>Ga0315288_10007951_pt1 | contig 13415 bp, 11 predicted proteins | sample YL17G11_20_MG_FD_203454 | JGI IMG/M metagenome (GOLD analysis project Ga0315288, IMG submission 203454) | Sediment microbial communities from Yellowstone Lake, YNP, Wyoming, USA - YL17G11_20 | ecosystem: Environmental > Aquatic > Freshwater > Lake > Sediment | place: USA: Wyoming | collected...
GCTCCATCGGCGCGGGCAAGAAGATCCGATGGTGGGACGGCGTCGAGGCGTTGTGGACGCTCATCAGGTACCGGTTCACTGACTGACATGGATGAGGGCTTTCGGAGTCGTCGGCAGGGCTTGACTAGCCCTCCTCCGCTTTGCTATAATCCGGTCTGTAAACGGTAGGGCAGGTCGCGGACCTGCCCTACTCCAATACTGCAAAGGCGTTGAAGGGGAGCAGTAGGCGGTGGCTCAGGCTGCCAGAGAGCCGGCCCAGGCTGGAAGCCGGCGCCCGAGGCCCCGTGGCTAGGCCCACCTGTGGCGGGCCGCCATCCCGGTCCGAAGGACCTAGGGACCGAATCTCGCCCCAGAGCCGCCCGGTCGAACGCATCCAGTAGACCGGCGCCGGAAGCGCTCGTTATCGCGCAGCGAGTGGGACGCGGCCGCCGTCACCAGCGGCGGGCAGGAGCCCGAAGCTCCTGCTCAACGTGTCCAATTTGGGTGGTACCGCGGGAGTCAGCCTCTCGTCCCAAGGGGACGAGGGGCTTTTTGCTTTCGGGCCGGAGATGGAAGGCCGGCGGGGATGCGGAGACATCCCCGCCCTACAGAGGCAGGAGACGGGAACGGCGGCGGGCTGGGGCAGGAGGCAAGTCTCCAGAGGCGATCAAGGCTCCTGCCCTACAGATGAACCGGCGAACGGCCGGCGGGCATGGGTATGCCCGCCCTACAGGATGGAGACGGAAGGCGGCCGGCGGGCTGATATAGACCAGCCCTCCCTACAGGATGAAGACGGAAAATGGCCGGCGGGCATAGGTATGCCCGCCCTACAGGGGCAGGAGAACGAATATGCGCAGCGATGTGATCAAGAAGGGGCCGGAGCGAGCCCCCCACCGGGGTCTGCTCTACGGCCTCGGCCTGCACAAGAGCACCTTCGAACGTCCCTTCATAGGCGTCGTCACAAGCTGGAACGACATCATCCCCGGCCACGCCGGTATGCGCGACCTGGAGCGCTACATCGAGCGCGGCGTCTTCGCCGCCGGGGGCGTCAGCTTCTTCTTCGGCGTGCCCGGCATCTGCGACGGGCTGGCGATGGGCCACCGCGGCATGCATTACTCGCTGCCCTCGCGCGAGCTGATCGCCGATTCGGTTGAGGCGATGCTGGAGGCCCATCAGTTCGACGGGGTTGTGCTGCTTACGAACTGCGATAAGATCACGCCCGGAATGCTCATGGCCGCGGCCCGCGTCAATATCCCCGCCATCGTCGTGACCGCGGGGCCCATGCTCTCCGGCCAGTGCGCCTGCATCGAAGACGAGCTGATGGCGGTGGCCGATCGCTTCCGCGAGACCGGCAAGCCTGACATGGCGAAGGCGGCGGAGCGGCTCGCGAAGGGCCACACCATCTACGGTGACGGCTACTATGGAGCGGGCTGGCACAAGACGGGCATGCTGACCGACCAGCAACTCGAGATTCTCGAGCAGGCCGCCTGCCCGGGCATCGGCTCCTGCCAGGGGCTCTATACCGCGAATACGATGGCCTGCTTGACCGAGGCGCTTGGCATGTCGCTGCCGCGCTGCGGGACGGCGCTTGCCGTCTCGGCGGAGAAGCGCCGGATCGCCTATGCGAGCGGCGAGCAGATCCTCGAGCTGGTCCGGCGCGATCTCCGGCCCCGTGAGCTACTGACGCACGCGGCCTTCCGCAATGCGATACGGGTTGATAACGCGCTGGGTGGGTCGAGCAACACGGTGCTGCATCTGCCGGCGATCGCCCACGAGGCGGGAGTGGACTTCCCGATAGACTGGTTCGACGACCTCTCCCGCGTCACACCGCACATCACCGATATCCTGCCCGGCCCCACTGCTCGGCACGCGATGGAAGACCTGGATCGCGCTGGCGGCGTGCCGGCCGTGATGCATGTGCTGAGCGAGGCGATCGAGCCGGCCGAGACGGTGAGCGGCGAGCCGATACAGGAGATCGCCGCCCACGCCAAGGTCTTCGATACAGACGTGATCCGGCCGCTGGATAACCCCTACCACGCCGAGGGTGGGATTGCTATCCTGAAGGGCAATCTCGCGCCCGAGGGCGGCGTCGTGAAGTCCTCTGCCGTGATGCCTGAGATGCGGCGGTTCACCGGGCGGGCGCGGGTCTTCACCCGTGAGGAGGATGCCACGAAGACGATCATGGACGGAAAGGTAAACCCAGGCGATGTCGTGGTAATCCAGTACGAAGGGCCGCGGGGCGGGCCGGGGATGCGCGAGATGCTCTACCCGACCTCGCAGATTTATGCCGCGGGGCTGAATCAGTCGGTCGCCCTCATCACCGACGGCCGGTTCTCCGGCGCAACTATCGGGCTGTCCGTTGGTCATATATCGCCGGAGGCGGCCGTGGGCGGTGCGATCGGGTTCGTCACGGAGGGGGATGAGATTCTGATAGACATTGACGCCCGGAAGATCGAGCTAAGAGTGCCTGAGGCGGAGATGGAGCAGCGGCGGCGCAACTGGAAGCCGTTGCCGCCGAAGGTGACGAGCGGATACCTGGCGCGCTACGCGAAGCAGGTGACGTCGGCGGCGCGAGGCGCGGTGGTGGAGCCGGAGGAGAGCAAGTGACGCAGCAGCGAGCGCATGATAGCGGCAAGAAGCAAGCGTCTCCGCAGGAGACGGGGCCGCGCGAGAAGGTGGGCGCGGCCGTGAAGATGATCGGTGCAAGGGCACTGATGGAATGCCTGAGGTGCGAGGGCGTCGAGGTCGTCTTCGGCTACCCAGGCGGTCAGGTTCTGCCCATCTACGACGAGCTCTATGACGTCAAGGACATCCGCCACATCCTGGTTCGCCACGAGCAGGGCGCGGCCCACGCGGCCGATGGCTACGCCCGCGCGAGCGGGCGAGTGGGCGTGTGCCTGGCCACCTCCGGGCCGGGCGCGACCAACCTGGTTACCGGCATCGCCAATGCCTACATGGACTCCGTGCCGATTGTGGCGATCACGGGCCAGGTGCCCACCTTCGCCATTGGAAAGGATTCCTTCCAGGAGGTTGACATCACCGGCATCACCATGCCGATAACCAAGCATAATTACCTGATAACAAAGGCGTCCGATATCCCGCGGACGCTGAAGGAAGCGTTCTATATCGCGCGCACCGGCCGGCCGGGCCCGGTGCTGATAGACTTCCCGCGCGACATGCAGACAGCGGAGATAGACTTCCAGTATCCAGACAAGGTGGACCTGCCGGCCTACCGACCGACGACAACGGGCCACCCGAAGATGATCGAGCGCGCGGCGGATCTGATCAACTCGGCCCAGCGCCCCCTGATCTACGGCGGCGGCGGCGTGAACAGCGCGGACGCGCAGGCCGAGCTGGTCGCGCTGGCGGAGAAGATAGACGCCTCCGTCACCATGACGCTGCTGGGCAAGGGCGGCTTCCCCGAGGACCACGAGCTCTACCTCGGGATGCCGGGAATGCACGGCACCGCCTACGCCAACTACGCGCTGCATCGGGCAGACGTTGTACTGGCGCTGGGAACGCGCTTCGACGACCGCGTGACCGGCAAGCTCGATATGTTCGCGCGGAACGCGAAGTTCATCCACATTGACATTGATCCAGCCGAGATCGGCAAGAACGTGGCGCCGGCCCTGCCCATCGTCGGCGACGTGAAGTACGTCCTGGGCGAGCTGGCCGAGAAGGTCTCGAAGGCGCGGCACCCGGAGTGGCGCAAGACCATCGAGGAGTGGAAGAAGCAGTACCCCATGACCTGGAAGGGCGACGGCCTCAAGCCCCAGTTCATCGTGCAGCAGATTCAGAAGGCAACCAAGGGAAAAGCCATCATCGTGACCGAGGTGGGCCAGAACCAGATGTGGGCGGCGCAGTGGTATCGCTGCGAGAGAACGCGGCAGTTCATCAGCTCCGGCGGGCTCGGCACCATGGGCTACGGCCTGCCGGCGGCGATCGGCGCGCAGGTGGCCTGCCCGGACCAGGTTGTCTGGGATATCGCGGGCGACGGCAGCATCCAGATGAACATCCAGGAGATGGCCACCGCCGTCGCTGAGAAGATACCGGTGAAAGTGGCGGTGCTGAACAACGGCTACCTAGGCATGGTGAGGCAGTGGCAGACGTTGTTCTTCAAGAACCGGCTGTCCTTCACCGACATCAACGTCGGCACCCCCGATTTCGTGAAGCTCGTCGAAGCGTACGGCGGCGTCGGCCTCCGCGTGACGAGCGAGGAGGGCGTGATGCCTGCCATCAGGAAAGCGATGGCGATCAAGGACCGGCCCTGCTTGATTGACTTTATCGTCGCTCGGGACGAGAACGTGATGCCCATGGTGCCGGCCGGCGGCACCGTTGACGACATGCTGGTGGACTGAGGCGAGGGGAGGACCTCGATGAAACACACTATCTCAGTGCTGGTGAACAACCGCCCGGGCGTGCTCGCAAGAACCGCGGGCCTCTTCGCCCGGCGCGGCTTCAACATTGACAGCCTGGCCGTAAGCACCACGCAGGACCCGAACGTGTCCCGCATGACTATCGTCGTGGAGGGCCCGGATCAGGTCCTGGAGCAGATCTCGAAGCAACTGTACAAACTCCTCGATGTCATAAAGGTTCTGGACCACCAGGACGAGTCGGTTGTCACGCGGGAGCTGGCGCTGATCAAGGTCGACGCGGAACCAGGCGTGCGCGGCGAGATCATGCAGACAGTGGCGATCTTCCGCGCCAACATCGTGGACGTCTCCGACCGGACCTTTACGATTGAGGTCACCGGTGGCGCGGATAAGATAGACGCCCTGATGACCCTTCTCGGCAAGTACGGGATTCGCGAGATGATGCGCACCGGGCGCATCGTCCTGTCCCGCGGCGCGAGGACGGCATGAAGAACGAGGCAATCCGCAGATTACGCAGATTGCACAGATGATATCAGGATGAAGGAACTGGTCACAACCGAACAGGCCGACCGGGTGATCGCGTTGCTGGCGGTGGCGCTGCCAGTCAGCGGCCTGGTCGTCGGCGTGGTCGTGGGCGCCGCGCGGCGCCAGCTCGGGCGCGGGCTGCTGGCGGGTGTGATGGTCGGGCTTTGCGGGCCCCTGCTTTGGCTGCTCTGGCGGATGTACGGCGCGATTGTGGGCGTTTATGGGCTCGACAACGTGAGGGGCTTGCTGGTGAACCTGGGGCTTTTCGTGGCTATCGGGCTCGTGCTCGGTGTGGTGGTCGGCCTGGTGTGGCGGAGAGCAAACGCAAGCTGGGCAAGGAGAGGGTGAAGATGGCAAAGCTTTACCGGGAGCGAGACGCGAAGATAACGGCGATTAAGAACAAGACGGTTGCGATCATCGGCTACGGCATCCAGGGCCGCGCCCATGCTCTGTGTCTGCGCGATAGCGGCGTCAAGGTAGTCGTCGCGGAGCTGGAAAGCACACCCGCCTGGAAGAACGCGCAGGCCGACAAGATGGAGGTCATGTCCGCCGCGGAAGCGGCCAAGAGGGCCGACATCATCGCGCTGCTGACTCAGGACCACGTGCAGCCCATCGTCTACCGAGAGGCGATTGAGCCCAACCTCAAGAAGGGCAACGCGCTCATGTTCGCGCACGGCTTCAACATTCATTACAGCCAGATCGTGCCGCCAAAGACCGTGGACGTTTTCATGGTGGCGCCAAAGGGCCCGGGCTCGCTCGTCCGCGCCGAGTTCGAGAAGGGGCGCGGCGTGCCCGCGCTCGTCGCCGTCTATCAGGACGCGACCGGGAACACGCTCGATGTGGCTCTCGCCTACGCGAAGGCGCTCGGCGCGACCCGCGCGGGGGTGCTCGAGACCACCTTCCAGGAGGAGACCGAGACCGATCTCTTCGGCGAGCAGGCGGTGCTCTGCGGCGGCGTGACGGAGCTCATCAAGGCCGGGTTCGAGACGCTCTGCGAGGCGGGCTATCAGCCGGAGTGCGCCTACTACGAGGTGCTGCACGAGCTGAAGCTGATCGTGGACTTGATTCAGGCGCACGGGATCAACGGCATGCGCCGCCGCGTCAGCGACACTGCGGAATACGGCGACATGACCCGCGGGCCGCAGATCATCGGCGACGAGGTCCGGGAGGCGATGGATGACATCCTCGAGGAGATCCAGACCGGAGAGTTCGCCCGCGAGTGGATCCTGGAGAACCGCGCCAACCGTCCCGTCTTCAACCGGTTGCGCGAGCTCGAAGCCCAGCATCCCATCGAGCAGGTCGGCGCGAAGCTGCGCAAGATGATGCCGTGGCTGAATGAGTAGCATGTGACGCTGGGAGGCGGACTGCCATGCCGGTGAAGCGAAAGAGCGCTGGAACCAAGATTCGCATCGCGATCTTCGATACGACGCTCCGGGACGCGGAGCAGTGCCCGGGCGCGGCGATGACTACCGAGGAGAAGCTGAAGGTGGCCCATCAGCTTGCGCGCCTCGGCGTGGACGTGATCGAGGCCGGCTTCCCGTACTCATCGCCCGGCGATTTCGAGGCGGTGAGGCGCATCACGGCCGAGGTCAAGGGACCCACGATCTGCGGTCTGAGCCTCTGCCGCCTCGAGGCCATCGATCGGACGGCGGAGGCGCTCAAGGCAGGGACCCGCGTGCGGCTGCACGCGTTCCTGAGCACCTCGCCTCAGCACCGCGAGGGCATCCTGCGCAAGAGCAAGCAGGAGGTTCTCGAGATGGCGGTCGCCTCCGTGCAGCGGGCCCGCTCCCAGATTGATGAGGTCGAGTTCTCGCCCATGGACGCGACCCGCACTGAGTTCGATTTCCTATGCCAGATTGTCCAGGCCACGATTGAGGCAGGCGCCACCATAATCAACATCCCGGACACCCTGGGCTACGCGATGCCGCACGAGTTCGGGGATCTCATCCAGCGGCTCCAGCAGACTGTGCCGAGCATGAACAGGGCCGTCATCAGCGTGCATTGTCATGATGACCTGGGCCTGGCGACAGCCAACTCGCTGGCCGGGATCTTGAACGGCGCCACCCAGGTCGAGTGCACGATCAACGGCCTCGGCGAGCGCGCGGGCAACGCCGCGCTGGAGGAGATCGCGCTCATCCTCGACACCCGGCGAGAGATGAAGCGCAGGTTCGCAACGGGGATCAACCTGAAAGAGATCTACCGGACGAGCAGACTGGTGCGCGATGTGACCGGCATCCCTGTTCAGCCCAACAAGGCGATTGTCGGCGAGAACGCTTTCGCGCACTCCTCGGGGGTTCACGTTGACGGAGTTATCAAGCTGATGGAGCGCCACTCCAGCTTCGAGATCATCCGGCCCCAGCGGATCGGGCGCGAAAAGAGCGAGATCGTCCTAACGAGTCGCTCCGGGCGGAAGGCGGTCAAGCACCGGCTCTCGGAGCTCGGCTACGAGCTTTCACCCGGCGAGCTGGAGAAGACCTACCAGCGCTTCCTCGCCCTGGCCGACCAGCGCAAGGAGGTGACCGACGACGAGCTCGAGTCACTGGTGGCCGACGAGCTGCGGCTCTCCCAGGAGATCTACGCGCTCGACTACCTGCACGTCGTCAGCGGCGGCACCACCATACCGACGGCCACCGTGAGGCTGCGTCGCAACGGCGATATCTACCAGTCCGTCGCCAGCGGCGTCGGCAGCGTTGACTCGGTCTACCGGGCGATAGACGAGATCGTCAAAGTCCCTCACCGCCTGGTTGACTACAATGTCAAGGCGGTGACCGGCGGCACGGACGCGCTGGGCGAGGTGACCGTGCGGATCAGCGACAGGTCGGACTTCGTCTACACCGGCCGCGGGTCCAGCATGGACATCATCGAGGCCTCTGCGAAGGCCTATCTCTCGGCGTTGAACAAGGCCGTCTTCCGGGCGGAGGGGAAGCCGGCGCGGCGGAAGGTGAAGAAGGCGAAGCGAAGGGCGTAGACGCTCTGCCATTTCTCATGTGATGGGCAGCGCGAAGGCAAAAGGGAAAAGGCAAGAGGCAAAACCTACGTGAAGTCCGAGAGCGGGGAAACGGTAACGGCAGACGCGAAGCCGTGGGATATCAGGGACCGTACGTTCGAGTTCGCACTGGCCATCGTGCGTCTCTGCCGCGCTTTAGAAACACGCTCTCCCGCCACTGGGATCCTGAGCCGACAACTGCTCAGGTCGGGAACCGCTATCGGGGCCAATGTCGAGGAGGCCCAGGCTGGACAGAGTCGAGCTGACTTCATCAGCAAGTACGCCATCGCTTTGAAGGAGGCGCGCGAAACTATTTACTGGCTGCGTCTGCTCGCCGCAAGCGAGAAGGCCCCAGGCAGCAAGTACGGCGCACTGGCGAACGAAGCCAAGGAGATAGCCAAAGTCATCGGCGCGATCATTGTGAAGACCAAATCGCGAGGTGGCCGATGACGCCACTCTTAACTCCTGCCTTTACCCTTTTGCCTTTTTACTTTTACCTTTTGCCTTCTCCAACAGCGAAGGAGCACTAGCGCATGGGCCGGACCATCACCGAAAAGATACTCGCGGCCCATTCCGGGCACGATCGGGTCCGCCCCGGGCAGTTCGTCATGGCCCGGCTCGACCTCCTGCTCGGCAATGACGTGACCGCCCCGCTCGCCATAGAGGAGTTCCGCGAGATCGGCGCCGGCAGGCTCCACGACCAGGCAAAGCTCGTCTTAGTCGCCGACCATGCCACCCCGAACAAGGACATCCAGGCGGCCGAAGCCTGCCGCGTCATGCGCGACTTCTCCCGCGAGCAGGGCATGGAGCACTTCTTCGACGTGGGGCGCGGCGGGATCGAGCACGCGCTGCTGCCGGAGGAGGGCCTCGTCGCGCCGGGCGAGTGCATCATCGGGGCCGACTCCCACACCTGCACCTATGGGGCGCTCGGCGCCTTCGCCACCGGTGTGGGCAGCACCGACCTCGCCGCCGCGATGGCGACCGGCGAGTGCTGGCTGCGCGTGCCGGAGTCCATCAAGATCGTCTACCGCGGCACGCTCAGGCGGTGGGTCGGCGGCAAGGACCTGATCCTCTATACGATTGGGCTGATCGGCGTCGCCGGCGCCCGCTATCAGGCGCTGGAGTTCTGCGGCGAGACGATTGAGGCGCTGCCCATGGCGGGCCGCCTGACGATGTGCAACATGGCTATCGAGGCCGGGGCGAAGAACGGCATCATTGCCCCCGACGCGATCACGCAGGCCTACATGAGATCGGTCACTGCGCGACCTTACACGGCCCAGTTGAGCGACCCCGACGCGCAGTACGTGCGGACAGTCGAGATAGACTGTGCCAGGATAGCCCTCCAGGTCGCGCTGCCTCACCTGCCGGAGAACGCGCGGCCGGCAGCGGAAGTGGGCGAGATACCGATAGACCAGGCGGTTATCGGCTCCTGCACGAACGGCCGCATCGAAGACCTGCGCGAAGCAGCCTCCGTCCTCAAGGGCCGCCAGGTGCACCGCAACGTCCGGCTCATCGTCATCCCGGCAACGCCGAAGGTTCAGTTACAGGCCATCAGGGAGGGTCTCGCCGAGATCTTCCTCGAGGCCGGCGGCGCGCTGAGCACACCGACCTGCGGGCCCTGTCTCGGGATGCACACCGGCGTGCTGGCGAGGGGCGAGCGGGCGGTGGCGACGACGAATCGCAACTTCGTGGGGCGGATGGGCCACCCGGAAAGCGAGGTCTACCTCGCCGGCCCCGCGGTCGCCGCGGCCTCGGCCGTCCTGGGAAGGATCGCCAGCCCGGAGGAGCTGTCATGAGCGAGCTGCGTGGGCGCGCCCACGTTTACGGCGATAACGTCAACACCGATGTCATCATCCCGGCGCGCTATCTGACGACCTGGGATCCGACGGAGCTCGGCGCTCACTGCCTCGAGGACCTGGACCCGCAGTTCCTCCAGAAGGTGCAGCCGGGCGACATCATCGTCACCGGCGAGAACTTCGGGTGTGGCAGCTCCCGCGAGCACGCCCCCATTGCCATCAAGGCGGCCGGGGTGAGCTGCGTCATCGCGAGGAGCTTCGCCCGTATCTTCTTCCGCAACGCCGTCAACGTCGGCCTGCCCGCGCTCGTTTCTGCCGAGGCGGCGACGCAGGTCAAGGCCGGCGACGAGCTTGCGGTTGACCTCGTCTCCGGCCGCATCGCGAATCTGACTCAGAACCGCTCCTACCAGGCCGAGCCGTTCCCCGACTTCCTGCGTGAGATAATCTCGGCGGGCGGGCTCGTTCCCTATACCAGAAAGCGCCTGGTGGTGGGCTAGGCCTCGTCAGGTGCTCGGGGTGAGGGCTCCGGGTGGGTGATCCTGCGCGCGGCCCTCAGGAACTCGGGCCGCGGCATCAGAATGGTGCGCCCGCACTGGCGGCAGCGGACCCTGATGTCCACTCCGGTGCGCACCACCGTCCACTGGTTCGCCCCGCAGGCGTGCGGCTTGCGCATCTGGACCAGGTCGCCTAGATTCACAGCAGGCGGGACGCCTGCGCTCCCAGCAGGTTGCCCACCGGGTAGATCGCGCATGAGAATATGCTTCGGCGCGAGCGGCGGCCCTCCTACCCCCCCACCGTTGGGGAGGAAGCCAGGCCACGCCGGAGAAACCAGCATAGTTTGACGAGGTGGGGTGTCGCCGATGGGTGTGGAAGAGAGGAAGTCTGTCATGCGCTTGCGTTCGATTGCCGTGGTTTCGCTGTTAGGTCTCGCCTTGGCCGTGATTATCGTGCCGTCTCCGGCGGCGACCGTCGAGTACAAGGGCCCCGAACTGACCGCGGGCGGCCCCGGCGCGGCCCCCGGCGTTGTCCCCGTCACGCTCTCCTTGGACCAGGCCGTGGAGATCGCCGTCCGCTACAACCCACAGGTCGCCTCCGCCCAGGAGGGCGTGCTAGTGGCCGACGCGCAGTTGACCCAGGCGGCATCGCTGCTGCTGCCAAGGGTCAATGTCGTCACCCAGCGCGTGACCCCTGTAGACCTGCCTCCCTTCTCCTTCCAGAGCCGCGAAAGCACTTGGGAGACCAACTTTTCGTTCTCACAGCCCCTCTATACCGCGGGCAGCCTCAAGGCCGGGCTGAGAGCTGCCGACAGCTTCCGCCGCGGGGCAGAGGGCACCTATCGGCGCACCCGGGAGCAGATCTCCTTCGCCGTCCGCAGCCAGTACTACGGGGTGCTGACCACCGAAGAGGGCGTGAACGTCGCCCAGCAGGTGGTTGACTCCGCCGTCGAAACGCTCCGGGTGGCGCGTCTCAGGTACGAGGCCGGCGTCGCGCCTCAGTTCGACGTCCTCTCGGCCGAGGCGCGCGTCGCGCGGGTCGAGCAGGCCCTCATTGCCGCCCGCGTCAACCGCGACATCGCCTGGGCTTCGCTCAGCACCGTGCTCGGGGTTCCCATCCCGGCCGGCACTCAGCTCACCACTCCCCGCCCGGTGACCGTTCAGGAGGCCGACCCCGAGGCGCTGCGACTCGAAGCCCTCGCCAACCGGCCTGACCTCGCGGCGGCGGAGGGCACGGCTGCGGCCGCCCGCGCCCAGGTCGCTGTCGCCAAGGCCGGGAAACAGCCTACCATCTCAGCAGCCGCAAGCTATACGCTGCTGCCCTCAACCACCGTCTCGGGCGATCTCTTCGGGCGGCCGGGAGAGGACATAGTCGTCTCGCAGAGCAGCGGCATCATCGCCCTCGTCGCCAGTTGGAGCCTCTTCAACGGCGGGCAGGTGTACGGCCAGATCGCCCAGGCCGAGGCCCAGCTCAGGCAGGCCCAGGACGCCGTCACCGGCCTCAAGCAGCAGATCGAGCTGGACGTGAGGAGCGCCCATCTCTCCGTCGAGGCAGCTAAGGCTCAGGTGGCAGCCGCCCAGAAGGAGGCCGCGCAGGCGCAGGAAGCCCAGCGCATCGCCACTATCAGGTACCAGGAGGGCGTCGGCACCAGCGTGGAGATCCTCAGCGCCGAGGCCGATCTCGAGGGTGCGAAGAACCGGTACAACGAGGCGATCTTTGGCCTCAATCTCGCCATCGCGCAGTTGGATCTGGCGGCGGGAAGAGACGCCGCCCGCGCCCCGGAGGCTGGTGGTGAACAATAAGCCCGGCGCCGACGACCTCGCGCAGGTCATCGCGCGCTACCAGCGCCACGTGAACGCGGGTCTCGCTTCCCTCTTCAGGTTCATGGGATTCGAGGCCGTGGAGTGGCGCGCCGAGGGCTCTACCATTTGGGACACCGAAGGGCGCGACTATCTTGACCTGCTCGCCGGGTTCGGCACTCTCGCCCTGGGCCATCGCCCGGCCGCCGTCGTGGCCGCGGTCAAGGACCAGTTGGACCGTATGCCCCTCTCCTCCCGGGTTCTCTTCAACAAGCCCACCGCTGACCTGGCCACCGAGCTAGCATCCATTTTGCCGGGCGATCTTGAGAAGTCCTTCTTCTGCCACTCCGGCGCCGAAGCCGTAGAGGGCGCGCTCAAGCTGGCGCGGCTCCACACCGGTCGCCCCGGCATCGTCGCAACCAGCGGCGGGTTCCATGGCAAGACCCTTGGCGCGCTCAGCGTCTCGGGGCGCGAGGTCTACCGCAAGCCTTTCTCGCCGCTGATACCGGATGTGACGCATGTTCCCTTCGGCGACTCGTACGCGCTCGCGCAAACCGTCGGCGAGACCACGGCCGCGGTGATCGTCGAGCCGATCCAGGGCGAAGGTGGGGTCCTCGTCCCTCCCGACGACTACCTTCTCAACGCGCTTGAAACTTGCCGCCGCACCGGCGCACTGCTGATCGCGGACGAGGTGCAGACCGGCTTTGGGCGGACCGGCGCCATGTTCGCCTGCAACCACTCCGGGGTCGTTCCCGACATCATGTGTATGGCAAAGGCCCTGGGCGGAGGGGTCATGCCGCTGGGCGCGTTCTCCAGCCGCGCCGACATCTGGGCCTGCCTGGAGACGAATCCCCTCATTCACTCCTCCACCCTCGGTGGCAATCCACTCGCCTGCACCGCCGGTCTCGCCGCGGTTCGCGAAATCCAGCGGCAGGACCTGCCGGCCCGCGCCGCCCGCCTCGGCGAGCACGCGTTGGCGCGATTGCGCGACCTGCAAGCCAGGCATCCCGACATTGTCGCAGACGTCCGGGGCCGCGGTTTGCTGATCGGCGTTCAGTTTACCGATCCCGACATCGCCGGCCTCGTCATCGCCGCCCTCGCGCAGCGGCGGATCATCGCCGCCTACACCCTGAACAACCCCGAGGTCGTCCGTATCGAACCAGCATTGACAATCCCCGAGGAAGCGCTCGATAGGGGAATAGACGGGCTGCATGAGGCGGTCGAGCAAACCGAGGGGATCCTCGCGCAACTTTAGGGGGGCTGTGGGGCAGCATACCAATGGCCGCCCTGCCTAACGGGACGATATGCACGAACCCGTTACGATCAACGGCTCCTCCGGCGGCGGGCAGATGCTGCGGAACGCGGTCGCGCTCTCGGCCGTCTCCGGCCACGCCGTGCGCGTCGTCAACATCCGCGGCGCGCGGTCCCAGCCCGGCCTCCGGCCGCAGCACCTGATGGCTGT
>Ga0315288_10007954_pt1 | contig 13412 bp, 10 predicted proteins | sample YL17G11_20_MG_FD_203454 | JGI IMG/M metagenome (GOLD analysis project Ga0315288, IMG submission 203454) | Sediment microbial communities from Yellowstone Lake, YNP, Wyoming, USA - YL17G11_20 | ecosystem: Environmental > Aquatic > Freshwater > Lake > Sediment | place: USA: Wyoming | collected...
GCCTCCGGCCTGACGCTCCGGAAGCTGGACATTCCTATGGGGATACCCTCGCCGGACGGCAATTATATTGGATCGAGCGAGGGCGAAGCGGACTTATTCCTTGTTGAGATCTCGACGGGGAAAAAACAAATCCTAAAAAAATGTGGAGAAAAATACGATTTCCTTTTCTCCAGCGTCTTGTGGGCTCCGGACAGCAAGAGATTCGCCTATGTGTGGATGACTCCTAAAGAAAATCAAAGCCTAAATATCTGGAATCTCGCCGATCATTCGACAAAAAAGGCCTTCGAAGATCCTGAAATTGGATTCCTCAACTTGGTCGGCTGGACGCCCGACCAGGGCAATATTTTCGTTCAATACCGTCAAAAAGACAGAATCCGAAGGCTCGGCCGAATCTCCCTATCCGACGGTGCGTTGACCGAAATCCTGGCCGAAAATAATGCCGGCTTCAATATGGCCCTCTCACCCGATGGAAAATACGTCGCCTACAACCGCAACGAAACCGACAAAGATCAAGACATCCGTACAGTAACGGCGGACGGAAAACATCAAGAAATATTGTTTAAATGCCAGGGGAAGGATTACTTTCTCAGTTGGACGCCTGACGGGAATCACATTCTGTTTTCGGGTGACCGGACAGGAACGATTTGTCTTTGGCGGCAGGGCGTTCGCGACGGGAAAGCGGAAGGCGAGCCGAAAATCATCACCGTGCTCGGCGGCCAAATCTATTCTTCCGGGATGACGAATGACGGCGCTTTTTATTATGAATTATCAAAATGGGCCGGCGACGCATTCACGGCGAAGATCGACCTCGCGACCGGAAAAACGGTCCAACCCCTCCAAAAAGTCGAGACCGAGACGGTCGGCCGGTCATCGACCCCTTTTTGGTCCGACGATGGAAAAACCCTCGCGTATTTCTTTAGAAAAAACAGCGAAGGAAATCCGACCGTCTATGATACGCTGAAAATCCATAATCGCGACTCCGCCTCGACGAAAGAACTCTCCATCGATTTCACCATTCAACCCACATATGCCCCTATCCCGCGCTGGACGAGAGACGGAAAATCCATTCATTTGCGCGGCACGAAATCGGGAAAATCGGGACTCATCCGCTTTGATATCGACTCGGGACAAAGCGAATTCATCGCCGACGTTCGAGGCATCATCGAATGGTCAAGAGACGGAAAAACGGTCTTCATTATAGAGCGGGGGATTTCCGGGAAATTATCCGAAAACCAGCGTAAACTCGTTCGGAAAGACCTCGAAACGGGAGTCTCAAGAATTCTCTACCAAGGAGCCGTCGGTGAACTCATATCGTGGATAAAGCTATCTCTCGATGAGTCTTCGTTGGGATTCATCTCACGGAAAATGGGGGAAATCGGATCCCCGGACTCCGGGATCCGAATCATCCCCTCCGTTTCGGCGAGGACCCTATCAAAAGATAGCGTATCCTTCTTTTTCCCGACGAGCGATGGCGTCTTTTTTTGGGCGCCGGAGGGAAAGGGGCTCATCCTTCGAGCCCGATTGAATCAAACAGGCGATGAATCGCGCCCGCAAAATCAATTCTTCTATTACCCCACGCCTAATCCGAATCAAACTCCCATCAAAATCGATCTCGATTTGCAGAGCGACTTCAATCTGGCCTTCCATCCCGACGGCCAGACGATCGCTTACACCCGGTCTTCCTCCTATTCCGAGTTCTGGGTCATGGAGAATTTCCTGCCGAAAAAGTAAATTCCGGGGAACGATCATCCCCTAAAGGTGGGACCTCACGACGGCCTCGGCGCGCATCGCCGGGGCCTTCCTATCTTTCCGTCATCATTATCAACAAAACAATGACTCAAACTTCCTCACCTAAATATACTTGTTCTATTGCATTATTACACTGCAAATGTTATATTGCATTGTAAAATGACAGCAAGTCCGGAGAATTTCGTGAATGAATCCAAGGCCGTCTTTATACCCCGCCTTCTCTCAGTCCCCGACCGATCGTTTTTTCTCTTCGGACCGCGCGGCACGGGAAAAAGCACCTGGCTTCGTCACGTTCTTCCCGAAGCGCTTTTCATCGATCTTCTCAACTCCTCCTTATATCTTGAACTGTCTAGAGCGCCCGACAGACTGGAAGCGATCGGCGGGAATCGTCCGGCGGAATCATGGATCGTCTTGGACGAAATCCAAAAAGTTCCGATGCTTCTCGATGAAGTCCATCGCCTCATGGAGTCTCGGAGGTGGCGCTTCGTCCTCTGTGGATCATCGGCGCGAAAGCTGCGCCGCGGCGGCGCCAATCTCTTGGCCGGCCGCGCTTTGACCCTGAAAATGGAAGGATTCTCGGCCCAAGAATTGGGCGCCGCGTTCGATTTAGAATTTTGTCTCAATTGGGGCATGTTGCCCTTTGTCCATCGAAATCCGGATCAAGCCGCTGACATCCTCTCCGCCTATCTCGACACCTATATAAAGGAAGAAATCCGCGAGGAAGGATTGATCCGTCGCGTGCCTCAGTTCATCCGGTTCCTCTCCATCGCCGGGCAAATAAACGGGCAAGTCATCAACATGCAAAACGTCTCCCGTGAAGCCGCCGTCGCTCGCAGCACGGTGGAAAGTTATTTTTCGATACTGGAAGACACGCTCTTGGGCCATTTCCTCCCCGCTTGGCGTCCCGGTTTGAAAGTGCGGGAATCCTCTCACCCGAAATTTTTTTGGTTCGATCCCGGCGTCGCCCGGGCCGCGGCCGGTTGGCTCCGAGATCCCGTGGACCGGATTTGGCAAGGAGCCTCGCTCGAAACTCTTCTTTTCCATGAACTCCGGGTTTACAACGAGACGCAAAAAAAACACCGGCCCATCTTTTATTATCGAACACCCTCGGGCGTCGAAGTCGATTTCATCATCGAAACGTCACCCCGAAGGGCCGGAGAGCCGTCGAAGGTCGTTGCCGTCGAGGTCAAGCGGGCCGAAAAATGGACTCGCGAATGGGAAAATCCTCTTCGATCATTGACTCGACACGAGGATCTTCGAGTCGAGAGGCTCATCGCCGTTTATGCCGGAAGCCGATCGTACCGATTCGGCGACATCGATGTTCTCCCCGTAAAGTCATTTATCGAAGAACTGTATTCCGGGCAAGTTTTCTAAGGCCGACAGAACCTGACGATCAAACCTCGTCCTTGGCGGGTAGGTTCTTGTACCAGGTGAAATACAAGACAACCGACAGAGCGGCGGCGACGGCAACCCAGAGGCCGAGCTGTCCCCAGTTCCGGAGCAGGGCGTAAAACGGGATCAACGCCAGGGCGAACTGAAAAACCGCCGTGATCAGGCCGTTGAGCATGTCGATTTGCGGCATCTTGTCCTTTGCCGGAACGAGGCCGCGCCTGACGGCCTCGCGCCGCACCGGACCCCACACCCCGAACGGACGGACCTTGGCATAGAACTTCACCAGAACTTCCATATCCGCGGACTTCGTCAGGGCGGCGACGACGACCGTCGTCAGGAAACTCAACCCCATATCGATCGCCAGGGTCGTCGAGGCGTGGAGCCCTTTGACGAAAAGGAGCCGGAGGGTGATCAGCCCGGCCGAAACACCCATGCTCCAGACGAAGGCCATCGCTCCGAACCGCCAGTAATGCCACCGCAGGGTCGCCGGCACCAGGATCACCGTGACGACGACGAAGACCATCGTCTCCCAGGCCGTAACGATATTGGAGAACGAAAGCGAAAAGGCAAAGCCGATAAGAACCGCCCCGACCGAGGCGGCTTGACCCCAACGGACGAGCGCCTTTTGGGTCAAATTCTTGGCGAAGTACCGCTTGATAAAGTCGTTGATGAGGACCGAGCTCGTGACGTTGATCATGGCGCTGATCGTGGACATGAGGGCCGCCAACAGAATGGCCATGAAGAAGCCGCGCATCCCGACCGGGAACTTCTGGAGCACCAAAGGCATGATCTTTTCGGCGTCGAAGCCGGCCTGATTCCCCAGATAGAAAATCCCCAGAATCATGAACGCGCAGCCCAGGATCCAGCGCAAGTTGTAGCCGACCGTCCACATCCCGGCGGCGAGCTGGGCGTCGCGCGGCGATCGCGTCGACAGGAAGAACTGGAAATCCCAGACATTCGGCCCGCTCAAAACCCGGAAGACCATCCAGAAGAACCCCGCCGCCAGGATCGGCCCGAAGAGGTTGAAATGCCGGTAGGCCGCCGGCGTCTCCGACAGAAAGGACGGCCAGAGCTTCCAGGCGGGTGCGAGCGAATGCCAGGCCGCATCCTTGGCGATGAAAGTCGTAGCGGCCGGCTTGCTGAAAACCATGACGGCCATAATGACCGCCCCGATGGCGATCAAGATCGTCTGGAAGACATCGGTCAGGATAACCCCGAAGAATCCTCCCAAGGTGACATAGATTCCGACGACGGCCAGGACGATGAGCGTCGCTTCCCAGCGCGGAAACGGGAGGAATTCCTCGGCGAACTTGCCCGTCCCGACGCTGATGAACATCAGGTTGCAGATCATGAGAATCAGGAGGAAAATCGCCGCCGCGAGCCGGGCCGCTTCGGCGTCCTTTCCCGTCCCGAACCGCGTCTCGTTCCATTCGGCGAAGGTCATGACCCCCGAGCGGCGGATGTATTTGGCCTGGAAGGCCATGTAGAAAGAAATGATGAACCAACCCCAGAAGATGTGGGTCATCCATAGGGACTTGAGCCCCAGATAGAAAAGCGCCCCGATCATCGACATCGTCCCCCCGATATCGATATAACTTGAACACCCCGATAGTCCCAACATCCACCAGGGGACGTTCCGGTCGGCCAAATAGTAGGCGTCGAGCTTCTTGGTCGCCCGGGCCTTGACGGCAAAGCCGATGGAGGCCACGGCGGCGAGATAGACGGCGATGATAGTCAGGTCGATCCAGTGGAGGTTCATGCGAATCGTTTACTCCAAGCGCGAATGGCTTGTCAACGTCTGAGCCAATTGTTCTTGGATAAGGGCGCGGCCGGACCGAAAAACCTATACACTTGGCATGAAAAATGCTAAAATTTGCCCTTAAAAAGGAAAAATTCCATGGCTGTTAAGAAAAACCGTCCCGCTCGTAATATCGTTTTCTGGGTGGCCGCCGGGGCCATCATCATCCTCCTCTGGAGCCTCCTCCAGACGCCCGGGATGATGAAGACCGAGGTCAGCTTCACCCAGTTCCTGGCCGATGTCGAAGCCAAAAAGGTCGCCAAAGTGACCATCACCGGCGCCCAGGTCAAGGGCGAATACCAGGACAAGTCGGCCTTCAAGACCGTTCTCCCGCCCCAGTACGACGACCTTGTCAAGGTCCTCCGCGAGAACGGCGTCGAGATCGATGTCAAGGACATGAATAAGGCCTCCTGGCTCTCCTACCTCTTCACCTGGTCGCCCATCCTGCTCATCGTCCTCTTCTGGTTCTTCTTCATGCGCCAGATGCAGGCCGGAGGGAACAAGGCCATGTCCTTCGGCAAGAGCCGGGCCAAGCTCTTCTCCGGCGTCCAGAAAAAAGTCAACTTCAAGGACGTGGCCGGGGTCGAAGAGGCCAAGGAGGAGCTCCAGGAAATCGTCGGCTTCCTGAAGGAGCCCCAACGGTTCCAGAAACTCGGCGGCCGGATCCCCAAAGGCGTCCTTCTCGTCGGCGCGCCCGGAACGGGCAAGACCCTCCTCTCCCGCGCGGTCGCGGGCGAGGCCGACGTTCCCTTCTTTTCGATCAGCGGCTCGGACTTCGTCGAGATGTTCGTCGGCGTGGGCGCCTCCCGCGTCCGCGACCTCTTCGAGCAAGGCAAGAAGCACGCCCCCTGCCTGATCTTCATCGACGAGCTCGACGCCGTCGGCCGCCAGCGCGGCGCCGGCCTGGGCGGCGGACACGACGAGCGCGAGCAGACCCTCAACCAGCTCCTCGTCGAGATGGACGGCTTCGAAACGAACGAGGGGGTCATCCTCATCGCCGCCACCAACCGCCCCGATATTCTCGACAGCGCCCTTCTCCGCCCCGGCCGCTTCGACCGCCGGATCGTGGTCAACATGCCCGACGTCAAGGGCCGCGAGGAAATCCTAAAGGTCCATATCCGCAAGATCCCCCTGGACAAGGACGTCGACCTGAAGGTCCTGGCCCGCTCCACGCCGGGCTTATCCGGCGCCGATCTGGCCAACCTGGTCAACGAAGCGGCCCTCAACGGCGCCCGCCACAGCCAGACGGCCGTGACCATGAAGGACATGGAATTCGCCAAAGACAAGGTCCTCATGGGCGTCGAGCGGAAGAGCATGATCATCAGCGACGAGGAAAAGCGGAGCACCGCCTTCCACGAAGCCGGCCATGCCCTCATCGCCGCCCTTCTGCCCGAGGCCGACCCGATCCACAAGGTGACGATCATCCCCCGCGGCATGGCCCTGGGCGTCACTCAGCAGCTCCCCCTCGACGACCGCTACACCTACAGCAAGGACTACCTCGAAGCCCAGCTCTCGGTCCTCCTCGCCGGCCGGGTCGCCGAAATTCTTTTCCTCGGTAAAACCACGACCGGCGCGGCCAACGACTTCGAAAAAGCGACCGAGATCGCCCGCCGGATGGTCTGCCAGTGGGGCATGAGCGAGCTCGGCCCGCTGACCTTCGGGGAGCGCGACGACCTCATTTTCCTCGGCCGCGAGCTCACCGCCCACAAGAATTTCAGCGAGAAGACGGCCGAATTGATCGATGAGGAAGTCAAGAAGATCGTCCACCGCAACTACGAACGGTCCGAGACGCTTCTCGGCGGGCACCGCGATCAATTGAACGCCATCGCCCACCTCCTCCTCGAGAAGGAAGTCATGACCTCCGACGAGATCAAAGCGGTCATCGAAGGCCGCGATCCGACGAGCGAGGCCCCGAAACCGGAAACTCCCGCCCCCCCTCCGGCGGTTCCGGTCGAAGCGAAAGCCGCGCCTGCGGCGGCGCCAAAGGCGGTTCCCGGAGCACTGGCGCCCGAACCGGCGAAAGCGTAGCCGAGGTGCGGTGAGAAAAGAGGCCCTTTTTCAGGTTAAAGGGACGAGGCACACCCTTGGCGGCCGGACCTGGATCATGGGCGTCCTCAACGTCACGCCCGATTCCTTCTATGACGGCGGCCGATATCTCGACCCGGCCGAAGCCGTCGCCCACGGCCTCGCCCTGATCGACGAAGGGGCCGACATCATAGACGTCGGCGGGGAGAGCTCCCGCCCCGGCGCCGGACCCATCCCGGCCGAGGACGAAATCGGCCGCATTGTCCCCGTCATCGCCGCCCTAAGAGCCCGGACACGGACGCTCCTCTCGATCGATACGACCAAGTTCGAGACGGCCCGGGCGGCCCTCGACTCCGGAGCGGACATCATCAACGACATCAGCTCGGCGAGCCTCGATCCGCGCCTGCTCGCCCTGGCCGCCGAACGGGAGGCCGGCTTCATCCTGATGCACATGAAGGGCATCCCCAAAACCATGCAGGTCAATCCCCGGTACGAGGACATCCTGGCCGAGGTCAGGACCTTTCTCGCCGAAAAAATCGACGTCGCCGAGGCTTACGGCCTCCCCCGCGAAAGCCTCATGGTCGATCCCGGCCTCGGTTTCGGCAAACGCTTCGAGGACAATCTCGCCCTCCTCCGGAATCTCGACGGCGTCGCCGGGCTGGGCCGGCCGGTCCTGGTCGGCGTCTCGCGCAAATCCTTCATCGGGAAGATCCTGAACGTCCCGCCCGAGGACCGCCTCGAGGGCACGATCGCCGCGGCGGTCATGAGCCTCGCTCAGGGGGCCCATGTTCTTCGCGTCCACGACGTCCGGGCGGTGCGCCGGGCGGCGCTCGTCGCCGACGCCATTTTGACCGTGTCCGAGGCGGCGCCCCCGAACGGCGAAATGAGGACCCGTTATGTTCAATGAGGTCGCGACCGCCCTCCATCGCGCCACTATCCGCGACTTCATCGACATCCTCCTCGTCGCCTTCATCCTGTACTCCTTTCTCCGCTTGATCCGGGAATCGCGAGCTTATCAGACGGCCGTTGGACTGGGCCTCGTCGGGCTCATCCTCCTGGCGACGCGTTGGCTTAAGCTCACGGCCGCGAACTGGCTGATCGAGAACTTCGCCCCTTATCTCATCTTCGCCATCATCGTCCTTTTCCAGAACGAAATCCGCCGGTTCCTCACCGGTTTGGGGGCCCAGACCTTCCGTAAGCCCCTCGCCCTTCGGTCGTTCAAGGAAAAAATCGACGACCTCTGCCGGGCGGTCGAGTACATGTCCCAGAAAAAGATCGGCGCCCTGATCGCCATCGAGAATGAAATCTCCCTGGCCGTCTACATCGACCGGGGGACCGCGATCGGAGCCGGCCTGTCCAAGGATCTGCTTGTCAGTCTGTTTTTCCCCCGCTCGCCGCTCCACGACGGGGCGGTGATCGTCCGGGGCGCGCGGATAGAAGCGGCGGGCTGCCTTCTTCCCCTCCCCGCGTCCCATCAGCTCCGGGCCGAGTTCCCGACCCGGACCCGTCACCTCGCGGCCGTCGGCCTCGCCCAGGAGACCGATGCCGCGGTCATCGTCGTCAGCGAGGAGACGGGCGGGATTTCGCTGGCGACGAAGGGCGTCCTCCAGGGCATCCGGGACGGCGAGGACCTCGAAGGGCGCCTCTTGGACTATTTAAAACGATGAAATTCCTGCGCGGCCTGATTGTCCGGAATTGGGGGCTGAAACTGTTCGCCCTCCTCCTCGCCTTCGTCTTGTGGCTGACCCTTATCCCCGAAGAAAAGACGTTCTCCGAACGGACGTTCGTCGTCCTTCTGGAAACCCGGAACCTCTCCTCCGACTACGAGATCGTGGAGCGTCCCGGCTCGACGATCGACGTCACCGTCCGGGCGCCGAACCGTCTCCTCAGCCAGATGACGGACAGGGATATTCAGGCCATCCTCAACCTCAGCCGGGCGCGGGTGGACCAGGAGGATTATCCCCTGAATCCGAACATGATCACCGTGCCGGCGGGGGCTCAGGTGGTCCGTATTTTTCCCAATAAAGCCCGGGTCAAGATCGAGCCCAGCCGGGAGGTCCTGATGGACGTTCAACCCGTCCTCGTGGGGAAAGTCCGGGAAGGATTCATCCGCGAAAAAACGGAGGTCATCCCTTCCCAGGTGAGCGTTCGCGGTCCGGAGAGCAAGTTCAAGACCAAGGAAAAAGTGATGACGACCCCGATCGATGTGACCGACCTGGCCTCGTCGATGACCTTCGAGGCCGATTTGATCCTGCCCCGTCCCGAACTGCGCTTCGCCGCGGGCCAGACGCGGGCCAACGTCGTTGTCACAATCGCCTCAAAAGAAGACAAGCCGGCGGAAAAGAAATAGATGCGGCTGGGGGACACCATGGCCAGGCTGTTCGGGACGGACGGGATGCGAGGGGCGGCGGGCGAGTTTCCGCTCGATCAACCCGCCCTCCGGACGCTCGGCGGCGCCTTGGTGGACCTCCTGCGGGCCGAAGGCTTGCCGCCTCACATCCTCATCGGCCGGGACACCCGTGAATCGGGGGAATGGATCGAGACGGCACTCGTCCGGGGATTGCGGGGAGCGGGAGGAGAGACGGCCTCTGCGGGCGTCATCCCTACCTCGGCGGTCGCCCTGCTGACGAAACGGCACGGCTACTCGGCCGGCGTCGTCATCTCGGCTTCTCATAATCCCTATGGCGATAACGGCATTAAGATTTTCTCATCCAGGGGCTTCAAAATTCCGGACGATTGGGAAGACCGGATCGAAAACGCCATCCTCACCGGCGGGGGGGGGATCGTAACGGGGGACGGAGCTGTCCATCCCGACCGGGATTTCCTCGAGGAATATAAGACCTATCTGGCCGAGGCCTCGGCGATCCGGCACCTCGGCCGGCCGCTTGACGTCGTCCTCGACTGCGCGAACGGGGCGAGCTTCGAGGCGGCGCCGGCGGTGATGCGGGATCTCGGGTTCCGGGTCGTCGTCCTGCACGACTCCCCCGACGGCCGGAACATCAACGACCGCTGCGGCTCGCTCCATCCCGAGAAACTGGCGGACGCCGTCCTCGAGCACAAGGCCGACATCGGGATCGCCTACGACGGCGACGCCGACAGGGCTCTTTGGGTCGACGAGCGCGGCCGCGTCCTCACCGGCGATCATACCCTCTATATCCTTTCCCGGGCCATGCTCGAGGCGAACAGCCTCAAAGCGGGGACCGTCGTGGCCACGACGATGAGCAACCTGGGGCTCCAGCGGGCCGTCGAGGAGCTGGGATTGCGGTTCGAGCGTACCCGCGTCGGCGATAAATACGTTCTCGGAAGGATGATCGATCTCGGGGCCAACCTCGGCGGGGAGCGGTCGGGCCACACGATCCTTCTTGACGACGGGACGACGGGCGACGGCATCCTGACGAGCCTTAAAATTCTCGGGGTCATGACCGCGGCGGGAGCGCCTTTATCCGCGCTCGTGGAGGGTTATATGGAATTTCCCCAAGTCCTGCTCAACGTGAAGGTTTCCCGTAAGCCCGACCTGGGGGAGTTTCCCGAGATCGCCGCCGCCATAGACGAGGCCGAGCGGACTCTGCGCGGCCGCGGACGGCTCGACGTCCGGTACTCCGGAACCGAGCCTCTCGCCCGGGTCATGGTCGAGGGCGAGGACGCCGCCGAGATCGGCCTTCTCGCCCGGCGAATAGGCGAGGCTATCGCCCTCCGCATAAAATAAAGTGTGATCGTTTCAGGAAACGATCTCTCTTCTTTCGGGTATAATGAAGAGGCTGAGGAGCGAACCATGAGACTCTCCGTCAACGTCGACCATTTCGCGACGCTGCGGCAAGCGCGCCGGGCGACCGAGCCCGAGCCGGCCCTGGCGGCCTTGCTGGCCGAACAGGCGGGTGCGGACGGCATCACCGCCCATCTCCGGAGCGACCGCCGCCACATCAATGAGCGCGACCTCCGGATCATCCGCCAGGTCATTAAGACCAAGCTGACGGTCGAGATGGCCGCGACCGAGGAAATGAAGGCGGCCGCCTTTGAAATCAGGCCCGAGGTTGTCTGCCTTGTCCCGGAAAAACCCGAGGAGCTGACGACGACGGGCGGCCTGGACGTTCAGGCCAACCGGAAGCGCCTCGGGCCCTTCATCCGGGACTTGGCCAAAGCCCGGATCCGAGTCTGTCTCTTCATCGATCCCAGGGCGAAACAAATCGAGGCCGCGGCTTCGCTCGGAGCGCCGCAGATCGAGATCCACACCGGGATTTACGCCGACTTGAAGCCCGGCCCGACGCGCGACAAGGCCTTGGCCGACGTGGCGACCTCGGCCGCCCTGGGGGACAAGCTCGGAATGGAGGTCACGGCCGGCCACGGGATCGACTACCACAACGCCGGGCCGATCGTCGCCATCCCCCAGATCACCGAGCTTTCGATCGGCTTCTCGATCGTCGCCCGCGCGGCCATCGTCGGCGTCAGCCGGGCCGTCCGGGAGATGGTCTCCCTCCTCCGAAGTTGAATAGACAATACGGGGACACATCACTTATTTCAGGCCGATTTCTTCGGGCGAACTTTTTCCTCGGACGGAATAGGGGAGATAAGTGATGTGTCCCCGTATTTGTTTCTAAGGAGTCGACATGGACCTTGCCGTCGATATCGGGCGCCTCAGGAAAAATCTCGAAGAACTCGGCCGGATCGGCCGCGATCCTCGAGGGGGGATCACCCGGCCTTCGTTCAGCAAAGCCGACCTCGAAGCCCGGGCCTGGCTCCGGGAGAAAATCGAGGCCGCCGGCCTCACCTATCGCGTCGACGGCGCCGGCAACATCTTCGGCCGGCTCGAAGGCGCGGGCGGAGGCAAAGTCGTGATGGCCGGCTCGCACATCGACACGGTCATCAACGGCGGGATGTTCGACGGCGCGGCCGGAGTCCTCGCCGCCTTGGAAGGTCTCGCCCGGATCCGCGAGGAAGGCCTGCGCCTCCCCAAACCCCTTGAGCTGGCGGCCTTCACCGACGAGGAAGGAAACCTCGTGGGCGATTTCCTGGGAAGCCGGGCTTTCACCGGCGGCCTCGACCGCGAGCTCGTCGAAAAAGGGACGACTTCGTTCGGGCTGCCGCTCCGGGAAGTCCTGAGGAACACGCCGTTCACCATCGATTCGATCCTCGGCGCCCATCGCGAGGCGCCGGAGCTCGAGACTTTTCTCGAGCTTCACATCGAGCAGGGTTCGGTCCTCGACGACGAGGGCGTGCCCGTCGGGATCGTCGAAGCGATCCAGGGCAAGCATTATCGCTGGTGCTCGTTCATCGGCGAGGCGGGTCATGCGGGCACGATCCCTCTCGAGCTTCGCCGGGATGCCTTCCTCGGACTGGCCGACTTCGCCCTCAAGGCCACCCAGCACGTGGCCGCCCGCCATTACGGGAGCTTCGTCACCGTCGGGAAAGTCGCGGTCAAGCCGGGCGCCTTCAGCATCGTCCCCGGAGAGGCGGATTTTTCCTTCGAGTTCCGGAGCCGCTCCCCCGAGACCATGGCCGCCCTCGAGCGGGAACTCTTCGCCCTCGCCGAGGACGTGGCCGCAACCCGGGGGTTGGGATTCGCCTCACGGATCATGGACAAGACGACCCCGCTGGCCGTTCCCGTCCGGCTGACCGGGCTGCTCAGAGAGGCGTGTGAAAATCTCGGCTATCGCTCGATGGATGTGACGAGCGGCGCCGGCCACGACGCCCAGATCCTGGCGGCCAAAGGCGACACGGCCATGATCTTCGTCCCCAGCCCGGACGGGGTGAGCCACGCGCCCGAGGAAACGGTCCGCTGGGACGACTTGGAGAAAGGGGCCAACGTCCTCCTCCAAGCGCTGATCAAGCTCGCGTCATAATAAATACGGGGACACATCACTTATTTCAGGTGAATATTCGCGGCCCATCTTTGTTTTCGGGTAGTTAACGGGAAATAAGTGATGTGTCCCCGTATTTTTACTCTATGTCGGAGCGGACGGAGGCGCGGTCGAATTTGACTTCGGCGTGACGTTTTTTATCCGCCAGCATTTTCTCTTTGGCCCTCTTGGACCGTTTTCGCTTCTGGCGGCGGATTTTGGCGATCCGCTGTTCCACGGCGCTCTCCTCGCCCTGGATTCTCGCCTCGACCTTATCGGCCAAGATCCGCCGGGCCAGGAAACGGTTGAGCGCTTGGCTTCGTTCCTGCTGGCACTTGACTTCGATCCCGGAAGGAACATGTTTCAGGTAAACGCACGTTTCGACTTTATTGACGTTTTGCCCGCCCTTACCTTGAGACCGGATGAACTTCTCGATCAGGTCTTTCTCACGCACGCCCAGCTTCTCCAGGCGCTCCCACAGGGCGGCCTCTTTGTCGGATCGAACGGGGAACATCGGCATTCTTCGAGAATACCCTCTTCGCCCCCGTCCCGTCAATCTTCTCGAAATCTGACCATCGAACACTTTTCGTTTATTGGCCTCTTGATGTTGCTTT
>Ga0315288_10007959_pt1 | contig 13409 bp, 11 predicted proteins | sample YL17G11_20_MG_FD_203454 | JGI IMG/M metagenome (GOLD analysis project Ga0315288, IMG submission 203454) | Sediment microbial communities from Yellowstone Lake, YNP, Wyoming, USA - YL17G11_20 | ecosystem: Environmental > Aquatic > Freshwater > Lake > Sediment | place: USA: Wyoming | collected...
GTCGAGGTGCATGCGAGATGGCGCGTCGAGCTTCTCGTGCGGACACTTGGTTAGCTCGCTCGCCGGCTTTGTGGGCCTGCTACCGGCCAGGCGCTCCGCCGCCCGACCGCGGAACATCACCCCCTCTAGCGATGTTTCCATTCGCGATGCGGCAAGCCCGGCCTGCGCGCACACCTCGAGGAGCGTGTCGGCGCGCTCCACCGGGATGAAGCGCTGATGCCACTGGTCGGTGCTGATCCCCAGGCTCGTCAGGCCCGCGGCCATCAGCTCGGCGATCCGCTCCTCGGCCTGGCGGCGCGACTCGACCCACGAGGCATTGGTGAGCGCCGAGGCTGTCAGGCCCTTCGCGGTCGCAGCCCGCAAGAAGTGCACGAGCACATCGTATTCAGTGAACGACTCGCCACCCTCGGCACAGACCCCGGTCACCGCATGTGGGGCAGGAGCACGCTCCTGCCCTACGATTTGCGCCAGGAAGTTGTCGATGATCTCGACGGTCATCGCCGCGGAACGGCGCGGCGTGCCCCAGATGAAGCAGTGGTCGCACTCGGCCGAGCAACCGTAGGTGATGAGGAAGTGGATAGCCGACAGGGAGGGGATCATCGCCTGGCGATCCGTCGCAGTTTGTTCATATCTCTGTTATCATACTTCGATATCCTGAATAGTGGGTCCTTGGAGCTTCCGGCCCCTGAGGAGGACGGTGTGAGAAGAGCGTTGAGATTGAGCCCAGTGATCGTGGTGGTACTGGTCCTTGTGATCGCCGGATGTGGGCAGAAGCCTGCCCCATCGCCCAGCGGCGGCACGACCCCGCCGCCCGCCGAAACCGGCGCGACGGTGAAGCTTGAAGTCATGGTTCCCTGCGGCGAGGTCGGCCCCATGTCCGAGATCATCAAGAGCTTCAAGGCGGCCAACCCCGGGATCGATGTGGATTGGATCCCCGAGAATATGGTGACGATCACCCGGAAGATCATCGACGGCAAGGTGAGCCCGGACGTGACGCTGTCGATGGGCGATCTGGAGATGGACCTGCTCCGGAAGGCGGGTCTGCTGGCCGATGGCTCGACCGTGAAGATCGCCGAGAATTCGCTCTGCATCATGGTGCCGGCGGGCAACCCGGCCGGGGTGAAGACGATCCAGGACCTGGCGAAGCCGTCGGTGAAGTTCATCGCCATCCCCGACCCGAAGGAGAACTCCGTCGGCCTTCACGCGATCGAGGCGCTGAAGAGAGCCGGCATCTGGGACCAGGTTCAGAACAAGGTCCTCTTCTCGCAGTTCGCCGCGGACAGCAAGGACGTGACTGCGAAGGGACAGGCCGAAGCCAGCATTGGCTACTACCCGTGCGCGGTCGAGGTGCACGTGCCGGGCCAGCCGCCCGCGAAGCCGAAGAACCTGATGCTGCTCGCGCAGGTTCCCGCGGACCTCTACCCGCAGTTCTGGTGCGAGGCGGCGATCCTGAAGGGCGCCAAGCACCCACAGGAGGCGAAGAAGTTCGTCGATTTCATGACGACGCCGGAGTCGCTGGCGGTCTTCGCGAAGTGGCAGTTCGTCGCCGATCTGAGCAAGAAGCCGCCGGCCCAGGGTTAGGCAGATTTGGGCGCCTCCACCGACATGGCGCCGCACCCCGCGAAGGTCCGACGCGCCGGGGCAGGGTACTATAGCGGGTGAGGCCGCTGGCGACACCGGCCGGAGACCGGGTGGCGGCACGAAGGCCGCTGCCACGGAAAGAGAGACGCTCATGAAAGAGCAAGTCGAGGCGGCCCTGGCGCAGGTGAGGCCCGCCTTACAGCGAGATGGCGGTGACGTCGAGCTGGTCGAGGTCACCGAGGATGGGATCGTGAAGGTTCGCCTTCAGGGCGCCTGCCAGGGATGCCCGATGGCGCAGATGACCCTTCAGATGGGGATCGAACGAGTCCTCAAGGAGATGGTGCCAGACGTCAAGTCCGTCCAGGCCGTCGCCTAAGGACAGCTTCACAGCAGGAGTGATCGCAGCGGCGGGCCGGAAGGCCCGCCGTTGTTGTTTGCTGTGTGCGGCAGGCGCTTGCACGAGGCCGGCCCCCGCCTGTAAGATACAGTCGGCTCACGGCCGCATGGAGGGTTCGGCATGGCGTTGAGGATCAGGGTGGATGACGGGAAACTGGCGGACTTCTGCCGCCAGCATCATATCCGCACGCTCGCCTTCTTCGGCTCAGTCTTGCGCGATGACTTCTGGCCCGACAGCGACGTCGATGTGCTGGTAGAGTTCGAACCAGGGCACATACCCGGCCTCGCCTTCTTCTCAATGGAGGAGGAACTGTCGCAGCTGCTTGGCCGAAAAGCGGACCTGAACACAGCGGGCTTCCTATTGAGTCTCGCATATAAGAGTTACAATGCACAGGCGCATTCTTGCCAGGTTCCGGGCGGCTTTTTCCGCTCTTGGCAATGTCACTATATTTTGCGAGCCTCAATAAGCCCGTGCTTCCTCGACGATGTGCTGCAGGAAGCCGAGGTCCGCTATGCCCAGGCATGACGTCCGTGTGACGCCGCGGCAGATGCTCGATCACGCGCGCGAGACGGCGACGCTGGTCAAGGGCCGTTCTCGGCGCAACCTCGATTCTGATCGCGTGTTCAGCCTGGCGCTTGTTCGCTTGCTCGAGATAGCGGCGAGGCCGCGACGCGGGTGCCGGCGGAGGAACGCGCTCACCATCCCACGATCCCGTGAAGCTGACTCGTCGGCCTCCGCAACACATTGATTCATGCCTATGAGCGAGTTGACCTTGACATTCTCTGGCAGATCATCAGCGACGACCTGCCCGAGCTGATCCGCCAGCTCGAACAGGTGATGCCGCCGCTGACGTGAGCCCGCGTGGGCCGCTCCGAGGCGGCCGCCCTCAGGCGACACGGAGGACATCCAGTTCCATGCAGCTCATCCGCGCAGGCGCAATGGTGGCAGTGATCGGGGCGGCGCTGGCGTCCGGCCTGCTGCTCTCCCGCGCCCATGGCGGCGGTGCGCTCCCGCTCCCGGTGATGCCCGCGCCCACTGCCCGTGACCGCATCCTGGTGGTCGCGCCGCACTGTGATGACGAGACCCTGGGCGCCGGCGGCCTGCTGTTCTCTGCGGTGCGCGCTGGGGCGAAGATCAGGGTGGTGATCGACACGAACGGCGACGGTTTCCACTACGGCGCGGAGCGGCTCTTCCACGAGAAGCATGTCTCCCCGCTCGATTACGTTCGCATGGGTCTCGACCGGCAGCGCGAGACGCTCGCCGCTCTTTCCGACCTGGGGGTGCCTCGCCGGGCGGTCTCGTTCCTGGGCTACCCGGATGCCGGCACGGCCGATATGTGGCTGACTTACTGGGACCCAAGGCACCCCTACACCAGCCCGAGGACACTCGAGGACCATAGCCCCTATCCCAATGCGTTTACCCGATACACACCCTACGCGGGCCGGTCGCTCCTCGACGACCTGAAGAAGATCATCGCCGATTTCAAGCCGACCGTCATCATCTGCCCGCACCCCGACGACGAGCACCCCGATCACTGGGCGGCCTACTGCTATACCGCGGCCGCGCTCTATGAGCTTGGCCTCTTGGATTCGGTGCAGCTGCGCTTCTATATCATCCATCGCGGCAACTGGCCGATGCCAAGGGGGCTGCACCGCCGCGAGCCGCTGCAGCCGCCGGCCGATCTATCCGGACCCAATACGCGGTGGCAGGCGTTCCCGCTCGATAGCAGGATGGAGGGCGTCAAGTACCAGGCCATCCTTCGCTATGGCAGCCAGCTCCTGGTGATGCGCGACTTCCTGTTGGGTTTCGACCGGACCAACGAGCTGTTCGGGGCCATGCACTGGGGCAGGCTGCCGGTCGTCGCCTCCGGCGCAATCAAGATCGACGGACAGGCAGGCGAATGGGGGCAGGTAGCGCCGGTGATCCTGGACTCACCGGAGAAGCGCCGCAAGGTGCCGGCCGCGGCCGATGTGGTGGATGCCCGCGCGGCGACCGACGGCCGGCGGATCTATGTCCAGGTGGATCTCGCAGGGCCCCCGTCGGCCGATGTGGAGTATCGGATCTGGGTTCGTGCCCTGTCGGCATCACGGGTTGGCCCGCCTCAGGAATATGTCTTCCGTCCAGGGGGAAGGATAGAAGGAGAGGCGCGCTTCTCAAGCACGGCTCTGGAGGCCGCTCTGCCGATACCGGGTACAGAGGCCCCGGACGGCGTGATGCTCGCAGTCGATACGGCGCGGGATGAGAAGCGGCTGGACGGTACCGCGTGGGTATTGCTGAGAGTCCAACCGCAACACTGACGGAAGCCGCTGGGCAGCCGGAGACCTTCTATCCGCCCGCACCGCCTCGCGAGCGCATCGCCTCCGTCGACGCGCTCCGCGGCTTCGACATGATCTGGATCGTCGGCGCCAGTGAGGTCGTGCACGCCCTTCAGCAGATCGGCCGGGGCCGCGGGGTCCTCGGGTTCCTCGAACGCGAACTCACCCACTCACAGTGGCAGGGGTGCACGTTCTACGACCTGATCTTCCCGCTCTTCGTGTTCCTGGTCGGGCTCTCCATCGTGCTGTCGCTGCCGCGGGTGGTGGAGCGAGAGGGCCGGCGCGCCGCGCGCCTGCGCGTGCTGCGGCGGTTCGTGCTGCTGTTCGTCCTGGGGATCATCGTCAACGGCGGCCTCTCCGCTCGGTGGCCGGAGGTGCGCCTGATGGGTGTGCTGCAAAGGATCGCGCTCTGCTACCTCTTCACCAGCCTACTCTTCCTGCAGCTCAGGCCCTGCGGGCTCTTCGGCGCGTTCGCGGTGCTCATGATCGGCTACTGGGCGCTGCTCACATTCGTGCCCGCGCCGGGCCAGCTTGCGGCCTCGTTCGCACCGGGCAAGAACCTGGCGAACTGGGTGGATTGGCGTTTCCTGCCGGGGCTCAGGTACTACGCGGCATGGGATCCCGAAGGCATCCTGAGCACCGCGCCGGCAGTGGCCAGTTGCTTGCTTGGCGTCTTCGCAGGGATGGTGCTTACGAACGTAGGGGCGACCCGGCGGGTCGCCCAGGGCGAGCCACCGGCTCGCCCCTACCCTGCCCAGCGCGTACGCGTGCTCATCATCGGCGGCGCGGCGATGGTCGCAGCCGGGTATCTCTGGGGGCTCCAGTTCCCGGTGGTCAAGGAGATCTGGACATCGTCCTTCGTGCTGGTCGCCGGCGGCTACAGCAGCGCGCTGCTCGGGCTGCTCTACTATGTTGTGGACGTGAAGGGCCATCGCTCGTGGGCGCAGCCGTTCGTGTGGGTCGGGGCGAACGCCATCACGATCTACCTGATCGCCGAGGTGGTTCCGTTCGGCGGTATCGCGCAGCGCTTCGTCGGCGGCAGTGTCGAGCAGGTGCTCGGTCGCTATGGCGAGATGATGATCGCCGCCGTCTCCCTCGGACTGGTCATCGCCCTCGCCTGGTTCATGTACCGGCGGAGGGTGTTTCTGCGGCTGTAGGATCGTAGGGGAGCCCCTCTGCGGGCTCCCGTTCTATCTGCGGCTGTTCGCCCATAGAAGTAAGATGGGCGAACAGCTTCCGTTCAGTTATTACCTGTGCTTCTGATGAGTTCCGCCCTTACTTCTTTGGGCGGAACTCATTGGCCGTACCTCCCCCTCACCGCCTCCACTGCTCCCTCTTTCGTCGTGATCCGGCCTTCGATTTGCTCGTCGAGCAGGAAGTCGAGCACTTCTCCGACCTGTGGGCCTGGGGCGATCCCGAGAAGCTCCATCACCTCATCGCCGTTGAGCAGTGGCTTCATCTTCGCGATCTCGGTCGCTTCGCCGACCTGCTCGATGCGGCCGCGCAGCTCCGCCAGACGACGCTCGAACTCGGGCCAGTCGACGGGCTCGCTCGCGCGAACATCGGCCTCGGCAAGCGCGATCGCCTGCTCGAGCTGATCCCCGAGGTCGTACATCAGCCGCCGAATGGCCGAGTCCGTCCACTCGGCGCCGTAGTAGGCGATCCGCAGGTGCTCGGCGACGAGCTTCGCCACCTGGTCGATGAACCCCGCGGGCTGGCGGAGGCGCGCCAGAATCTCACGCGTCTTCTCCGCGCCGATCTGCTCGTGACGATAGAAGTGCACCTCGATTTCATCGCCGGAGAACGTCTCCGGCTTCGCGATGTCATGCAAGAGCGCCGCGTATCGCAGCACCTTCTCGGCCGGGATGAGGCGCACGGCATCGAGCGTGTGCTCGAGCACATCCTTCATAAGATGCCGGCCCGGCTCCGGGAGATGCAGCGCGACCAGCTCCGGCATGATCTGCTGCGCGAGGCCGAGGTCGATCATGAGCCGGAGCCCGTCGTCCGGCCGGGGCGAGAGCATGATGCCGTCGAGCTCGTCGCGGACGCGCTCCTTTGAGATGCGGGCCAGCTCCTCCTCCGCCGCCCCGATGGCCGCGGCTCCCGCGGGGTCGAGCTCGAAGCCAAGTTGCGCGCAGAAGCGCACCGCCCGCAGCATCCGCAGCGGGTCCTCGCGGATGCGCACCTCGGGCGCGCCGACGAATCTCACGATCCGCTCGCCCAAGTCCTGCTGTCCGCCGGAGGGGTCGAGCAGCTCACCGGTGTGGACGTTCTGCGCCATCGCGTTGATGGTGAAGTCGCGTCGGGACAGATCATCGTGGATGTTGTCGCCGAAGGAGACCTCCGGCCTCCGCGAGACGCCGTCGTAGGTGTCGGCGCGGAAGGTCGTGATCTCCGCCTTGACGCCATCCTTCAGCAGGCCGACAGTGCCGAACTTCTCTCCGACCAGCCAGACCGAGTCCGCCAGCGCGGCAACGCGCTGACGGGTGTCATCCGGGGTGGCGTCGGTGGCGAGGTCGAGGTCGGTATGTGGGCGCCCAAGCAGCCGGTCACGCAGCGAGCCGCCCACCAGGAACAACTGGCGGTCGGTGAAGGCGTGGGCGAGCTCGTCGACGAGCCGTTCGGCATCCATGAGCTTGACAATGGAGACTGACTTCGTCGGGTGCCGGCGGCGTCCTGCCAGAGGGGCACAGCCGAACCAGCGGGCGATGCCCGCGGAAATGCCTGAGCAGGCGGCCGGCTGATCCCAGAGCAACCGATGATAGCCGATGGGCCGACGCGCTCAGCCGGACCCTTTCGCCAGAGCGACCGCGACGGCACTGAGGGTGCCGCTTCGCGCTTCAGGCACCGGCGGGGCCGCCACCGGTGCGGTGATGCTGATGTAGTTGGTCTTGGTCTTGGTGTTCGACCCATAGGCGTTCGTCGCGGTCAGGCTGACGGTGTACGAGCCGGCCCTGGTGAACTGGTGGCTGGGGCTCTGAGCTGTCGAGGTCCCGCCGTCGCCGAAAGTCCACCTCCACGATGTGGGCGTGTTCGTCGACCGGTCGGTGAAGTAGACCGTGCGCGGCGCTGCTCCCGAGGTTGGTGTGGCGCTGAAATCGGCGACCGGCGGTTTCGGGTGGACGAGGGTGATTGAGTCGAAGACCGCGCCGTCGTTCGTGTGCGCCTGGATGGTGGCCTTCGTGCCGTTGATGTCCACGGTGATGTGGTGGTAGACCGACCGCGAGAACTGACGGTAGGGGTTGGAGGTCCTCCCGACGGGATACAGTTCCGCCCCTCCGCCGCCGGTGACGAAGTAGTAGACGCCCTTCTTCAGGCTTCGCTCGTAGATGTGGTCGTGGCCTGTGAACACCGTGTCCACATGGTACTGCTCGAAGAGCGGCACGAGCACGCTCTGCACGGCCGTAGTGCCGCCATGGGTGCCGGAGCTATAGGCGGGATAGTGAGTCAGGACGACTTTCCACTCCGCGATCGCGGACTTTAGATCGGTCACGAGCCAGTTGTACTGTGTGCTCCCCACGCTGTACGTGCCGCAGGTGTCGATCGAGATGAAGTGGACATTCCCGTAGTTGAAGGAGTACCACTGCTCGCCGCGGGTCCCGCCCCCGGCCGGGGTCGAGAAGTAGTTGTAGTAATTCGTGGTGTGGGACTCGTGGTTCCCCAGCGTCGGGTAGACCGGCGTCGTCTTGATGAGCGGCTGCGCCGGGCTGAAGAACTCCGTCTGCCAATAGGAGGCGACTGTCCCGTCTCTAGTCATGTCGCCGGTGTGGAGGACAAGGCGCGGGTTGCTGGCGACGATCGCCCTGACGACAGCCGCGTGGGTGGTCGGATAGGTGCGATTGTCACCATAGGCGGCGAAGCGGAATGGGGTGGTTCCGATGATGGCAGTGCGAAACGTGCTGTCAGCGCTCGCGACGCTGCCGGTGGAGCCGGTGGAGGTCACCCTGTAGTGATAGAGCGTATCGGCGGTGAGGCCGGAGAGGGCGATCTCGTGCGAGGTCGTCAGTGTGGCGTTGGAGACGGTGTGGCCATAGGCCGTCGTCGTCCCGTAGCTGACGCTCGCGTTGCAGGACGCGGACGTCTGCCACATGATGACCAGCGCGCTGGTGCGGGCGTTCTGGACGTACGGACCCTTGGTGATGGTCGGCGCCGCGAAGGCGGCGCGGGCTGCGAGGAGGATACAGCACGATAAGACGGCGTGAAAGGCGTTCCGTCGCATCATGTTACTCCCTGGGCGCGCCCCGGAGCGAGGCGGGGCAAGCGCCTTCACGCGATCTGCTGACGCCTATTATCGGGGCAGCGCGTCGGGAGGAGTGTACCCCCCGCAACCTGTGATGTCCAGAAATCGGTACTCATTCCATGGGCAGGGGGTCGGGCTGGCGCCGCAGAAAAACGCCAGGAACCGGCATGGAGGAAGTCAGGATGAACAAGGTCCGAATCGGAGTGATCGGCGTTGGCGGGATGGGGCAGGGACACTGTGGCTACATGGGCGAGGTCGGGGTCGGGGGGCTGACCGCGGTCTGCGACATCGCCCCCGAGGTGGCCAAGGCGGTCGGCAAGAAGCACGGGGTTCCGCATTTCGTCGAGGCCACCGATCTCATGGACTCCGGCCTTGTGGACGCGGTGCTTATCGCCACCCCGCACTACGGTCACCCGCCGATCGCCATCGAGGCCTTCAGGCGCGGCCTCCACGTTCTGAGCGAGAAGCCGATCGGCGTGAGCGTCAAGGAGGCCGCCCGCATGATCCGCGCTGCCGAGCGCAGCGGCAAGGTCTTCGGCGTCATGTTCCAGTCGCGCGCCGAGCCCATGTATCAGGCCGCGCGGAAGCTCATCGAGCAGGGCGCGGTGGGCGAGCTCGTCCGCACCAACCTACTCCTGGGGATGTACCGCTCGCAGGCCTACTATGACTCGGCCGGATGGCGGGCGACCTGGAAGGGCGAGGGCGGCGGCGTGCTGCTGAACCAGGCGCCGCACGGGCTCGACCTCTTCACTTGGTTGGCCGGCGTTCCCAAGCTCGTCACCGGAAAGACGAGGACGCGGGCCCATGAGATCGAGGTGGAGGACGAAGCATTCGCGCTGCTCGAATATGCGAACGGTGCGCACGGCTATGTGTTCGCCGGTGTGATCGAGGCGCCGGAGACCGACCGCATGGAGATCGTGGGCGACCGCGGCAAGATCCTGATCGATCACAGGGGCATGAGATACTGGGAGGTGCCCGGCACGATCAGCCGGTTCACCCGCGAGAACACCGAGATGTGGGCGCGCCCGCCGTCGCGCGAGGTCGAGGTGAAGTTGGAGAAGCGGGAGACCGGGCAGCTCGCCATCACGCGCAACTTCTGCCGGGCGATCCTGAAGGGAGAGCCGCTCATCTCCCCGGGCAAAGAGGGCATCTCCTCGCTCGAGCTCGCCAACGCCATGATCCTCTCGCACTACCGCAACAAGGCGGTCAAGGTGCCTGTGAACCGGGAGGAATACGAGGACCTGCTCGACGAGCTCAGGGCCAAGTCGCGCCCGAAGCGTCGCATCAAGGGAAAGAGCGTGACCGACCCGGACGCCGTGAAGAGGGCGAAGCGGCGATGACGCGGCGACCGGTAGGGGCGCACAGCCGTCCGCCCCTACAGTACCCAGTCGCCACTGCTACGGAATAGCCACCTACGGAGTTTCTTGGATCACAGTAACAGTCTGTGATTCAAGAAACTCCACAGAAGCAAGCGTAGGGCTCGTTAGGGAGATTCGTCTCTGTTCCGAGAAGCTATCTCAAAACTCCGTCAGGAGGTTGCAGATAGCTTGCCCCAAGCACTCACGTGACTTTTGAGATGACCTCTACGGCTTTGCCCCCAACATCTGCACCACCCGCTCGATCTGCAGCCGGAAGTACATCACGATCACAAACACGAGCCAGGCCGCCACGAGCAGCCTGGTCAACCAGCGGTCGAGAGTCCGCCCTTCGAAGAGCCGACGAGGCGAGGAGTTGGACGGCCGTTCCGCCTCTTCGCCTATCGGCTTCGAGACTTTTCGCCTTTTCCTCATCTCCCCCGCTCCAATGCGATCAACTCACTCCGCGCGTCCCCGCGGCCACTCCCGTTCGGCAGGGGCTTGCCCCTGCCGTGACCTAGCATGACCTCTGTGCGCGCCACATGGCTCCCGTGATGCCCCGGGTACACGATCAGCGCGCGGCCCTGCTCGCTCACGATGCGATCGCGGTGAACGTGTCCGCCCAGCACGAGGTCCACCTCGGGCACGGCCGCAAGCTCCCTGTCGATCTTCTCACCGCAGTGTGACAAGCATACCACGAGATCGGCCTCGGCGCGCAGCCGGCGCGCCAGCTCCGGCGCAACCTCCATCGGGTCATCGAACACATAGTCCGTCACTCGCGCCCAGAGTGACGAAGGCCGGGTGATCTGTGGCGCGAGTCCGATGACAGCGACACGTCCGGCGGGTGTCGAGAGGATCACGTAGGCGCGGATGACCTCGGGCAGCGGCCGTCGCTGCGCGCGGATGTTCGCGGCAAGCACCGGGAACGAGGCATCGCGCAGCTTGCGCTCGAGAGCGTGCCTGAGGGGGTGGGACTCGCGGTTGCCCATCGCCATCGCGTCATAGCCGGCATTCGCCATCACGCGAAGGACCGGCTCTCCCATCATCCGGTAGGTGAGGTTGCCCGCGGCGATGGCATCGCCCGCGTCGAGGAGCAACGAGCCCGGGTGTTGCCGTTTCAGCTCCGCGAGTTGCCGCGCCGCGGCCGGCCTCAGCCGGTTGTGCAGGTCGGCGGTATGGAAGATGGTGACCGGCACCGATGCCTACCAGGCCACGTAGCCGTGTGCGCGCAGCAACTCGAAGTAGTCGAGCATCGATGCCATGCCCGGGTCGATGCGCCGCGCCAGTTCATCGGGGGTCGGCGTGCGATCGCCGCGCAACTCCCGCGCCGCGAGCTGACACGCCTCCGCCAGTGAGCGCCGGCCGTCACACCAGTTCAGCACCGCGAACAGCTCCGGCGACCAGCGCGGGCTGGGCCGGCCTCCGCGCGCCTCCAGCGGGAGGCGGTCGAAGGTGACGGGCCCTTTCACGAGCCGGCGAGGCGCGATCTGCGCCAGCTCGCCCGTGGGCTCGAAGGCCGGTGGTGTGAACCCCGGCCGGCCCGCCAGCCGAGCCACGCTCGCGGCCTCGTCTTTCGCGGCGCGGCGGAGGTCGCGCTGCAGGGCCCTCACCTGCGGCCGCAACCTCGTTCTTCCGGCTGCTGGGAGCAATCGCAGCACCGATGCGACGGCCTCGGCGTGGCGCTGGCCGAGATAGGCGAGCTGCTGCATCGAATCGTCGAGATCGCCGTCGGACTTCCCCATCTCACCGATCCCGGCCGAGGCGATGGCGGCCTTCCCGCGGGCGGCGGCGAGGTGGGCGAGGTCGAGCGCGACGCTGTGGTCTGCCGAAGCTGTCAGGTACGCATAGCCAGCCGACATAATGGCGATGAGCTCCTGCAGTCGCGCGTCGACGAGGTCGGGCACGTCCGCCGAGTTGTGCCAGGTGCGGCTGCGGCCGCCGATCCACGGGCACGGGATATCGATGGTCCGGTCAGCGATGTTGTTGTCCGTGCCCATCTGGAACGGCGCCTCGCGCCACGCGTATACCGGAGCGGCCGACATGACCTGTTCCGCAAGATGGGTGATGAGCGCGTCGACGAAGCTCATCTGGGAGTGCGGATCGACGAAGATCTCGGGCGGCCGGATCGCCAGGCTCGGCGCGCCCGCGGGCGAGTCGATGCAGATGCCGGCGATCGTGCGGCGCGCCTCGCGCCGTCGCGCCGCCCAATGCATCGTCGTGTAGCACTCCGAGACGAACAGGAATCGGATCGAGCGGTCGGGCGGCCGCAGCTCGCCCCGCGCGATGAGCGATTGCAGAACCCGCGCCACCTCGATCATCACGCCGATCCCCGAGGCGTTATCGATCGCGCCCTGCTCGAACTGGTGCCCGATGAGCAGCACTTCCTCTTTGGCCGCGCCGGGGATCACGCCGGTGACGGTCGGCAGTTCTCCCTCACTGATGCTTGCCCGCACCAACGCGCGGCCTCGCAGCCTCTCCCCCGCGGCGAGGCGCGCTCGAATCTTCGCGCCAATGCCGGGCGAGATCTGAAACGACCACCCGTGCATGTCCTGCGCGGTCAGCGCCCACCCGCCCGGATCGTCGCTCCAGGCGTTGATCCACGCCACCGCGTCGGGCAGGTCCGCGCCGCTGCTCTGGAAGTCCGACAGGATTCCGACCACCCTCGCCGAGAGCAGCGCCTGCTTCGCCGAGTGCGGGTTCGCGCCGGTGAAGACGATCCTCCCGCGCACGGCCTCGGACGTCCATGTCGCCCGGTCGGACGGATCGTCGACGAGGACGAGGTCCGCCTGGACCCCTTCCTCGGGAGTCGGCGCGCTCCACATGGCGAGGCAGCACGGGACTTCGTCGCGATCGGCGATGCGCTCGACCCTGCCACCCCCGCCGATCAGGTCAAACGTCGCCGCATCGCACTCCCACGCCAGCGGCATCATCCAGTCGCCATAGATCGTCCGGCCGTCGGCCGGGGCCTCCAATATCTCGACCTCCGACAGCCCCGCCGCCCGCATCCTCTCCGCGCTCAGCCGCGCGCTTTCATGGAAGGCGCTGAACGTGAACCGCCGGTCGAGCGAATGGATCGCCGCCGCGTCATCCCACGCGCGCCGGCCGTCTGCGTGTCGTTCGAGCAAGGCGATCAGGTCGCGGAACACGGCGATACCTCAGTCGGTGATCAGACCTGAGGATTCCCGCCAACGAAGAACAAACCTCCTGCGGATGTCCCCGCAGCAGGTCTGGTCCACGGGATTCCGAGATAGAGCCTCAGCGGCGGCGTGAACGCCCTCGCGATGTAGACCGCCATGCGGGCGCGTGACGGTCCACGTCGGCTCTTAGCCGCCGTCCCCATATCTTGTGACGGCACTACCGCTTCAGGTCACCCTGATCTATCCCGCTTGTGCCCACGCCGGATAGCGCTATGACGGCGTCTTGGCGTTCGCTTCGTTGGAGTAGGGTGAATTGCCGCTGCCGTTATAGGCGCGCACCCGGTAGTAGTAGGTGGTGTTGGCCGCCAACCCGCTGTTGGTGTA
>Ga0315288_10007960_pt1 | contig 13409 bp, 11 predicted proteins | sample YL17G11_20_MG_FD_203454 | JGI IMG/M metagenome (GOLD analysis project Ga0315288, IMG submission 203454) | Sediment microbial communities from Yellowstone Lake, YNP, Wyoming, USA - YL17G11_20 | ecosystem: Environmental > Aquatic > Freshwater > Lake > Sediment | place: USA: Wyoming | collected...
GTGCACATGAACATGGGTTTCATCGGTCTGAAAGCGTTTCCCGCGGCGGTATTGGGCGGATTCGGAAGTATCCCGGGAGCGATCATTGGAGGTCTCATCATTGGGATTACTGAAAACTTTGCCGGGGTTTATTTACCGATCGGATGGAAAGATGTAGCGGCCTATATCATCCTGATCCTGGTGTTGATGATCCGGCCTGAGGGCTTATTCGGCATTCAGGAAAAAAAGAAGGTTTAAATCCTATGCGCTTTATAATGAAATTGAATTATGATGAAGACCTTCGGCTTTTCCGCTATCGAAGTACCTTTTTCTGGTACCTGGCCCTGGTGCTCGGATTACTGATCCTGCCGGCTCTGCTAGATAATTATTTCATCTCCCTGCTCAACTTCATCGCCATCTACTCCATCGCTTCCATCGGGATGATGCTCCTGACGGGATACACCGGCCAGGTCTCCTTGGGACATGCGGCCTTTTTGGCCATGGGTTCTTACACCTCGGCCATCCTGACCATAAAAGGATGGCCTTTTCTTGTAGCCCTGCCCATCTCCGGGATCTTCGCTGCGCTGGTCGGGATCGTGATCGGCCTGCCGGCGCTTCGTCTTTCCGGGCTCTATCTGGCGATCGCCACCATGGGCTTTGCTTTTATTGTAGATGAAATTCTGGTCCGATGGGAATCCCTGACTCGCGGGAACTTGGGGATATACCTCAGCCCACCTTCCATCGGGCCCCTGACCTTCGACAGCGAGAAGAGCTTTTACTATCTTGGGCTCGCGATCCTGATCCTCACCCTTCTGGCCGCCAAAAACATCCTTCGCTCCCCCACCGGAAGAGCGATGATTGCCATCCGGGATAGCGAGGTGGCGGCCCAGACCATGGGGATCAACCTGGCCAAATATAAAACGGTGGCCTTTGCCCTGAGCGCTTTTTTCACGGGGATCGCCGGAAGTCTCTACGCCCATAAGGTGACTTTTATAAACCCGGAAAGTTATACCTTACTGGTCTCCATAGAATTACTCGTGATGATCATCATCGGGGGGTTGGGCAGCCTGCACGGGGCGATCTATGGAACCGCCTTTGTGATCCTCCTCCCCCAGTTGATCATTTTGACCAAAGATCACCTTCCAAGTTTTGTGCGGGATCAAACCGGCCTGGAGGCTGGTCTGTATGGGTTGATGATCATTCTGTTCATCCTTTTCGAGCCTTTGGGCCTATATGGTCGATGGTTGAAGACCAAATTCTATTTTGAGACTTTTCCTCTCTACAAGAAAGAGACCTTTAAAAAAGAGAAAAAGTTTTACAAGGCGGAGAGACATTAAATGTCTTTTTTTAAAGCTGAGAACATCTCCATTAGTTTTGGTGGGATAAAGGCTTTGAGCCGGGTGAGGTTCGAGATCAGCCAGGGAGAAGTTTTTGGGATCATCGGGCCTAACGGTGCCGGAAAAACCACCATCTTTAATTGTATTAGCCGATTCTATGATCTTCAAGAGGGACGGATCTTCTTCCGGGATAAGGAGATTTCGCGGATGGGTTCTCACCGGGTGGCCAGTCTGGGCATTGCCCGAACCTTCCAAAACATCGAACTCTTCAAGAACATGACGGTGATGGACAATCTTCTTTTGGGGAGACATCGTCACCGGAGGTCGAATCTTTTTCAAGAAGTCCTCTTCTCCAAATCGGTTCGGCAGCAAGAAAGGAAGAGTCGGGAGAAGGCGGAAGAGATCATCGATTTTTTGGACCTTCAGGCTTATCGGGACCAGGTGGTCGCAGGCCTTTCCTTCGGTCTCCAGAAAATTGTCGAACTCGGAAGGGCCTTAACAGTGGAGCCGGCTCTTCTTCTCCTCGACGAACCGTCCTCGGGAATGAATGTGGAGGAGACGGAAGATTTAGCCAATTGGATCATCGACATCAAAGAAGAGTTGTCCATCACCGTCCTTCTGGTGGAACACAACATGAGGTTAGTCACCGAGGTTTCCGATAGGGTCTTAGCCCTGAATTTTGGGGAGGTCATCGCTGAAGGCTCCCCGCAAAAGGTGATGAAAGACCCGGAAGTGATCAAGGCCTACCTGGGAGAAGAAAGTGCCTTTATTAAGCGTCAAAAACATTGAGACCTATTACGGCCCCATCATGGCCATTAAAGGGATCTCTCTGGACGTTCAACAGGGAGATATTGTGTCCATTTTAGGGGCCAATGGCGCCGGGAAGACCACCATATTGAAAACCATATCCGGGGTGATGGACCCGGAAAAAGGGACGATTGAATTCCAGGGTCAACGGATCGATCGGATGGAACCTCACCGGATTGTGAAAAGGGGTATCTCCCATGTTCCCGAAGGGAGGGAGATCTTTGACGACCTGACGGTCCGGGAAAACCTAATGATGGGCTCTTACTTAAGACGGGACCGGGAGGGAATCAAGAGAGACCTGGAAACCGTCTACGCCTATTTTCCCATTCTCCAGGGCAGGTCGGATCAACGGGCAGGAAGCCTGAGCGGGGGCGAACAACAGATGTTAGCCATTGCCCGAGCCTTAATCTCCCGGCCCACTCTCCTGCTAATGGACGAACCTTCTCTGGGCCTTTCGCCAATCCTGGTGAAAGAAATCTTCGAAATCACCAAGAGGATCAACCAGGAACAGAAAACCACCCTCCTCATCGTCGAACAAAACGCCTGGATGGCCCTCTCCTACGGCCATTATGGATACATTCTGGAATTGGGGCGCATCGTGATGGCGAACTCCTGCAAAGAACTGCTGGAGAATGAAGACGTGAAAGAGTTCTACCTGGGGGTCAAGGATGAGGGCATCCGGGGGACTCGCAGATGGAAGCGAAAGAAGAAATGGAGATAAAAAACAGTTTCGGGTTATCCCTCTGTATTATTGGGAATGCCCTAACAATGCTGACATTGGCGCGACTTCCCCTGGGAGGTAAAAGCCCAGACCAGTCAAAATCCCCCTTGGCCCCCCGAAGCTGTGAAAAAATTCGTATAGAACATAATTCCCCTCCCCCGGCGGGAGGGGATGAAGGGGAGGGGGATAAGTAACCTAAAGGAATTCTTTAATTCTTCACCCTCACCCTACCCTCTCCCGTCAAGGGAGAGGGGGAATTGTTTAATTTTTTCACACCTTCCCCCTTAGCCAAGGGGGGTGGGTATGTTGAAGAGGAACGGATGGTAGAAATAAGCCAGCGAACAGATACTGTTCCCACTCTATTCTGGAACCGTGTCCAGCAGTGGGGGGAACGGACAGCCATGCGGGAAAAGGACTTTGGCATCTGGAAGCCCATCTCCTGGAAGCAGTACGGCGAGAACGCGAAATATGTTTGCCTCGGGCTGATCTCCCTGGGCCTGGAAAGAGGCGATCGGGTGGCCATTGTCAGCGAAAACAACCCCCAATGGCTTTACAGCGACATGGGCACCCTGGCCGCCGGGGGAGTGACCGTGGGGATATACACGACCGACTCTCCGAACCAGGTCGAATACATTGTGCAGCACAGCGGGTCGAAATTCTTCATCGCCGAAAACGAAGAGCAACTGGACAAAATCCTGGAGGCGCGCAAAAACCTTCCCCTGTTAAAAAAGATCTTAGTCATCGACATGGAGGGCCTCCGTCACTTCAAAGATCCAATGGTAAATACTTTCGACGAGCTGTTAGACCTGGGAAGGGCGTTGGACCGAGAGCAGCCCCTCCTCTTTGAAAAACGGCTGCGGGAGCCCCAGCCGGATGATTTGGCCATCCTGATTTATACCTCCGGAACCACCGGTCCCCCGAAAGGAGCGATGATCTCCCACCGGAACATCCTCTCCGTCATGGAAATGCAGCAGGCAGTCAACCCGGGGCAGGAAATGGACGAGGTTCTTTCTTTTCTTCCCCTTTGCCACATTGCCCAGCGCATCGCTTCGGTTTACAACCCCCTGGTAGGGGGCTTCAAGATTAACTTCGTTGAAAACCTGGATTCCATTCCCTTAAACATTCGGGAAGTCTCTCCAACCATCTTTTTCGCCGTGCCTCGGATCTGGGAAAAATTTTATTCCTCCTTGGTCCTGCGGATGCAGGATTCCACCTCTCTGGAAAAGCTGGCTTTCAAATGGGCGTTGAAAATCGGCCGCCAGGTTTCTGATTACCGACTGAAAAATCGAACCATTCCTTTTTCTCAGAAAACCCTTTTTCGGCTGGCGGACTGGTTTGTGCTGAAAAACCTGAAAAAGTCCATCGGGCTGAACAAAGCCCGGTACATTCTCTCCGGAGCGGCCCCGATTTCTCCCGACCTCCTGAAATTCTACCATTCCCTGGGGCTGGATATGAGAGAAACCTACGGGCAAACCGAATGCACAGGCCCTACTTCAGTTCATTTTGAGGGGGACACCAAGTTCGGCACAGTCGGGAAACCTCTTCCGGGGTCCGAGATCCGCATCGCCGAAGATGGGGAGATTCTTGTCCGGGGGCCCCACGTATTCCTCGGGTATTTCAACGACCCGGGAAAAACCCAGGAGACCGTCGTTGATGGCTGGCTTTACACGGGGGATGTGGGCCGGTTTGACGGGGACGGGCATCTCATCATTACCGACCGGAAAAAGGATATCATTATCACCTCTGGCGGGAAGAACATTACCCCATCGGAGATAGAGAATCAGCTGAAATTCAGCCCCTACATCAATGATGCGACGGTCATAGGAGACGGAAGGAAATATCTAACCGCCCTCATCATGATCGACGAAGAAAACGTGATGAAATACGCTCAGGACCATCGGATTCCCTTTACGACCTATGCGAGCCTCACGAAGGCCCCGGAAATCATCAAGCTGATTCAGCAAGAGGTCGATGCGGTCAACAAAAATTTCGCCCAGGTGGAAACGATTAAGAGATTTCGCCTTCTGGACATTCAGCTGACCCCGGATGACGATGAAGTCACGCCCACGATGAAGCTCAAAAGGAAATTCGTCAGTGAAAAATTCAAAGATTTGATCGAGTCCATGTATCGGGAATAGGTGAAGGGGTTAAAAACACGCTTCGGTGCTTACAGGCACCGGAAATTATCTGCCAAAGGAGGGCAAACATGAAAAAGGCAATGTTTTTGGCATTCCTGGGTTTCCTGCTGATGATCGTTCCATCTCTCGCGTTGAGCGCCGAAGAGGGATTAACCGATACCGAGATTGTCATCGGTTCCCACCAGGACCTGAGCGGGCCCATTGCCGGCTGGGGAATCCAGACCAAAATGGGTTTGGAGATGAGAGCCCGGGAGATCAATGAGGCTGGAGGAATCCACGGAAGGAAGATCAGAATGGTGATAGAAGATAACGCCTACGATCCCAAAAAGGCTATCATGGTCACCAATAAAATGATCAACCAGGATAAGGTCTTCGTTTTTATCGGCAACATGGGCAGCCCGACGGCCCTGGCCACGAAGCCGATCATTTCAGCAAAAAAGATCCCGCAGATGTTTCCCTTGACCGCAGCATCAGGCTTCTATGAACCTCACGATCGGTACAGCTTTTTGGGGTTTGTTCCTTACTACGATCAGGCCCGGTGTGTGATAAAATATTTTGTAAAGGAAAAGAAATACAACAAGATCGGATGTCTTTATCAGGATGACGAATTTGGGACCATCGCGTTGAAAGGGGTAAAGGACCAATTGGCTACTTACAATATGGAGCTTACCGCCGCCGAATCCTACAAGAGAGGCGCCACCGAGTTCAGCTCCCAGATTGCCAAGTTGAGAAAAGCCGGGGCCCAGCTCGTCGTGTTAGGGACGGTTATCCGCGAGACGGTCGGGGCCTGGAGAGAAGCCAAAAAAATCGGCTGGAATGTCGATATGTCCGGCCTGACCCCGGCGTATACGCAATATGCGGTCGATCTAATCGAGAAAGCTGGCTCAAAGGCCGATGGTCTTTACACCTCTGGCCAGACGGAATACCCCTATGAGGACAGCCCCCTGCCAACTGTGAAAGAATGGTATAAAAGGCATCTGGCCTTGTATGGCAAGCCGGGGGACTTGCCGACCACGGCCGGGTATGCAGGGGTCCACTATTTCGCCATAGCCGCCCAAAAAGTGGGCCGCGACTTGACCCGGGAAAAATTCATCGATGCCCTGGAGACTTTCCGGGACGTCCCGGACGACATTTTCGGTGGAGCGCCCATCACCTTTACGAACACGAGCCATCAGGGTGCTTACAATGTTTTCATGTTCCAGGTTAAAGAGAGCAAATGGAGGCGGATCTCGGATATGGTTGAATACCGGAAATAGTCCTTTTTTTCCAAACAGCCCTCCCCGGCGGGGGCGACAAGTGGCTGTGGGGATCTCCCGGCTCGGGGCAGAAGACATAGCTTCCGGCCGCCTTTGAAGGAAAGAAGGGCAAGATCCAAGGATTCCGGGGAGTCCCTGCTTATGGGAAATAACAGAGGAGGGGGGTAGGCTTCAGCCCCGGGGAAACGGGGAGAAAGAAGTTACCATCCCCTCTTTTGTTTTATGGGTGGAGACGGGGAAAGATGGAGCTGGTCTTTGGCCGAAAAGGTGGCATTATCCCTTTTGCCAGGCAATTCCCATTTTTGCCTTCGGAGGAATGAAATGGAAGATGATAAAAAATTGGATAGGCTGATCAGGCAAAGAGAAGAATGGCAAAAGGAAGTTGAACACGTACTGGAGACAAAGAAGGAGCGAAAGAATAAATTTGAAAATCTTTCTTGGGTAGAGATCAAGAATCTCTATACTCCCCAAGAGGTTTCAGATTTAGATTATGTTGAAGATTTAGGATTCCCGGGTCAATATCCTTATACTCGGGGGGTTTATCCAACCATGTACCGGACAAATCCCTGGACCAGGCGTCAGGTCATTGGCTTTGGGGGTGGGGAAGAAACCAGGGAGAGAGTCAAATTTATGATGGAACAAGGGCAAACGGGCTTTAGTGTTGTTTTTGATCACCCGACAAATGTTGGTCTGGATTCAGACCATCCTGCGGCGGAGGGCTTTGTCGGCCGTGAGGGTACAGCGATTTGTTCCATTCAGGACATGAGGGATCTGCTTTCCAATATCCAGATGGAGAAAACCAGCTTAAACCTCATTACGGCGAACCCGGCTTTGTTGGCCATGGTCGTGGCGATTGCAGAGGAACGGAATATTGATTTGCGAAATCTTGCGGGTACCTTGCAGAACTACCCCTTGATTGGCCACACCATGGGCAGCACGACTTATTTTATGGGAGGGACCCTCTTTTATTCTAAACGCTTTTCCATCGATATGGTTGAATACTGCAGTAAAAATTTACCCCGTTGGAACTCCATCAGCATCGCGGTGAGAAATACCCGAGAGGCTGGATGCACGGCAGTCCAGGAGATCGCTTTTGGCCTCGGCGCCGGCCTGGCGGTTGTCAGAGCTTGCCAGGAGAGAGGGATGGATCCGGATGGGGTAGCGCCCCGGATTTCATTTTTCCTTAATTCTCATCGGGATTTTTTTGAAGAAGTGGCCAAGTTTCGAGCCATGCGCCGTTTATGGGCGCGAAAGATGCGCCAAGATATAGGAGCGAAGAATCCCCGTTCATGGATGATGCGTTTTCATTGTCAGACTTCGGGTGATTCCATGACCCGACAACAACCGTTGGTAAATATTATCCGGGGTACCCTCCATGGACTCGCGGCCGTAATGGGGGGATGTCAGTCCCTGCATATCAATTCTGCGGATGAAGGATATGCCATCCCCGTCGAGGAGACGGCAAAGCTTTCTCTGCGCACCCAGCAAGCGATTCTCGATGAGTCCGGCGCTGCGGATGTGATGGATCCTTTGGGTGGTTCTTATTATGTGGAGTGGTTAACAAATCAATTGGAAATAGAAGCCAAAAAGATTCTAACCCAGATGGAGAAAATGGGAAATTTCTGGAACCCAGTGGTCCAAGAATGGATGAGTCTTCAGATTGCCGAAGCTGCCCATCGATTCCAGAAAGAAGTCGAAAAGGGAGAAAGAATTATTGTGGGAGTGAACAAATATGTAGAAGGAAAAGAAGAGGGGTTTCGTTTCCCGCTCTGGCGGGAAGATAGTGAATTTGTGAGAAAACAACTCCAAAGGCTGCAAAAAGTGCGTAAAGAAAGGGACCCGCAAAGGAAAGACCTGGCCGAAAAGAACCTATTGGCAGCCTGCCTGAAGGGAGAAAACATCGTTCCCCCGACGATCGAAGCGGTCAAAGCTTATATGACGGTTGGTGAAATTACCCAAGTCTTTGAGCAGGCTATAGGAGAAAAGCGCTAGTATCGCGTCTCGGAAATTCGTATCATAATTCAGGCTTCTCAGAGGGCCCGAGGCTCACGTCCCGCCTTGGCGGGATTGGCATCCTGAGGCGCTGATTTCTTCGTAAACGGGGCGGGAAGGAGCACCCCGCCTCCTTCGGCGGAAGAAAACGGTATCTTTTCACCTACTTCTTTCCCTACCGAGGCTGCCGGCGCGAATCGCCCTGACCCCCGGGCCACGGAAAAGCGGTTCGCATCCCCAGTCTGACTGGAATTTGCCGGTTAAAAAGCCTGATTTATTTATGCCATTTATTTCTGAGACAAACAGTGGAATTGCCCTTTGTCCCGAAAATACTCGAGGATGTAGGCAGATTTATCGATTCTCCATGAACAGATTGATTTCAGCATATCTATCCTGACTCTGGAAAGTTCATGGGGATTTCCGATACCGGGTGGTGCTGGAGGGGAAGAAACCATGCTGACGGAACAAAAAAGAATACGAGTCCTCCTGTGTAAGCCTTCACTCGACATGCATAGCCGGGGCATTCTCGTGGTGGCCCGAGGATTAAGGGATGCCGGGATGGAGGTTATTTACTTGGAGGCCTCGCCTCACATCGGGGCTAAGGAAATCATAAAAACCGCTTTAGAAGAGGGGGTAGATATTATTGGCTTGAGCATCCTCTCGGGTTCACCAAAAATCATCGTGTCCAGAATTATGGCGATGCGAGATCAGATGGGAATTTCAGATGTACCGGTCATCGTGGGAGGCATCATTCCAGACGAAGAGGTGGAAGAGTTAAGAAAGATCGGCGCAGCGGCGATATTTTTACCGGGGACGTATATGGAAACCATTGTGAAAGAGATTCATCGGTTAACCGGCGATCAATGATCTCCCTTTCTCCCCTGGGTCACTCTCCCAGGTAAGCCTTCTTTATGTCTTCGTTATGAGCCAGGTCCTTGGCAGGTCCTTCTAATACGACCTTGCCCGTCTCCAAGACATAGCCCCGGTGCGCGTACTTGAGAGCGATCCGGGCGTTTTGCTCGACCAGAAGAATCGTGGTCCCCTGCTGATTGATTTCCCTCAATACTCGGAAGAGTTCGTACATCAGGAAAGGAGCCAGCCCCATGGAGGGTTCATCCAGCAGGAGCAATTGGGGGCGGGCCACAAGGGCCCGGGCGATCTCCACCTTGCGTTGCAGGCCGTAGGGCAGATTTTTGGCGAGCTCCCGCGCATGTTCCCTTAGCCCCATAATCTCCAGGGTTTCCTGGGCCCGGCGATCGATCTTCGCTTCCGCCTTCCGGTACCGGCCGGTCTGGAAAAAAACATCCAGGATTTGATAGCCCAAATCATAGTTGTGCGCGACTCGGACGTTATCCAACACCGTCATTTCCGGCCACAGGCGGTGATCCATCTATGAGATCGAGCACGGAATGCCTTTTCCTGGGCCCCTTTGCTTTCACTCGGCAATGGAAGGCCGCGAAAGGGAGGGAGCCGAGCCATCGGATTTTGGCCGCGCAAATCCCCTCCCATTTAGGCCACGACATAGGTGGAAAGAGAAAGCAAATGGGGCCAAAAGGCCCGGATCCTGCGGGGCTTTTCCATTTGACACCCAAGCATCTTTAGCATAAAATTCCATAAATTATAGGCGAATGCCTACCCGTCGAAAGTGGAGTGCGCCCCGGATTTTCAAATATTTTTAGCCGATAAGGACGGGGCGAGTTATGGGGGGGGCTGCGTGACGCGGCACCCTGTATAGATTTTTTCGAGCCAACCCGGAATGAAAGGAGGAATCGTGATGCGCGGGATCATGATCGGAGTAGCAGTGTTTGTTTTGGCGATGGGGCTCCTCTTCCCAGCAGCGACCCGGATCAGCGCCGCACCGGTGGAATTGAGCGTCTGGAGCGCCTTCCCGGAGCTGCACGAACAGGTGACCTGGATTGCGGGGAAGTATATGGAGAAGAATCCCAACCTCAAAATCAAAACCACCCTCTTCCCCCAGCGAGCGCTGGAGGAGAAGGTGGCGGTAGCCCTTCCAACCGGGCAGGCGGCGGATTTGATCGAGATGGATAAGATGGCCTTCTATCCGTACTACGCGGCTGGCCACCTGGAACCTTTGCAGAAGAATGTGGTGGACTGGGTGAAGAAGAACTTTCCGGATTATTCTGTGAATTCGGTAACCTCCGAGAAGGAGGAAATCTTTACCTTCCCCTGGCTGAACTCCCTGAAGGTGATGTTCTACAATAAGGACCACTTCAAAGAGGCGGGAATCACCAAGGCGCCCGAGACGATTGACGAAATGATGGAGATGGGCAGGAAGCTTTCCAAACGGGATGAGAAGGGCAATCTCACCCGGGCCGGCCTGGACCTGCGGCTTTCCGGTGGTGGATTTGGTACATCCCAAAAATATTGGTGCCAGGTCATGATCCCCTACGGGGCCAAGGTCCTCGAAAAAGCAGGCAATAAGTATCGGGCCGGCTATGACAACGAGGCCGGGCGGAAGGCTCTGCAATACTACATTGATGGGGTTTATAAGTACAAAGTGGACAGCCTTGACTTCAAATCCGATGCCGAAGCCTTCGGTCTGGGGATCACCTCCATGTTCCAGCGGGAGTCCTGGGTGGTAGGCTACATGGCGAAAAATGCCCCCAAGATCAACTATGGAGTTTTCCTGATGCCCAAAGGTCCCGGCGGATGGGGGACTGTGGGGAACACCATGGGCTTGTCGGTGCCCAAGGCCTGCAAGAACAAGAAAGAAGCCTTCGAATTTGCCATGTTTATGATGAACGACGACATGTCCCGCGCTACCTTCGGGGACAGCGGATGGCAGCCGTTCCGCAAAGGGGTAGATTACAGTCAGCTCTACAAAACACGCCCCCAGCTCAAGACTTTCGTCGAGGCTGCCCAGACGAAAGGTCATACGGTGTACGACTACGAGAACATTTCTCCCATCTTCGAGATCCATTCCCGGATGGCGGACCGACTGATGGCTGCCTTCAAGCGGGCCGACCTAATGGACAACCCAGCAGGAATCGCCAAGGTCATCAAGGATACGGCGGACGAGACCAACCGCATCCTGGATGAGAACGGACTGCTGGCGAAGTAGGTGCCAGCAAGCCAATCCAGCAATAACCCGGCGGCGGTGGGGGATCGAAGCCCCCATCCGCCGCTTCCAGCGGGTCCCAGAGAGCAACATGGCTAAGGCCGGAGGACGAATGAGCCGGGTGGCAGTAGGAGTGGGGGGCCGCCTGACGCGGAGCCAGATCGGGTTTCTCTGGAGTATTGTGATGCCCGTGATTGCCCTGTTCATTATCATCCGGGTAATCCCGATCCTGGTGGTGCTCCTGATGTCCTTCACGAACTACAACCTAAACCGGCCCCTGGTCCGCCTCCTGCCGTACCAAAACTTTATCCGCCTTTTCAACGACCCAAACTTCGTCACCGCCTTCATCAATTCCACAGAGTTCGTCCTGGTGGCCGTCCCGCTGGAGATCTTCTTGGGTCTGGCCTTTGCGATTTACCTCAACCGGAAAGTCCGGTTCGAATCATTGTACGAGACGTTATACTTTCTGCCGTACATCGTCCCCATGGTTCCTTCGGCCGTCATCTGGAAGTGGATCTATGCCCCGGGGACCTACGGCCTGGCCAATTACCTCCTGGACCAGATGGGTTTCCCCAGAGTCGGATGGATGAGCACACCCCAGATCAGCCTGCTGGCGGTCATCGGGATCCACGTCTGGAAGCAGCTCGGCTTTTTCGTCATTGTGTTCCTGGTGGGTTTGAAGAATGTTCCCAGCGACTTCCGGGAGGCCGCGGTAGTGGATGGGGCAACCCCCTGGCAGGTGACCCGCCGGGTAGACATCCCCCTGCTTAAGCCGGTGATCCTCTTCGGCGTGGTCATGGCAACCATCTGGGCCTGGTCAGCCTTTACCGAAGTTTACATCATGTCCCAGGGGACCGATATATCCACCGGTGCAGAGATCCAGGTATTAGTCACCCGGATTTACGCCGAGGGATTTCTGTACTTCAACATGGGGTATGCCTCGGCCATCTCTTTTGTTCTCTTTATTGTATCCTTGATCTTCGTCGCCCTGCAGTTTCGGGTATTCAAGGTGGAGTCGGCATGAGCAGAAAGAGTTTCATGGCGGGAAAGCAATCGGCGCAAACTCCATGGGGACGTACCGGCCTCCACTTTTTCCTTGGGCTCACAAGTTTTCTCATGGTGGCCCCATTCATCTGGGTCTTCCTCACCTCATTCAAGCGCTCCGCAGATATCGTCACCGAGACCCCCCAGCTTCTACCCGCCGTCTGGACGCTGGAGAACTACCTGAAGCTTCCCAAGGTGGCCCCGTTCGTACGGTTCTTCCTGAATAGCATCCTGGTGTCGGGCGTTTCTACCGTCTTCATCGCCCTGGGCTCTGCCGCCTGTGGTTATGTCTTCGCCAAGTACCGCTTCCGGGGCAAAGATTTTCTCTTCTTCCTGGTAATCTCTACTATCCTGATTCCGCTGCAGACTTACATTGTGCCGCTGTATCTGCTCACCTGGAAGTTAGGCTGGATCAACTCGTACCAGGGCCTGATCTTCCCCTTGATCATCATGAGCTCGGGCATCTTCTTTCTCCGCCAGAACATCATGTCCATTCCCGATGAGCTGATCGACGCGGCCCGGGTCGACGGAGCCTCGGAATGGAAGGTCTTCCGCAGCGTCATCCTCCCCTTAAGCCTCTCCCCCATTGCCGCGATCTCCATCGTGAACTGGGTTTACACCTGGAGCCTGTTCATCTGGCCCCTGATCGTGGCGAATTCCGCGGAGATGTTCACCATGGAGCTGGGCCTCATGTATTTCCAGCGGGAATACGCGGTGGACTACGGGGGCATCATGGCGGCATGCGTGATCACCTTGCTACCCGTCCTCGCGGTCTTCCTGGCCTTCCGCACCCGCATCATCGAGGGGGTGGCGTTTACGGGGATGAAGTACTGACCAAGCCCACAATGGTGAAATGCTTTGGAGAAGCGAAGATTTGATCTGCCTGACAACCTTCAAGTCAAGTAACGACTTCTTCCTGAAGTCAGTAAAACGTCTCCCTTGAAGAAAATGCTTGATTTCAACTCGTAATCATTGATGTTATTTCCAAAATAATTGTGATCGGGTTCATTTGCTGTGTTAGAGGCTGGGGCCAACGGATACATGGTTGAAATATTA
>Ga0315288_10007962_pt1 | contig 13408 bp, 14 predicted proteins | sample YL17G11_20_MG_FD_203454 | JGI IMG/M metagenome (GOLD analysis project Ga0315288, IMG submission 203454) | Sediment microbial communities from Yellowstone Lake, YNP, Wyoming, USA - YL17G11_20 | ecosystem: Environmental > Aquatic > Freshwater > Lake > Sediment | place: USA: Wyoming | collected...
CGCGGACGAAGAGGATGGAGCCGCCCGATCCGATCAGCGTGCACGACCTGAGCGAAGCCATCGGCGTCGACATCCACCGGCTGGAGGCGAACCTCACATACCTTAAAGGAAAGGACCTCGTCGCCGTTGACGACGGAGGCGTCTCACTGACCGAGAAGGCGATATGGGCGATTCGCCAAAACGAGAGGAGCTACTGCCCCTACCTTTGAGCGACGCAACCAGCAACGGTTAAAGCCCCACACGCCTCCATGAAAGCCATGTTGGTCGAAGAGAAGCTCGAGAGGCTCGGATTGAAGCTACCGCCCCCGCCGGCGCCCAAGGGCGTCTACGTAGGGGCCAAGTGGGCGGGCAATATAGCGTTCAGCTGCGGCCAAGGTCCATTCACCACAACCAAGAGGGGCATGGTCGGCGAGGACCTAACGATAGAGGAGGGCTACAAGGCCGCCCAGGAGGTCTGCCTCAACTGCCTCGCCCAGCTCAAGAAGCAGCTCGGAAGCCTAGACAGGATAAAGCAGGTCCTGCAGGTCATAGGCTTCATCAACAGCGCAGAGGGCTTCATGGATCAGCCGAAGGTGCTCAACGGCTTCACTGACCTCCTAGTCCAGCTCTACGGCGACCCTGAGGGTAAACCGGCGAGGGCTGCACTGCCTGCCCACCACCCCGGCTGGATAGCCGTAGAGGCCTGGATGGTCGTCGAGCTCAAAGAATAGCACATCGCCTCCCTCTCCCATATTTCTTATCGAGGAAAGCCTATTATCAGAAATGAATGACTTTACCTCGATCGCAATGAGCGCCAACGAGGTCATTAAGCTCATAGACGAATTGAGGAGCCTGCTCGATGACTACAGGTCCTACGGCCAGATGGCGGTAGACGCCATCGACGCCCTCGACAGGCTGAGGAGCCTCGTCGCGGACGGGAAGTTCAGCGAAGCAAACAAGATGGCGGGCGACCTGTCAAGCCAAGTAGACTTCTACAGGGCCTTCGTCCCGGACCTAGCCTCCAAAATGGATGGCATCCACAAGATTTTGCGCTCGCTCTCTTGAGGCCCCGACCTGATCTTTCAGCCTATTAACTCAAACACGAGTGTCAGAGTTCGGAAAAATAGGTAGAGTGTAGGTTGCGTCACCGTCGTCTCATGACAGAGTTAACGATGATCATCAGCGCCACGAGGATAATGAAGAAGGGCCATAGCTTGTCCCAGGCGAGCCACGCATAAGCATCGCCTAGGAGGGAGGAAACTCCTATGATTAGGATGAAGAGGCCTATGATTATCCCCCAAGTCGCACCGCCTCGGCCTCCGAAGCAGACATCTTCCTCGCTGCGCCTCCTGTACCTGTACTCGCGGTACGGCGAAGGATGTAGTGGGGCACCGCAGCTCTTGCAGTTTTCAGCGTCGTCGGCGTTCTCAGCGCCACACTTAGTACAGTAGACCATCTCGATTCACTGGTTGAAGATCGCTGCAACCCTTATAGAAATGTTGCTCCCCCAACTTAAAACGATGTATAGTATCAGGCGGCGAAGGAGTGAGGACAGCCCTCCTGTCCGCAGCGTCCACAGATCGACACGTGGTCCGCCTCAGACAGGATGATCCTGGCTATGATCCAATAAACTGTGATAGCCAAGAGGTACGACTGTACCAATAGGCTTCCGTTTATGTGGTCGACGCCGACCTCCAACAGGAAAGCACCCAAAACAAATACGATATTCAGGAAAGCGTGGATGAGGGGATCGTCGAGGTCGATCCTGTGCTGGAAGAGGCCGAGGAGGATGAGGGCGAAGCCAAACCAAAATATGATGTAGGAGTCGCCAGGGCTCAAGCCAATGAAGAAGTACACCAGGCTCCCAGTGATCGATGTTAGAGCCCCCAGCACGAGGCCGGTGCACCCCGCACAGAGGGCTCTGCCAGCGACTGAGATGATGTGAGTCGAGAATCTCCCGCATGGAGGGTGGTGACCCCTGTTCCCCTTCGACGCATGACCGTCTATTCCGTCAGCCTTCACCCGCCCTCTGCCTAGGAGAGCAAGGACCTTAGAGGGGTATACTCCCAAGATCGTGCCCACGGAGCAGATCAGTATGAAGATCACCCCGGTCAGCTGGGACTGAAATGGGATGCGGGCCCCCGCATAGCTGAGGGTGAGGGGAACTAGGAGGAGCAACCCGGCCAGCGATATGCCGAGTGACCAAAGCGCGCTTGATGGCCTCAAGACGCCTTTCCTCCTCCGACGAGCAGGCTCGTAATCCACCTGAGGACAGCGTCGGGCCTGGGTAGGAGCATGGGCGTCGATTTCTTGTATTTCAGGTACTCCTCGCCGAACCTCCTCTCGAGACTGGGCTCCTCCCGCGTCTTCACGATGACGACGTTGACGAGGACGACCGCCGCGGGGACGAAGATATACATCCCTGGGGACCTGAACATGAGCCCCATGCCGCATGGGAGGAGTGAGTAGCCGAGGACCATGGGGTTCCTGGTGTAGGCGTACAGTCCGGTGGTCACGAGGCGTGTCGTCCTCGCCTCCCTCCTCGCCTCCCCCCAGGGCAGCCCCTGCCCGACCCTGTAGAGTAGGCGAGTAGCCTTGACGCCGACCGCGAGGCCCGGGAAGAAGACGGCGAACCCGAAGATCAGGTTGAGAGGAAACGGCGGAAACTCGGGTAGACCCAGCAGCCTGTCTATCGATAAACCGATGACGAAGGTTAGGATGGGGGCGGCGACGAAGATTAGGGCGTATGCCGTCAAAGCGCCCGCTCCTATCCTCGGCGCCTCCGCCTTTCCCTCGTCGTTCAAGCCATGGAAGCCCCCTTAGCCAAGCTAGAAGAGGCGTCTCAGCCCCGTGAGTATCGCCTGCCTTGCGAGGTACTGGTATGTTCTCCTCGTGTACGGGTTCTCGGAGGAGAGGCTCTTGAAGCGCCTAGGCCAACTGCCGAAGAAGCCGTCGTAGCAGCTGTAGAGCTCCTCCTGGACCTCCGCCCTGCTCAGGTGCTCAGTCGGCATTATGGCATGGACCATATCGTAGTTAGCCCAGTTCCAGTCCTCTATCCAGCTCCTCGCCCTAGCCTCCTCGAATATATCGGTTCCAGGGAATGGAGTGAGTGCCATGAACGTCGCTATGTCGGGGTCGACCCAGTCGGCGTACTCCCTGAGGGCTGCTACCGACTCGTGGGTGTCGCTTCTCTCGCCGATGATGAATGTCCCTTGGCTGAAGATACCGTTCTTCCTCAGCAGGTCCACCGATTCCTTCGCTGTCGACCTGTCCAGCCCGTCCCTGCGGAAGGATTGGAGGACCTCTGGGCTCGGCGTGTCTAGGCCGACGAGCATCCAGGTGTTTCCCGCCCTCCTGAGGAGGGGGAGGTGATCCCTACTCCTCACTATGTCGTCGCACCTCGCCTGGCAGAACCAGGTCACGTCAGTGAGCCCTCTGGCGATCATTTCCTCGCCCATAGCCTTGGCGCGGTCACCCAGCACGAAGTTGTCGTCTGTGAACCAGAAGAAGCCGCTCCCGTAAGCCTCGTGGATGTGCTCTATCTCGTCCACTACCCTCTTAGGCGACTTAACCCTCTGATTCCTCCTCCAGAACGGTGACTGGCTGCAGTAGCTGCAGGCGTGGCCGCAGCCCCTCGACCCCTCGACGATGGCGAATGGCGTCTCCTTCTCAGCCATGAGGGAGAAGTAGTAATCCTTCATGTGCCTCTCAACTAAGTGATACCCAGGCTCCGGGAGGGAGCCGAGGTCGCATATCAGCGGCCTATCAGGGTTGTTGAGTACCTCTCCGCCCCTCCTGTAGGAGATGCCCTTGATGTCGGAGAGGGATCCTCCCCCGTCGAGTTCCTTGACGAGCTCAAGGAGCGTCTCCTCCCCCTCGCCCCGCACCACCACGTCGACCTCAGGGTAGCCCTTAAGGGTCTCCTCCGCGAGGGCGGTGAAGTGCTGGCCGCCGACGACCGTCCTCACCCCAGGATTCAACTTCTTCGCGAGCTGAACCGCTCTGAGGACCACGAAGGCGTTACTTGTCGAGAGGCCGCTGGGAGCCAAGACATCGGGCTGGATGGACTCGAGTCTCCTCTCTAGGCTCTCCCAGTTGAGACCCTCCGCCTGGCAGTCGAGGACCTCGATCTCGGCGTCGTAGTTTGCCTCGAGGTAGCTGGCGAGAGCGAGGATGCCGAAGGGGGGCGGGATGTACTGGCCTAGTATGAACCAGAAATCCTTCGGTGGCTCGACGAAGAGGACCTTCAAACACCCACGCCCTATCGACTAGTCTACTCTAGCCTCTGGCTCGATAAAAGTTATCCAAAAAGAGACGAAGGGGAGGAGGTTTATGCGCTCTTGTCTATCCTGACCTTGCCGTCGGCCCCTATTGTCGCTTTCACGTGGCGCAGAGCCCAGCAGCTTATGACGATGCCTACGGGTAGAGACGCCGGGTGCCTGGCCGCCATCTCGATGTGGAGGTCCAGAGCCGTCGGACCCTCGCCGAGACCCATGGCGCCTATGCCGAGCTCGTTAACCTTCGTGAGGAGCTCCTCCTCAATTGTGGCGATCTTGGGGTCAGTGTTCCTCACCTTGAACGGCTTCAGCAGTGCCTTCTTAGCGAGCACCATGCAGTAGTCCTCGCTGGCGCCCACGCCGACGCCGACGAAGTATGGCGGGCAGCCTAGCGAGCCGGCTGCGGCTAGGGCTTCGATGACGAAGTTTTTAACCCCCTTCATGCCCAGACCAGGCTTCAGCATCCTGTGGGCGGCTACGTTGCTGCTCCCCCCGCCCTTAGGCATCGCGGTGAGCTCGAGGTTCTTCCCAGGTACGAGCTCGACGTAGAGTATCGGGACGTGGGGGTCGCAGACGTTGTCGTTCGTGTTCCCCTTCAGCATGTCGACGGCGTTTGGCCTGAGTGGTATCTCCTTGGTCGCGCGGCGGGTCGCGTTGACGAGGACCTCCTTGAGGCCAGACCTGAGCGGGAACTCGTCCCCCAGCTTGACCATGAAGGCGACGAGGCCAGTGTCTTGGCACATGGGCCAGGACTCCTTCCTCGCCAGGGCGACGTCCTCGAGGATGCTCACCATCTGTGACTTGCCTACCTCGCCCCTCGTCTCCTTCATCAGCTTCTCGAGCTCCTTCACGTACTCCTTCGGGTACTCGGTCGCCGTGATCCTAAGGAGTTCGACGGCGGTGTCCTCAACAACCTTCTCGATCGTCATCCTACTTCATCTCCGCCATTATCCTGTCCCTTCGAGCCGTTACCAGCTTCTTCACGTCGGCGGTGAGGTTCCCGCCGTGGGCGTCGATGGTGATTATCATGGGGCCGAAGTCATCGACGTCGTAGACCCAGAGGCACTCGGGCATCCCGAGCTCCTCAAGCCAGAAGACGTCCCTCACACCCTTTATACCCTTGACAGCGAGGAGCGCGGCCCCGCCCGTGAAGGCGCCGTAGACGCAGCCGTACTGTTGACAAGCCTTCGAGGTGCGGTCCCCCATGCCGCCCTTCCCGATGATGACGGCGGGCCTAAAAGCCTCTATGAACTTGTCCTGGAATATCTCCATCCTGTCGCTGGTGGTTGGGCCCGCGGCGACGGTCTCCCAGCCCTTCCCAGCCTTCCTCATGATGGGACCGCAGTGGAAGACGGCGACCCCCTTAAAGTCGACTGGCGGCCTCTTCCCAGCCTCATGGAGCTCGAGGGACTTGAGGTGGGCCTCGTCCCTCGCCGTTATGACGGTGCCCGTGACGTAGATCACGTCGCCTACCCTCAGCTTCCTGACCTCCGCCTCGGGCACAGGAGTCTTCAAGTGGTACTCCAAACAGCATCCCTTCCAGAGACTATTCCTCGACCGGATAAAAAGGTGCGGGGTCGGTTGGATAAAATATAAAGCGAGCGAGGTTGAACGTAAAGAGATGTCTTCGAATGGGTCGGGGCTCATGCTCAGCTTCAAACCTGAGAACCGGGCTTTCCGGGATAAGGTGAAGGAGCTGAGCGGTGAGAAGATCGATCTCTGCTTCCAGTGCGGCGCATGCAGTTCGGGCTGCCCGATGACGCAGGAGATGGACTACCTGCCCAGCAAGGTCATCAGGATGACCCAGCTGGGGCTCGAGGAGGCCCTCGACTCCAAGACCATCTGGGTCTGCACCACCTGCTTCAACTGCGAGGTCCGATGCCCCCGGGGGATAGACATAGCCAACGTCATGGAGGCCCTCAGGACGATGGTGCTGCGGAAGAAGTACAACAGGGTTAACCTAGAGGATCTGACGGCGGAGGAGCTTAGGGAGCTCCCCCCGATAGCCATCGTCAGCAACCAGAGGAAGCTCACGGCGTGACGACCATGAAGGTAGCCTATTATCCTGGGTGTACGTTAAAGACCACGGCGAAGAACTTCGAAGCCTCGACCCTGGCGTCGGCTAAGGAACTCGGCATAGACTTGGTCGAGCCCGGCAGATGGAACTGCTGCGGCACCGTCCACGCCCTCGCCAAGGACGACGTGATGCACCACATCGCGCCTCTGAGGAACCTCCTCAGGGTCGAGGAGATGAAAGCGGAGGGAAAGGTAGATGACAAGAAGGTCGTCACCCTCTGCGCCATGTGCTACAACACTCTGAAGAGATCGAACCAAGTCTTCAAGGACGACGCTGACAAGAGGAAGAAAGTCCAGGAAAACATGGAGAACGAGGCGGCACCCTACGGCGGAAGCGTCGAGGTCCTCCACCTCCTTGAACTGCTGAGGGAGCAGGGGTGGGACAAGGTCTCGACCCGCGTCACTAAGTCGCTGAAAGGGCTCAAGGTGGCGCCCTACTACGGCTGCCTCCTCCTGAGGCCTAGGGGCACTGGGCTCGACGACGCCGACAACCCGACCATAATGGAGGACCTGCTGAAGGCTCTTGGAGCCGAGGTCGTAGACTTCCCGTACAAGCTGAAGTGCTGCGGGAGCTACCACACGGTCCAGATGAAGGAGGCGGTCGCCGACCTATCCTACAGGATACTCGACCAGGCGAAGCGGGCCGGAGCCGACGTCGTCGCCATGGCCTGCCCGCTCTGCGAGTACAACCTCGGCCCGAGGCAGGCCGAGATAAGGAAGCACTATCCGAGTTTTGGTTCGTTACCCGTCGTCTACTTCACCCAGCTGATGGCTCTAGCCTTCGGGCTGGGCGACGAGGCGACGGCCTTCGGGGCGAACACCCCCGACCCGAGGCCCCTGCTGAAGGAGAGGGGGCTCATCTAGGAGAGGATGATGATGGAGAACGACAAGAAGATGGTCACCATCTACGTGATGGGGAAGAAGCACAGGGTCCCGGCGGACCTCACTATCATGAAGGCGATGGAATACGCCGGCCACCAGTTCAGGAGGGGAGCCGGCTGCCGCGGAGGCTTCTGCGGCTCATGCGCCACCATCTACCGGAAGAAGGGCAGCTACAAGCTCCTGGGGGCCCTCGCATGCCAGAAGATGGTCGAGGACGGCATGTACATCGCCCAGATACCCTTCAGCCCCGCCGAGAAAAAGACTTACAAGCTGGATGAGCTGAAGGCTGACGCCGGCACCTTCCTCGAGTACTACCCCGAGATCGCCAGGTGCCTCGCGTGCAACACATGCACGAAGGCCTGCCCGCAGGACCTCCAGGTCATGGACTTCGTCCAGGCAGCGCTCAGGGGCGACATCACGACGGTGGCCAAGCTCTCCTTCGACTGCCTAAGCTGTGGCCTATGCGCTGTCAGGTGCCCCGCCGAGATCGTCCCATACAACGTCGGACAGCTTGCCCGAAGGATCTACAGCAGGTACGTCGTCGGGCCGACTGAGCATGTACTAGTGCGTGTTCAGGAGGTCGAGGAGGGGAAGTTCGATGAGGAGATCAAGAACCTCAAGGCCCTGGACAAGGCCGGGCTGAAGAAGCTCTACGACACCAGGGACATGGAGGCATAAGAAATGTCGGGATACCCAGAGTACATGCAGGAGTCGCTCAGGCTCGTCGAGAAGACCAGGCCCGACCGCATAGGGAAGAAATTCCCACTGATGAGCGCGGATGATAAGCAGAAGATACTGAAGGACTGGCACCCGGACTTCAAGGAGGGGACCAAGAGGGCCCTGAAGTTCGGCCCAAGCCAGGGTCAGATCATGCCCCACGAGGTCGCGGACATCCTCGAGGCCCACCCGATCATCAAGCCCGGCGACATCGACCTCAAGCACGTCGACTACGACCTCGACGTCCTCGTCATCGGGGCGGGAGGCGCCGGCCTTACCGCAGCCCTGTTGGCCATGGAGAACGGGATCGAGCTCGATAAGATCCTTATGGTTCAGAAGCTTCGCCTCGGCGACGCCAACTCCAAGATGAGCCAGGGCGGGATCCAGGCGGCCGACAGGCCTAATGATAGTCCGACCCGCCACTTCCTCGACATCATGGGGGGCGGGCAGTACGCGAACAAAACCGACCTCGTCGAGGCCCTCGTGAGGGAGGGGCCCGACGTGATCAAGTGGCACGAGTCCCTCGGCGTCATGTACGACAAGAACCCCGACGGGATGATGAAGGTCGAGTCAGGTGGAGGCACGTCACGGAAGCGGATGCACAGCTGCAAGGACTACACCGGCCTCGAGATCACAAGGGTGCTGCTGGACGAGTTCCTGAGCCGCGGAATCCCCTACCGGGAGTTTACCAGCGTCGTGGAGCTGCTGACGGACGACACGGGTCAGGTCGCCGGTGCTGTTCTCCTAGACATGGACTCTGACGAGTACCTGGTCGCCAAGGCTAAATCCACTATCCTGGCCACGGGAGGCTTCGGGAGGCTACATGTCCAGGGCTTCGCGACGACGAACCACTACGGCTCAACGGCAGACGGCGTCGCGCTCGCCTACCACGTCGGCGCCTACCTGAGGGACCTGGACTCGACCCAGTTCCACCCCACCGGCGCTGCGTTCCCAGAGCAGATCGTGGGCCAGCTCTGCACCGAGGCGCTCAGGGGGCGGGGCTCGCAGCCGCTGAACAGGCTCGGGGAGCTATTCGTCAACCCGCTGGAGACCCGCGACGTCGAGTCCTCTGCGTTCATACGGGAGTGCTATGATAGGAACAACGGCGTCGTTACCGAGACTGGCATGCGGGGCGTCTGGCTCGACACGCCGCTGATAGACGTCCTCCACGGTAAGGGCTCCACGGAGCGGGAGTTCTCGGCGATGATGAGGATGTGGGGGAAGTACAACATCGACATCCGGAAGGAGCCGATGCTCGTCTTCCCGACGCTCCACTACCAGAACGGCGGCGTCGAGATCAACCCGCAGTGCGAGTCCAGCGTCCCCGGGCTGTTCGCGGCGGGCGAGGTGTGCGGAGGAATACACGGTAAGAACAGGCTCATGGGGAACTCCCAGCTGGACCTCTACGTCTTCGGTAGGAGGGCGGGCAGATACGCCGCCGAGAGGGCGAAGAAGGTCACGCTCGGGAAGCTGACGCTGGGGCACATCAAAAAGTATGAGAAGTGGCTCGCGGACGCTGGCGTGAAGACGGGCCGGAAGGCTCCAATACTCCTGCCCGAGTACAGGGGCAAGAAGACCCTGGAGCATCAGCTGAAGATCCTTTAAGGGGAACCGAGATGGGAGAAACCCCGAGAATCGGCGTCTGGGTATGCGAGTGCGGAGGCAACATAGGGGACGTCGTGGACGTCCAGAGGGTCGTCGACTCGGTCAAGCCGGACGTCGCCTACGTCGGGAAGGAGAGGTACCTCTGCAGCAAGCCCTCCATCGACGCGATGAAGCAGACGGTGGAGAGGCAGAGGCTGGACAGGGTCGTACTCGCCTGCTGCACGCCGAAGATGCACAGGGAGACCTTCCTGGGCAACCTCGCCGAGAAGGGCGTAAACCCGGCCTTCCTCGAGATGGTTAACATCCGCGAGCAGGATAGCTGGGTCCACAAGGACGACCACGAGGGCGCGACGCTTAAGGCGATAGACCTCGTCCGCGGCGCCATCGAGAGGGCTAGGGAGGCGGCGCCGCTGGAGTCGAAGACCATGAAGGTCGTTCCAGAGGCCCTGGTCATCGGCGGAGGCGTCGCGGGGATAACGACCTCGCTCAGGCTCTCCGAGTTCGGGCTGAAGGTCCACCTCGTCGAGAAGAGGCCGAGCATAGGCGGCCACATGATCCAGTTCCCGAAGGTCTTCCCGACCCTGGACTGCAGCCAGTGCATACTGACGCCGAAGATGGCGCAGGTGAGCCAGAGCAGGAACATAGACCTGATAAGCTACGCTGAGGTCGAGGAGGTGACAGGCGTCCCGGGCGACTTCGACGTCAAGGTCAAGCTCAAGCCCCGCGGCGTCGACGTCGAGAAGTGCATAGGCTGCGGCGCCTGCAGCAGGGTCTGCCCGACCGATGTCCCGGCGGAGCACGACGAGAGGCTCGGGAACAGGAAGGCGGCGTACATACCCTTCCCCCAGAGCGTCCCCAGCGTCTACACCATCGACCTCGAGCACTGCGTCCACTGCGGCCAGTGCGCCAAGATCTGCCCGCGGCAGGCCATAGACCTCGACGATCAGGGTAAGACCGTCGACCTGAAGGTCGGCGCCATAGTGATAGCGACGGGGTACGAGCTCTACGACCTCAGCGGACTACCCCAGTACGGCTACGGGAAATATCCTAACGTCGTCACTAGCCTCGAGATGGAGCGTATCCTCGACGTCAACGGACCGACCCAGAGCCAGCTCATAGTCCCCAAGACCGGGAGGCAGGTGAAGAGCGTCGCCTACGTCCTCTGCGCGGGGAGCAGGGACACTGAGGTGGGGCGCCCCTACTGCAGCAAGGTCTGCTGCATATACGCCTTGAAGCAGGCGCAGCTCCTCAGGGACAGGGGCGTCGACGTCTGGATCCACTACATCGACATCAGGGCGTCTGGGAGGCGCTACGAGGAGTTCTACAGGACGACGCAGGAGAAGGGCGCGATGTTCGTCAAGGGGAAGGTGACGGAGATCGTCCCATCGGGCGACCAGGTCCTCGTCCGGGGGGAGGAGATGATGCTGAACAGGATGATGGAGAACCCGGTCGACCTCGTCGTCCTGGCGCCGCCGATGATCACCACGGATGAGACGCTGAAGCTCGCCGAGATGCTCAGGGTGCCGGTAGACGAGGACAAGTTCGTCCTTGAGCGCCACCCGAAGCTGGATCCGATGGCGACGAAACGTGACGGCGTCTACGCGGCGGGCACCGTCATAGGCCCCAAGGACATACAGACGACGACCGCCGAGGCGGAGGGGGCCGCCATGAAGGTGGTCAACTTCCTCAGCGCGGCGCGGGTCATCGAGCCGAACAAGGCGTTCCTCGCTGTGCCTGAGAGGTGCGACGGCTGCGGAGAGTGCGCCCCGGCCTGCCCCGAGTCGGCGATAACCATCGTGGACGGGAAGCCGGTCGTCAACGAGATCATGTGCACGGGCTGCGGGGCATGCGTCCCGGCCTGCCCGACGGGCGCCCTCGACCAGCAGGGGCTCACGGATGCTCAGATCAGGGCGCAGATACGGGGGGCGCTGGAGAAGAGCGGCGCGGAGCTCAAGGTCCTGACCTTCGTCGAGAGGGAGGCCGCGTACACGGCCGTCGACCTCGCGGGTCTGGCGAGGCTCAGCTACCCGAGCAGCATACGGATAATTCCGTTGCCCTCGCTGGCGAGGCTGAAGCTCGACCACCTCCTGTACGCCTTCGCCCACGGCGCGGACGGCGTCATGCTCCTCGAGGCCCCGGCGCACGAGGGGCCGTACGGTAGGGCGCACGTCATAGCTGAGGAGAGGGCGGACGAGTACAGGTGGGCGCTCGAGGACCACGGCGTCGACAGCAGCAGGATGTGGTTCAGCAGGGTCTACGTGCCGGACTGGAGGAAGCTGGAGAGGGTCTTCAAGACGTTCCACGGCATCGTCGACGGCGAGGGGCCGCTGAGCGAGGACGCCCGGGAGAAGCTCCGCGGGGAGCTCCCCTAGCCCCCTTTATGTTCCGCTGCTGTTCATAACGGAAAAATTTTTTCAGTCTTCGGTTGTTCGTGCGTGTGGGGGGGGAGGGGAATAAAATTTTACCCAACCAACCAACCCCGGAGGGCACTGATCACAACCTACACACAAGATTGGTGGACTGGGGGAATCCACGTAAAATTTTATTCCATTCGTATTTATCAAATTTCTAAAATTGGACAAATAGGGGTTTTGATTGAGGGGCTCCGTAGGCAAGGTCGCGTTTTTAATACACATATATCAAGGCGGCTCTCCTGTGTGAATCGATGTTCCGCTTCATGCTCGCGCCCCTGGAGGGCTACTCGGACGCCGCCTTCCGCACCCTCTGCTACAACCACGGCGCCGACCTGACCTTCACAGAGATGGCACACGTCGAGAGCTTGACGCTGGGCAACAAGCCGGCGCTCGCCAAGATAGCGGTTCATAACTCGACGCCGGTGCAGGTTCAGCTACTGACGGGTAGGGAGGAGCAGTTGGAACTGTTCCTCGGCGGGTTCCAGCCTTTCCCCGGGTTCGCCGGGTTCAACCTTAACCTGAGCTGTCCGAGCCCGGAGGTGATCCGGCAGGGGAAGGGCGCCGCCATGATCAAGCGGGCGGCGAAGACGGAGAGGCTCGCCTCCATCATCCGGAGGCACGGTTACCCGGTGTCAGTCAAGATCAGGCTCGGCACCAACGCCCACGAGAAGACCCAGAGGGTCTACCTGAACAGCATCCGGGGCGTCGACGCCGACTTCTTCGTCGTCCACGCGAAGACCGCCTCGCAGGAGTCTGGGGAGCCCTCTGACTACTCGGTCTATCCGGAGTGCGTCGACGCAGCGGATGGGAAGCCGATAATCGCGAACGGGGACGTGGACTCATCGGAGAAAGTTAGGGTCTTGCAGCGAATGGGCGTCGCCGGCGTCATGATTGGGAGGGCGGCGATGCGGGACCCCGCTATATTCGACTCACTGAAGAACGAGCTAGGCTTAAACGAGCCGGAGAGGTCTCTGCCCGATGTCGAGGAACTGAAGAGGGAGTACCTGTCCATGTACGCCGGCTTCGGCTCGGAGAAGTACAGGGTGAACTTTCTAAGGGTAGTTGGGAAGAGGATCGGGAGCGAAATCTATTGAAGTCAAGCCCATGTCGCTCACGACGCCAAGGACGCCTATCTTCATGGTGGCGCATTTATGGTGTTACATATGTGTGAGATGACAAGAGAAATTGGGTTTGGGGGGATAAAATTTTATCCCTGACTTACGATGTAACTGGATCACCTGTAATCGGGGCATCCAACCCAGTACATTTTCGGAAATAAAAATACAAAATAGTGCTTTGTGGACTAATTTATTGCTGTTTGAGCTTAGCCTCTGCCTGTCCTCGATCCTCTCCGCTCCTTCTCACATGTTGACCAGCATGTTGTACAGGGCGACCTTGGCCGTCAGCTCTCGGGCGATGTTCTCCAGCTTCACCGCCATGCAGCCCTCCCCGAAGACG
>Ga0315288_10007963_pt1 | contig 13408 bp, 12 predicted proteins | sample YL17G11_20_MG_FD_203454 | JGI IMG/M metagenome (GOLD analysis project Ga0315288, IMG submission 203454) | Sediment microbial communities from Yellowstone Lake, YNP, Wyoming, USA - YL17G11_20 | ecosystem: Environmental > Aquatic > Freshwater > Lake > Sediment | place: USA: Wyoming | collected...
CTACGACAAGCTGGAGTTTGAGATTCTGCCGCTCTATTACCGCAACCCTGACGATTTTGCCGGCATTATGCGGTCGGCAATTGCGATGAACGGCTCTTACTTCAACGCCCAGCGGATGATTGTCCAATACCTGCAGAATGCCTACATCCCCGCGGGCAGCCCCCACCCCGCTTATCCCGGCTAGCCCCCTGCATAAGCCCTGCCGATGGTATATACTAAATGGAAGACCCTCTACCGGAGGCGAAGATGATTTACTGGGCACAGTTGTTGCATTATTATCAGCCACCTACCCAGCACCCCTCGATGCTGAGAAAAATCAGCGATGAGTCTTATCGTCCCCTGCTGCAGGTTTTCCGGGAATATCCCCACGCCCGCGCCACCGTCAATTTCAACGGTGTGCTCACCGAAATGCTCGGCGATTGCGGGCATAAGGACATCATCGATGGCTACCGTGAGCTGGCTCAGACCGGCCAGATTGATTTTACCGGCTCGGCAATGGACCACGCTATTCTCCCACTCCTCCCTGAGGAAGAGGTGCGCCGCCAGATAAGTCTCAATACCCAGATTAACACTCGCCTCTTCGGCAAGGTCTACTCGCCCAAAGGCTTCTTCCCACCGGAAATGTGCTACAGTCGCGATATCCTGCCGCTCATTGCCGGCGCCGGCTACCAGTGGCTCATCCTCAGCGGCATCGCCTCCCCAATCGACTGGCCGATGGACGTCATCTACAACGTCGAAACCGGCGGCAAGAAGCTGGCGGTCTTCTTCCGCGATGACGTGCTGAGCAACCGCATCAGCTTCCAGAGCATCAAAGCCAAGGACTTCGTCGAACATCTCCAACAGTGGCGCGGCAAGCGCGAGAATATCTACGTGGTCACGGCGATGGATGCCGAGACCTTCGGTCATCACATCCAGGACTGGGAGCGCATTTTCCTGGCGGAAGTCTACGAGGAGCTGGGTGCGCAGGCGGAGAACCTGCAAGACATCCAGCAGAAGAACATCCTGGCGGAACAGCACGCTGAACTGCTCCAGAATGGCCTGGGCAAATCGCAGATTAAAATGGTCACCATCAGCGAACTAAACGGCCTTTTTCCGCAGACGGAGACCATCGAGCCGAAAGCTTCATCCTGGAGCACCAATGCGGAAGACCTCGCCCACAACAACCCCTATCCCCTCTGGAAGGACCCAAACAATCCGGTCCACCATCTGCAGTGGGAGCATCTCAAAATATGCATTGAAGTGGTCAAGAAAGCCCAGGAATGCGCTAAGAATGACGAGAGCCGCCGCCATGCCTCAATCGCCCGTCGCCTTCTCGACCGCGCCGAGCACAGCTGTCAGATGTGGTGGGCGAGTAAACGGCCGATGTGGGACCTCAACCTCATCCATATGGGTCTGCTCGACCAGGTGCGCACCATCGTCAATGCTTACCGGGCACTGAACCAGTGCGACCTTGACGACGAGACCCGGCGCCACTTCTATTACCTCACCCTGGCAGCGCGGGACATCCGCAACAAGCTGGAAGACCTCCTGGTTGCCTGATGGACATAACGCCCCGAAGCCTATATACTTCTAGTGTGGTGCATCGCAAATAGCGTTAGTTCATAATGTCGTTCCATTCCGGCGGAAGCCGGAATCCAGTCCGTAGGCGACTACCTCTGGATACCGACTTTCGTCGGTATGGTTACTAAGCAATCTAACGAAGCGTTAGATACACCACGCTAGTTAAGAAAGTTGCAGTGGGAGGGCTCGGATATGAGACCCAGACTCCCCGAGCGCATCGGGCGTCTTTATGAACTGGCCGATAACATGTGGTGGAGCTGGCATGTTGAAGCCCGCAGCCTTTTCCGCACTCTTGACCACCCTCTCTGGCGTTCCGCGGAACACAACCCGGTCAAACAGCTCCTCGAAATCAGCGTCGAGAAGCTGGAAGCCGCCGCCAAAGACCTCGCCTTCCTTGACCGGTACGACCAGGTTATGGCGGATTTTGACGCCGATTTGGGCGCCACCCAGTGCTGGCTGACGACGGAGCACCCCGAGTTGGCCACGGAGACAATCGCTTACTTCTCCGCCGAGTTTGCCATTCATAACTCCCTGCCCATCTACGCCGGCGGCCTGGGCGTCCTCTCCGGAGACTTGCTCAAGGAAGCCAGCGACCTGGGCCTCTCCCTGGTGGGAGTGGGCTTCATGTACCCGCAGGGCTACTTCGTCCAGCGTATTTCGCCGGAAGGCTGGCAGGAAGAGCTCTACCAGCAACTCAACTTTGACGAAGCGCCGGTCAGCCACGTGCTCTTGCCGCAGGGCGATAGGGTCATCGCCAAAGTGAAGCTGGAGAACCGCACTGTGTTCATCGGCGTGTGGCTCGTCAACGTGGGCCGGGTCAGGCTCTATCTGCTCGATACGAACCTGGAAGGGAACACTTCTGCCGACCGCGAGCTTTCCGCCCGCCTCTACATTGCCGATAGGGAGCAGCGCATCCAGCAGGAGATTGTCCTAGGCATCGGCGGCGTCCGTGTGCTCAGAGCGCTCGGTATTCAGCCTGTCGTCTGGCACGCCAACGAGGGTCACACCGCCTTTATGACCCTGGAGCGAGTCCGCGAAGAGGTGGAAAAGGGCGCCTCTTTCGCCGACGCCGTCAAGCGAGTGCAATCGACCACCGTTTTTACCACGCACACGCCCGTCCCCGCCGGTCACGATGTCTTCCCCGTCGACCTCGTAGACAAGTTTTTTCGCGAGTTCTGGGGCCAGCTGACCATCGACCGTGGGACTTTCCTCGGTCTGGGGCAGTATGCGCGGTCGGATGGGCAGATTTTCAACATGACCGCGCTGGCTCTGAAGATGGCTGAGCGGCGTAATGCCGTCAGTGAACTTCACGGTAAAGTGGCTCGCCGGATGTGGCAATCGCTCTGGCCCAACGTCAAGGAAGATGAAGTACCGCTCACTCATATCACCAACGGCATCCACATCCCCACCTGGATTGCCCCCGAGCTATATCACCCCTACGCCAAACATGTGGGTGAAGACATGTTGCGGAACTGTGACGACCCGGGCATCTGGGAGCAGATACTGGACATGCCTGATGAAGAGCTATGGAGCATACGCCAGTCGCTGAAGCGTAAACTCATCCACGTCATCCTGGAACACGCGCAGGAGAAATGGGCTAAAGGCGAAGCCACCGCCCAGCAGGTGCTGGCAATCGGCGCGCTTCTGGACCAGGATACCTTGACCATCGGCTTCGTCCGCCGCTTCACCGAATACAAGAGACCAGCGCTAATCTTCCGGGATATACCCCGCCTTAAACGCATCGTCAATGACAAGTGGCGTCCGGTGCAGATTATCTTCGCCGGCAAGTCGCACCCGGCCGATTTTCCTTCCAAACACATCCTGCACCAGGTCTTCTCTCTGGCCACCGACCGCGAGTTCCAGGGGCGCATCGCCTTCGTCGAGGACTACAATACGCATCTGGCGCGCTATCTCGCCCAGGGCGTAGACGTCTGGCTGAACTGCCCGCGGCGGCTCCAGGAAGCCTGCGGCACCAGCGGCATGAAAGCATCAATCAATGGTGTCCTGCACCTCAGCGTGCGCGACGGCTGGTGGTACGAGGCTTATAACGGCAAGAACGGTTGGGCAATCGGTGATGTCACCGTCAATCCGGAAGAAGAAGACCAGCACGACGCCGAATCGCTGTATTCTCTCCTCGAACAGCAAATCGTGCCGCTGTTCTACGAGCGGGACCGCGCCGGCGTGCCGCACGGCTGGGTGCAGATGGTCAAAGAGGCCATCCGCTCGGTGTCACCCCGGTTCTGCGGCAAGCGTATGCTGAAGGACTACACCGAGCAGATGTACCTGCCGGCGCAGAAAGCCAGCCAGACGCTTCCGGCGCTTCCCGGCAAAGCTCCGGGCTCCTAGTTCAGAAGTGAGTGGAGATTTAGTCAGGTGAGCTTCCTCAGGGCCAGCGGTATCCTCCTGCACCCCACCTCCCTTCCCGGCCGTTTCGGCATCGGCGACCTGGGCAAGGAGGCCTATCGATTTGTCGATTTTCTGTCCGGCGCCGGGCAAAAGCTGTGGCAGATGCTGCCCCTCTGTCCCACCGGCTACGGCAACTCCCCCTACCAGAACCTCTCCACTTTCGCTGGAAATCCCCTGCTCATCAGCCCGGAGAAGCTGGTCGAGGAAGGGTTTCTCCAGGCTAGTGACTTAGACAATCTCCCCCCTTTTCGTAACAACAGCGTTGATTTTGGAGTCGTCGTCCAATTCAAGGCAACCCTCCTCAAGAAGTCATTCCAGATGTTTGAAGAGCAGGCTTCGCCTCAAGTCCGTGAGGAATATGAAGCCTTCGCTCAACGGAACGCCCCGTGGCTGGAAGACTTTGCCCTGTTTATGGCGCTGAGAGAAAAGCATGGTCTGGCTCTGTGGAACACCTGGGAGCCGGAAGTGAAATCGCGTCAGCCTGAGGCCCTCGCCTCATGGCGGCAGAAGCTGGCCCAGGAAATCAAGCGCCACAAATTCCTGCAGTATCAGTTCTTCCGGCAATGGGGTGAACTGAAGACATACTGTCACGAGCGCAACATCCAGCTCATCGGCGATGTGCCCATCTTCGTCGCCCTCGATAGCGCCGAGGTCTGGTCGCACCCGGAGATGTTCTATCTCGATGCAGAGGGCCAGCCGACCGTGGTGGCCGGAGTCCCACCGGACTACTTCAGCAAGACGGGCCAGCTCTGGGGCAACCCCCTGTACCGCTGGGCAGAAATGCAAAAGGACGGCTACGGCTGGTGGATCGAGCGCCTGAAAGCGGCGCGCTATATGGTGGACATTATCCGACTCGACCACTTCCGCGGCTTCGAGAAATACTGGGAAATCCCCGCGGATGAAAAGACGGCAATCAACGGGCGCTGGGTGCCCGGTCCCGGGGCGGACTTCTTCCTCGCGGTCAAGAAGGCCCTGGGCGACCTGCCTATTATTGCCGAAGACCTCGGCATCATTACCCCCAAGGTCCACGCCCTGAGAGACCAGTTTGACCTGCCCGGAATGAGGGTGCTCCAGTTCGCCTTCGGGTCGGCATCAGGCAAAGACCCCTATCGACCCCACAATTACCCGCGCAACTGCGTCGTCTACACCGGCACGCACGATAACAACACCACCATCGGCTGGTTCCAGGAAAAAGAGGTTACCACCAAAGGCAAAGAGGCGATGGACAGGGAGCGCCGGCGCACGCTAAAATACCTCGGCACCGATGGCCACGAAATCAACTGGGACTTCATCCGACTGGCTTTGATGTCCGTGGCCAATATGGCGATTATCCCGTTGCAGGACGTTCTGGGTCTAGGCAGCGAAGCGAGAATGAACACCCCGGGTGTGAACGGAGGCAATTGGCGCTGGCGGTTCACCTCGGATATGCTTACCGACGCGATAAAAGAGCGGCTTAAAGAATTGACCGAAATCTACGGAAGGCAAGGAGGCGACAATGAAAATCACCGGCGTTGAGACCTATGTCCTCGAGGGGAAACTGGGCAAACAGGCTTTCGGGTGGTCGCAGGGAGTGGCGGAAAAGCGCCAGTCGGCAATCTGCGTCATCAATACTGATGAAGGCGTCAGCGGCATCGGTGAGGCGTTTTTCGTCGGCGGGCCGATTTCCATCGCGGCAAATGTCATCAAGGAGGCTTACGCTCCCCTCCTCATCGGCCGCGACCCGTTTGATACGGCGGTTATCTGGGACCATCTTTACAATCGGACGCGCGACCAGGGGCGGGCGGGTCCCACCATCTCGGCCATCAGCGCCATCGATATCGCTCTGTGGGACATCAAAGGCAAAGCCCTCGGCCTGCCGGTGCACAAGTTGCTCGGCGGGATGTATCGTAACAAGGCGAGGGTCTATGCCACCGGCCTGTACCAGCCCCAGCACGTCGCCAGTGTCAAAGATGCCCTGGTTGACGAGGCGCTCGGCTACAAGAAAGCCGGCTTTTCGGCGATGAAGTTGAAGGTTGGCTACGGGTCGCTGGCGGAGGACGTCAATCTTGTCAAGGCGATTCGAGAGGCAATCGGAGATGACCTTAACCTGATGGTGGACGCCAACCACGCCTACAATGCCGGCGAGGCAATTCAATTCGCCCGTGCGGTAGAGCCTTACAATATCTACTGGTTCGAGGAGCCGGTGCCGCCGGAAGACATCGATGGCTATGTTGAAGTGAAGCAAAAATCAAAAGTCCTCATCTCGGGCGGCGAGTGCGAGCAGACCCGCTTTGGCTTCCGCGACCTGATTAAACGCCGAGCGGTGGACATCCTCCAGCCCGACCTCTGCGCTGTGGGCGGCTTCACCGAGATGATGCGCATCATCGCTATGGCGAGCGTCTGGAACATCCCGGTCTACCCTCACGTCTGGGGCACGAACGTTGGGCTGGCGGCCGCCCTCCAGCTTTTTGCCGCTCTACCCCATTTTCCTGACCGCCGCCTTCCGTCCGAACCCTACTTTGAATACGACCGCTCCCCCCACCCCCTCCGCGACGGCGTAACCAAGGAGAAGTTCGTGATGAAGGACGGCTACCTGACAATCCCCCAACGCCCCGGGCTGGGCATCACGCTGGATATGGGGTTTGTGAAGAAGTTTCAGGTGGGGTGAATTCCCAACTGAGTCTTCGGCACCGCACCTTTGACTCGATTTATGATAGAATAGACCAAAACCAGAGTGGGAGCGCAAATATGAATACCTTCTACCACGGTGATTGTCTCTTTGTGATGAATCACGATATCCTTCCTGACTCTGTGGACTTAATCTACCTTGACCCACCGTTCTTCACCGGTAAGATACAAAAAGGGAAATGGCGTCCTGAAGCTATGGAGGTGTCCTTTGAGGATTCTAAACAATTCTGGAAAGAAAAGGGAATCTCTAGCTTTGCCCCTGAATGGATGAAACATATAGCTCTTAAACGCCCTGACTTTGCATCCTATCTTTACTATATGATGGAGAGGCTTGAGACTTGCCACAAGGTATTGAGGAAGACGGGTAGCATATATTTACATTGTGATTATAGAGCATCCCATTATTTGAAGATGGTTATGGATGAGATATTCGAGGCAGATAATTTCAGGAATGAAATAGTATGGTGCTATGCCGGTGGTGGCATTCCCAAAAAAGATTTCCCGAGAAAGCATGATACTATCTTTAGATACTCTAAAAGCGATGATTATACGTTTAATGTGCAGTACAGACCTTACTCTGAGGGAACTATGCAGAGAGGTAGGACACAGGTAAAGGGTAAATATTTCGCACAAGGATTAAGAGCGCAAGGTACGCCCATTAACAGTTGGTGGACTGATATTACTCCGATTCATAGCCCGACAGATTATGAAAACGCAGGCTATCCTACACAAAAACCTGAAGCATTATTGGAGCGCATTATCAAAGCATCTTCAAATGAGGGGAATATTGTCTTAGACCCGTTCTGTGGCTGTGGCACTACAGCTATCGTGGCTTCAAAATGGAATCGTAAATTCATTGGTATTGATATTGACACCTCACCTAGAGAGAAAGGTCAGTTACCCACAGCTTTCTCAGTGATAAAGAATCGTAGCCATGAATTGTTTGCACAGGCACGGTATGTCGCCAGAGACCTTAGTGAAGTCTTGGAAATGAATCCCAAGCAATTTGAGGACTGGGTAAATGAGTTTTACAAGGCCAATAAACCATCACCGGACAAAGGGGTAGACGGGATAACGCCCGAAGGTGTGCCTATACAGGTAAAGACTTTTGAGGTCGGATACAAAGAAATCAGTCAATTAGTTACCGATGCTAAATATCATCCTCAAACAGTAAAGCCTATTAAGAAGGTTATAGTAGTGTCGCAAATAGGCTTCGATGATAGGGCAAGGCAGAGAAAGTTTGAGATTGAAACTGCCGAAGGCATTGAAGTGGACTTGAAAATGCCAGAGGATATGCTTAAACAAGTCTAGGGCTACCCCATCAACCACAACCGAGCAGAACCCCGAGTGCCCCTTATTTGACATTCACTCGCACTTATTGCTAGAATTTAACTTGTTGTCTTAGGAGGACTACCATTTACGCAATCATTAAAACCGGTGGCAAACAATATCGAGTCAGCCCGGGAATGACTATCGATGTCGAGCGGCTGGAAGTGGCTGATGGCAAGACCATCGAGCTGGATAAAGTCCTGCTCCTCTCCGCTGGCGAGACAGTGACCGTCGGCAAGCCCACGGTTGAGGGCGCCAAAGTCGTCGCCACTGCGCAGGGCGAGTTCAAGGACAAGAAAATCCTTGTCGCCAACTTCAAGAACAAGACGCACTCCACGCTGCACAGGCAGGGACACCGCCAGCTCCACACCCGACTCGTCATCGATAAGATAGTCGGTCCCGGCATTGCGGAAGCCGAGCCGGTCAAGAAACCACGCAAGCGCCGCACGACCACGACCAAAAAAGAGGTGACTTCAGATGGCTCATAAGAAAGGCGCCGCCAGCAGCCGCAACGGTAGAGATAGTCCCGGCCAGAGGCTCGGCGTCAAACGATTCGCCGGAGAGACGGTTACCGCGGGGTCGATTATTGTTCGACAGCGCGGCACCGAAATTTTCCCGGGTAACAACGTCGGCGTGGGGAGAGACCACACCCTCTTCGCCCTCGTCGACGGCATCGTCAAGTTTGAGCCGGCCAGCAAGACCAAGAGAAAGGTAAGCGTTTACGCTAGCTGATATGAAAGAGAAGATTCATCCCAAGTATTTCAACGATGCCAAGGTCATCTGCTCCTGCGGCAACACCTTCATCACCGGCTCGACCCGGCAGACGCTTAAAGTCGAGCTCTGCAGCAAGTGCCACCCGTTCTTCACCGGCGAGCAGAAAGTGCTTGATACCGCCGGCCGCGTCGAACGGTTCAAGAGGCGCTACAAGAAACAAGAAGGTTAGGCCAATTCAGCCTTTACGGCAAGGAGCGGGAACGCCAACCGCTCCTTTTTCTTTATTTGAGGTGCGATGAGCCAGAAGTTCTTCTACGGCGGACAGGCCGTCATTGAAGGGGTGATGATACGGGGCAAGAAGGCGGCCGTCACCGCCGTGCGCCGACCCAACGGCGAAACGGTCACCCAGGTCGTGCCCCTCGCCGGCATCTATACGGGCTGGATACGCCGCGCTCCCTTCCTCCGCGGCATCATCGTCCTGATTGAATCGATGGTGCTGGGCATCAAAAGTCTGATGTACTCCGCCAGCGTCTCGCTTGAGGAAGAAATCAAAGAGGAGATTTCCGCCAAAGCCATCTGGGGCACCATCATTTTCTCCTTCGCGCTGGCGATTGTCCTCTTTCTCCTCGTCCCGCTCTTCCTGACCAAGCTCCTTGACCAGTATATCGACTCGGCGCTGATGTTTAACCTGGTCGAAGGCTTGATTCGGCTGGCAATCTTCCTGGGCTACCTGGTGGCGGTGGGGATGGTGCCTGACATCAAGCGGGTCTTCCGGTATCACGGGGCGGAGCACAAAGCGGTCAACGCCTACGAAGCCGGCGTGCCGATGGAAGTGGAAGCCATCAAGAAATACGGCACGGTCCACGTCCGCTGCGGCACGAGCTTCCTCTTCGTCGTGCTGGTGATTGCTATCATTGTCTTTTCCTTCATCGGGCGGCCGGCGCTGTGGGTAATGATAGCATCCAGAGTCCTGCTGATTCCGGTAATTGCCGCCATCGGCTATGAGGTCGTCCACTTCGGGGCAAGGCATGCCCACAACCCACTGGTGAGAGCCATACTGGCGCCGGGGCGGTGGCTGCAGGGATTAACGGCCAAAGAGCCGGCCGATACGCAGTTGGAAGTGGCCATTGTCGCCCTGAAGAAAGCGGTGGAAATCGATTCCGCGGAAGCCGCTCAGTCTTCCTGAGCCTACTAGTGCTCAGTTGTATGAATCCCTATCCAACAAAAAGAAGCCCCTCTCCCTCGATGGGAGAGGCAAGGGTGAGGGTGAAACCCAAGCGCAATCATACGGTCTGCCTGCTCGTTTTCGCCCCCTCACCTTAATCCTCTCCGTTCGGCTGAGCTCACGGCGAAGCCCGCGCTGGGGAGAGGAGACCAATATTACGCTCATTCCTGCAGGCAGGCACTAGATGTCCTTCGCTGTCAGCTCCCGGAAGAAGCAGGTCCGGTTTCCCGTGTGACAGGTGGGACCCAGCGGCTTGGCTTTGACCAGAACGGTGTCGTTATCGCAATCGAGCCAGACCTGGCGCACTATCAGCTTGTTGCCGGAGGTCGCCCCTTTGTGCCAGAGCTCCTGCCGGCTGCGACTGTAGAACCAGACTTCGCCGCTGGTCAGGGTGCGGCGCAGCGCCTCTTCATTCATAAAGCCCAGCATCAGCACATCGCCGTTGTCCGCGTCCTGGACAATGGCGGGAAGAAGTCCTTTTGCGTCGAGTTTCAGTTTGACCAAAGCGCTCCTTTACGTTTTGCTCATAGTGTCGAGGGCTTGCTTGAGGTTGATTTCGCCGCTGTACAGCGCGCGACCGATGATTGCCCCCTGCGCCCCGAGTTTCTGCAGCATCTTGAGATGAGTTATCGAGGCAATACCCCCCGAAGCAATGATGGGCGCCCTGATGGCTTCGATTAGTTCAGCCAGCGCGCTGAAATTGGGTTCGGTGAGCGTGCCGTCGCGCGAAATATCCGTGTAGACGAACCGCCCCACCCCTAGCCCCTTCATCTGCTTCGCCAGCTCGATGGCGGTCAGCTCCATCTCCTGAAGCCAGCCCCGAATGGCGATGCGCCCGTCCCGGGCATCAAGGCTGACAATGACCGATTCGCCGAAGCGCCGGCACACTTCTCTGACGAACTCGGGTTTCTCCACGGCGGCCGTTCCCAGGACAACTCTGTCGAGCCCCGCCTTGAGCACCATCTCCACGGTCTCCATGTTGCGGATACCGCCCCCTAGCTGGGTGGGCACCAGGACGGCTTTGGCAATGTTCTTGATTATTTCCAGGTTTTGAATTTCGCCGCTGGCGGCGCCGTCAAGGTCGACGATGTGCAGTCGCGGCGCGCCCATCCCCTGCCACTTCAGCGCCATATCGAGGGGGTCATCCGAGAAAACGATTTCCTTGTTGTAATCGCCCTGCAGGAGGCGGACGCAGCGCCCGCCGCGGATGTCAATGGCCGGAATAATTTCGATGGTCGTGACTCCTGTTTCTGTCCATTATAGTGTAACGGGAAGGTGATGGCAATCTGCGTACGCTGGTCTCCTCGAGTTAGAGGTGGGGCGTTAAGAGGGTTCACCCTGAAGGGACGCTAGCCCCTATTGAGACTTACCTTTCCCCTCGACTTGGAGCGAGGTCCGCCGCGCGTTTGCCCCCAGCACACGACTACGGATGGCATTTGCTGTGATTGACCAAAACCACCTTCTTGGGCATCAGTGTCCCCAACTTCCACCATACCTTTTCCGTCCTCACGTTGACAAAAAGGACGGCAATCGATACAATTTAACCATCAGCCCTCGACCTTTACAGCGGGGAGCTTCTGGTAGTCTAAGACAATAGAGTCGCTTGGATTCTGACGAACCGAGACGGCGGAAAAAGGGAACCCCAAGGCCTTCTCTGGTTGTGTCAGGGAAGGCTTTTTTGTTTGGACAAAAGGGCTTCTAAGAGGGACTCTAGTGCCGTTGAATTAGAAGCGGGACGTCTAAGAGGGGCGCTAGCCCCTCTTCAGTAATTCTCTCCCCCTTTCCTTCCAGGAGAGGGGGACACAGGGGGCGAGGTAACCAATATGCAAATCGTCAGAACCGTTGCCGAAATGAAGCAATTGCGAAAACAACTGGCCGAACCGGTCGGCCTGGTGCCGACGATGGGCGCTCTCCACGAGGGCCATATCGAGCTGGTGCGGCGCGCCAGGGCGGAATGCAGGACTACGGTCACCAGCATCTTCGTCAATCCCACCCAGTTCCTCCCCGGCGAAGACCTCAAGGCTTACCCCCACGTCCCCGACCAGGATACGAGAATGCTGGAGGCCGTGGGCAACGATATTGTGTTTATGCCCCCGGCGAAAGAAGTCTATCCGCCGGGTTTCAACACCTGGGTGGAGGTCAAGGGGGTCACTGACAGGCTCGAAGGGGCATCTCGGCCCGGACATTTCCGCGGCGTAGCGACCGTGGTCAATAAACTGTTTAACGCTGTCCAGCCGACCAAAGCCTACTTCGGGCAGAAGGACGCTCAGCAGGTCATCGTGGTCAAGAAGATGGTGGCCGACCTCAATATGAACCTGGAAATAGTGGTCGTGCCGACGGTGCGCGAGCCGGACGGCCTGGCGATGAGCAGTCGCAACGTCTACCTCAACCCTGAAGAGCACAAAGCGGCAACTGTTCTATACAAATCCCTGATGCTGGCGCATGAGTTATTCTGGAAAGATGAAAAGGACGCCGAGCGCATTCGTAAAGCGATGATTGCCCTCATCCGAAAGGAGCCGCTGGCGGCAATCGATTACGTCAGCATCGCCGACCCGGAGACTGTGGAGGAGCTTGATGCCATCCGACCCGGCGCGCTGGCATCTCTGGCGGTAAAGATTGGGAAGACTAGACTGATTGATAACCTGATTTTGAGGTAGCTACTCCTTAACCAGCATCCACAGCCCTATCGCGGAGACAAATGCCAGCCCGGCGCCGAAGTAGAAGGGGGCGGCAGGGCTGGCAATCTCCCACAGCCACCCCGCAATCAGGCTGGCCGGCAGCGCCAGAAGCCCGACGACTCCGTGATATAAACCATAAGCCGTGCCCCGCCTCGGCTCAGCAACCAGGTCGGCCACAAATGCTCTCGCTACGCCCTCCACCACCCCCTGGTAGATGCCGTAGCCGGCGAATAACAGCCAGACCGACCACAGATTGGTCGCCAGGGCAAAGCCGAGGTAGACAAGGGCATAAATGAACCAGCCCACGATAATGACCCGGCGGCGGCCCAGCTTATCGGAGAGCATGCCCGCCGGGATAGAAACGAGCGAATACGTTATGTTAAGCAGGACGAGCATCAGGGTCACCTGGATGAGCGGCACCTCCAGATTCTGCGCCCGCAGGATGACAAAGAAATCGCTCGACTTGCCCAGCGTGAAAACCGCCATAATCACCAGGAAAACCCGGAAACGTCTGTCGAAGTGGTCGGCAAACCTGACCGGTGTCGCGGGCCTGGGGTCGTTGTTCGCGGGAGGTGTCTTTTCCCGCACGAAGAGGATGAGCACGAGCACCGCAAGGACCGCGGGAATGACGCCGACGAGCACAATCCATCGGTAAGCCTCCAGGCTGAGTTTCAGACCGCCGCCCTGGACCACGTAAATGATATAGGCCGCGGCCGCCAGTCCGATGAAGGCGCCGGCAGTGTCCATTGCCCGGTGCAGGCCAAAGGCTTTGCCCCGCTCCCCTTTCGAGACCGAGGCGGCCACCAGCGCATCCCGCGGCGAACTGCGG
>Ga0315288_10007966_pt1 | contig 13406 bp, 12 predicted proteins | sample YL17G11_20_MG_FD_203454 | JGI IMG/M metagenome (GOLD analysis project Ga0315288, IMG submission 203454) | Sediment microbial communities from Yellowstone Lake, YNP, Wyoming, USA - YL17G11_20 | ecosystem: Environmental > Aquatic > Freshwater > Lake > Sediment | place: USA: Wyoming | collected...
CTGGTAGCTCTCCTCATGCTTGCCATGCTCACGGCCGTCGGCGGCGATTTATCTCCCGTCAAGCCTGACTCGACTCGGCCCGACATTACGATTGTCGTTCAAGAGGCGTTTTTTCAACAGATGATTGCCCGGTTGCTGTCGGGCGATGCGGCGCGCGATGTCACGGTCAAGACGCAGCCCGGTGGTGTGATCATTGCCCAGGGGCTGGTGAGGTTGAGTCTGTTCGGCCAGCAAACGTCCACGCCGTTTTCGCTGGCGATGCGCCTGTCGGCTCAAAATGGCCAGATGAAGGTGGAGCTGACCGACATCAAGGTCGGCGACAACCCGGCCATGTCGGCGGCGGCGCAGGCCATGTTGGGCGGGCTGGGCGATCAGGCCAGCCAGGCGATCAACGATCAGGTGATGGCCGGGCTGGGGCGTGACGCCTACATCATGGACGTGACAACGGATGGTCCGCGACTGGTCATCCGCGCGCGATGGACGGGGCAATCCCCAGGACACCCTTAAGGGGTGTGACGAATGTCGAACGTCGAATGACGAGTGGCGAATGAGTACGGATCGTTGGTTGGGCTTGCTCATCGGCTTGTTGGCCGGGATGTTCCTGTGTTGCGCCGTCACGGGCCTGACGTTGGCGCTCGGCGGCGGGTCGCCTGTGGTTCCATCTGCTCAAATTCCGCCCGGCGCGACGCTGGATGTGGCGGTTGACGAGGCGTATCTCGGCCGGACGCTGGCGCAAAACGCGCGTGGGTATCCTTCGCCGTGGCCCGTCGTCGGCGGGCGGATGGACGCGCGACCGGGCAACCAAGCGACGTTCGACGTGTTGCTGGATTCGCCAGCAGGTCGAATGAAGGTCACCGGCCGGGTGTCGTTCGCAGTGGCGCGCGGCAAGCTGGTCATCCATATTGCGGAGGTCAAGCTGGGTGCGATTCCGGTGACGCCGCTGGCGAGCGTGTTCGCGCCGAATCTGGACGCGCAAATCAACGCCAAGGCCAATCAACAGTTGCAGGAACGCACAGCCGGGGCCGGCGTGACGCTCCTCGGCGTGACGACGGACGAGCAATTCTTGCGGCTATATTTTACGGGGCAGTAGAGACGTTGCATTGCAACGTCTCTACGCGTGTTGATGACAATGGAAACAAATGCCTACTACGAGGAAAAACTCGAGGCATACATGCGGGAAAACAACATTCCTGCTGAACATCTCACCTTTACCGACTCGTGCCACTCGGTGGCCGAGGCAGCCAGATCAGCCGGTGTTACTGCAGAGGATTTTGTCAAGAACGTTTGCATGATCGCTCCCGATGGATCGCTCGTGGTCGCCATCGTGAAGGGGGAGGATCGAGCCAGCACGTCGCGGGTTGCCAGGCTGCTCAATATGGGCAAGATGCGGGTCGCTTCGCCGGACGAGGTGTTCGAGAAAACCGGCTACCCGTGCGGAGGCACGCCCTCGTTCGGCTACACGGCCCGATTTTTCGTTGACGAACGCGCTTTCGAAAAAGACGTGGTGTACACGGGCGGTGGCTCGGAATACTCGTTGGTCAAGATTCGACCGGCTGACCTCTTGAAGGCGAACGGAGGCCAGGTCGTTCGAATCAGAAAGTAGCGAAAAGGGTAGGGGCGATCATGAACAGCAATTTCTTGATAGACAGCATAGGTTGGATAGGCGCCACATCGCTCCTCGCAGCTTATGCGCTGGTCTCGATGAGAAAACTGGAAGGGGACTCGCTGGTCTATCAACTCCTCAACATGATGGGGGGCGCTTTTCTCATCGTCAATTCGTTCCACTACAAGGCCTTTCCTTCTGTCGCCGTCAACGTGGTGTGGATCGGCATCGCCATTTATACGATGACGAGAAGGAAGCTGGTCAAATAGGAGAAGAGAAATGAATCTACAGCCAAGGCAAGTCACTGAAATCATCGAGCCGCAGACGGTCATGGAAGGCGCAGGGGTGCGGCTCAAGCGGAGTATGCCCACTGACGCGCTTGACTATCTCGATCCCTTCTTGCTGTTTGACCATTTCGGGTCAGATAACCCAGCCGACTATCTCGCCGGGTTTCCCATGCACCCACATCGCGGGATCGAGACAGTGACTTGTATGCTGGCTGGCGTCGTTCATCATCAAGACAGTCTCGGTAACGCGGGCAGCATCGGAGCAGGCGACGTACAGTGGATGACGTCGGGACGCGGAATCTTGCACGAAGAGATGCCCAAGCCCCACCAGGGCAAGATGGCCGGGTTCCAACTGTGGGTCAACTTGCCGGCCAAGCTCAAGATGACCCAACCCCGGTATCAGGAGATCGCCTCGGAGCTTGTCCCCGAGATTCGCCGAGAGGACGGAGTAAAAATCCGCGTGATTGCAGGAAAGGCGGAAAACGTCCGCGGCCCCGTCACAGAGATTGCAGCCGATCCGACCTACCTGGACGTTTCGCTTCCTGCCAATGCTTCGTTTTCGCATTCGATAGAAAAGGGGCATACGGCTTTTGCTTATGTCTTTGAAGGCGAGGGGACGTTTGGCGCAACCGATGGAGAAGGAGAAACAATTTCACATCCCAGGCTCGTCGTCTTGAGCGATGGGGAATACGTTGCAGTTTGCACGACCAGGCAGCCTGTTCGATTTCTTCTGGTTTCGGGCAAGCCTCTGTATGAACCCATCGCCCGGTACGGGCCTTTTGTCATGAACACGAAAGAGGAGATCGTGCAGGCGCTCCGCGATCTCCAAAACGGCACGTTTGTCCAAGCATGACGATTCGATGTCCAAGTTAGATTTCATCCGCAATCTGAATCCGTTCCGCAAAAAGCAAACACAACAGCGAGCCAGTTCTCCCGAACGCCTCGTTCGCGTGGGCTGTCCCGCTCACAACTGCGGCGGGCGATGCCTGCTCATCGCTCACGTCCGTGACGGCGTCATCACCCACCTGGACGCGGACGACCGCCCGGATACGGTTGCGGCTCCGCAGTTACGCGCTTGCGTGCGCGGGCGAGCATACCTGCGCCGCCAGTATCACCCTGATCGCTTGCAGTATCCGATGAAGCGCGTGGGCCAGCGCGGTGAAGGCAAATTCATCCGCATTTCGTGGGATGAGGCGCTCGATACCGTCGCCGCCCAGATTCGCCGCGTCAAAGAGACCTATGGCAACAGCGCGCTGTTCGTCCCGTATGGTACCGGCAGTCACAGCCAGCTCAACGGCTCGCATACGGCGCGCCGGCTGATGAATCTATACGGCGGATGCCTGGGCTTTTACAACTCTTACAGTTCCGCCGCTGTCACCACCGCTACGCCCTACGTCTATGGCACGCTGATCACGGGCAACCAGCGCCAGGATTGGCTCAACTCGAAATACATTCTGATGTGGGGCTGGAATCCGGCCGAGATGCGCGACGGCACGAACAGCGATTACTTTATCAAGCTGGCGCGCCAAAATGGCGCGCGAGTCGTGTGCATTGATCCGCGCCACAGCCTGAGCGCGGCGAGCCTGGCCGACGAATGGATTCCGATTCGCCCCGGCACGGACGCGGCGATGATGAGCGCGATGGCCTACGTCATGCTGACCGAAAAGCTGTACGATGCGGACTTTGTCCGCGCGCACTGCGTCGGCTTTGACTCGACCCAGATGCCGCCCGGCGCGCAGGACGCAGAAAGCTACAGCGATTACATCCTCGGCACGCGCGACGCAGTCTCCAAAACGCCTGAATGGGCCGAGCGCATCACCGCCGTTCCTCGCCAGACGATTGCGCGCATCGCCCGCGAGTATGCCACCACCAAACCCGGCGTGCTCTATGAAGGTCTGGGCATCCAGCGCCGCGCTTATGGCGAGACCGCCGTGATCGCGGGTTGTGTTCTCGCCGCCATCACAGGCAACGTCGGCCTCCCCGGCGGATGGGCCAGCGGGCGCGGCTTGCAAGCGCCCGCTGGCGGCCCGCTCTGGACGGTCTTTCCCGTCGGCGAAAATCCGGTCAAGGCGACGATCCCCGTTTTCCTTTGGACAGAAGCCGTCTTGCGGGGCCAAGAGATGACGTCAAAAACCGACGGCCTCATTGGCGCGGATCGGCTCGACAACAACATCAAACTGATCTATGCCGTCGCCACGAACGTGCTCATCAATCAGCATGGCAATATCAACCGCACCGCGCAAATCTTGCGCGACGAAAGCCTGGTCGAGTTTATCGTCGCGCAGGACAATTTCCTCACGCCCTCGGCTCGCTTTGCCGACCTCTTGCTGCCGGCCTGCACACAGTTCGAGACGTGGGGCGTGGAAGACGGCTGGACGTATGGCGACGAAGTCATCCTGATGCCCAAGCTGGTCGAGCCGCTGGGCGAAAGCAAGAGCGACTATCGCATCTGCGCTGAAATTGCCGACCGGCTGGGCATCGGCGAAGCGTACACCGAAGAGCGCGACGAGCGCGCGTGGGTCGAGTGGTGCCTGGAGCGATTCCGAGAAAAGCGCTTCCCCGGCCTGCCCACGCTCGACGAGTTTTTCGAATCCAATATCGGCGTGTACGCCAATCCGGTGACGCAGCCAGCCGTGGCGTTTGCCGATTTTCGCGCCGACCCGGAGGCGCACCCGCTCGACACGCCTTCGGGCAAAATCGAGCTTTTCTCCAAGCGCCTGTATGACATGAACAACCTAGAGATCCCGCCAGTGCCCAAGTACATCCAGGAGTGGGAAAGCCCCTTTGGGCCGGAAGCGAGCCAGTATCCGCTGCAAGCCATTGGACATCACACGCTGCACCGCGTCCACTCGACGCACGACAACAACGATTGGCTGGAAGAGGCGTTCCCGCAGCGTGTGTTCATCAATCCTCTCGACGCGCAGGCGCGCGGCATAAAAGATAGAGAGCGGGTCAAGGTGTATAACGAACGTGGCGCGATGGTGTTGCCTTGCCGCGTGACGAATCGCATCCTACCCGGCGTGGTGGACGTCCCGCAGGGCGCGTGGTGGACGCCGGATGAGAAGGGGGTTGATCGGCGCGGCTCGGTGAACGTCTTGACGTCCGAACGCTGGACGCCGCTCGCCTTTGGCACGGCCCAGCACACCACCATGGTTCAGGTGAAGAAGGTTTAAACAGGATAGACAGGATGAACAGGATAACGAGGAGAAAGGACAATGCCGCCCCTGCATGAAGAACTGACCCAGAAAATCCTGGCGGCGTGCTTTGAGGTCAGCAACGAGCTGGGCGCGGGGTTTCTGGAATCGGTCTATCAGAATGCCTTGCTCATCGCTTTGCAGCAAAAGGAACCGAAAGCGCAATCACAGTTCCCATTGACTGTGATATTCCGAGAGCAAGTGGCAAGTTTTATGCTGACGTCCTGGTAAAAGACAAGGTCATCATTGAACTCAAGGCAGTCGCAGCACTTGTACCAGAACATCAGGCACAGGTCATCAACTATCTCAAGGCAACTGAAATTAATGTTGGGCTGCTGGTGAACTTTGGTCGCCCCAAGATTGAGTACAAACGCCTGCACAAATGAGATTTCAAACAGGATGCACAGGATTTACAGGATGAGAATAAACATATCTTGTCTATCCTGTACATCCGGTCGAATAAACCTCGATGAAACAGTACGCTTTCTATTTTGATTCGTCGGCCTGTTCGGGCTGCAAAGCGTGCCAGGCGGCGTGCAAGGACAAGCACAACTTGCCGGTTGGTATTTTGTGGCGGCGCGTGTACGAAGTGACCGGCGGCGGCTGGACGCGCCGAGGCGATGCCTGGGTCTCGACCGTGTTCGCTTACAACGTCTCGCTGGCGTGCAATCATTGCGAGCGACCGATTTGCGTCGAGGTCTGCCCGGCGGGGGCAATCGCCAAGCGAGCCGATGGCATCGTGTTGATTGATGAAGCCAAGTGCATCGGATGCCGGTATTGCAGTTGGGCGTGTCCTTACGGCGCGCCACAATACGACGAGCAGGCCGGTCACATGACCAAGTGCACGTTTTGCGCCGACAACCTCGACGCGGGTTTGCCTCCGGCGTGCGTAGCTGCCTGCCCGCTGCGCGCGCTTGATTTTGGCGAGCGCGCCGAACTGGAAGCCCGGCACGGAAACACGAATGCTGTCTACCCGCTGCCAGAAGCAGAGCTTACCGAACCCGCATGGGTCCTGACGCCGCACCAAGACGCCGCTCGCGCTGCGCCCGGATCGGCGCGCGTCGGCAACTGGGAAGAAGTTGCGTCTCGACCGGACGAATGAGATGAAAGAGCGCTCGCTGATTGTTTTCACCATCTTTTCGCAATTGGCGGTCGGCATGTTTTGGACGCTCGGCGCGCTGTATGTTTGGTCCGCGCGTCAGACCGGGCCGGGGGTAGCGCACGAACTGACCACGTTCGGCTGGCCCTTGATCGGCTTGGTCATGGGGATTGGCATCCTTGCTTCGTTCTTTCACCTGGGCGCTCCCCTCAATGCCTGGCGAGTGTTCAGCAATCTACGCCAGTCCTGGTTGAGCCGCGAGATTTTGTTCGCCACTTTGTTTGCGGTTGCAAGCATCACCTTTGTAATAATGCAATGGCTCGAACTGGGCACACTCGCCGCGCGCGGCACGATGGGCGTGTTAACCGGGCTGGCAGGACTGGCGCTCATTTACGTCATGGGCAACGCTTACCGTCTGCGGACGATTCCGGCGTGGGACACGTGGGCCACGCCCGCATCGTTCTTTGTCACGACGTTCCTGCTGGGCGCGCTGGCCACTGGCGTAATGCTGATGAGCCAGTCGAAAGCGCCCGCCGAATGGATGCGCCTTGTATTGCAGGGAATCGTTCTGTGGGCCGTCACGCTGTTGGGGATTGAACTCGTCATCATTCCGCTGTGGTTGGTTCAACTGACCGGCTCAGAAGCGGCGACGAATTCAGTCGCTCGGATCACGCAGAAGCATAGCGCGATTTTTAAACTGCGGCTGGCGCTTACAGCCGCCGCTATAACGGTTGCCGGCGCAGCGATTTTCGGTCTTTGGCAAGAGTTTAGCCTGCTCGTGGCTTTGGGGCTAGTGCTGGTCTCGGAGACGCTGGGCCGGTTGCTCTTTTACAATGCGCGCGTGCGGCACGGGGTCTAAGCAGGAAGCCAGATGCGGAATAAAACTACAATCACCCAGATAGAACAACACGGAGGTTAATGATGCCAACTCTATCAGCTGCTCAAGCGTTAAAGATATTACGGGATGGCAGCCAGTTCCAATGGTACGTCATTCCGCTCTTTGCTCTGATCGTCTATGTCTACGCGGTGGAGATTGAACGAAAGAATTGGAGCCTGGTTTTTGCTGGCTTGGCTTACTGGGGCATGGACTGGTTCAACGAGATTTGGAACGGCCTGGTCTTTCACTTTACCCAGTACGCTCCGGTGTGGGGCGCGCCTGGCAAAACCGCTTACCTTATTCTGATCGGACTGAACATTGAAATCTGCTTCATGTTCGCCATCGCCGGCATCACGTTTGCCAAAATGCTCCCTGCCGATAGACATCTCCGAATCCTGGGAATTCCGAACCGCCTGCTCTTTGCCGTCACCGGCTCGGCGTTCTGTGTATTCGTCGAGGTTTTACTCAACTCGGTCGGCGCGCTCACGTGGGATTACCCGTGGTGGAACGCGGGTGCACCGTGGCTGATTTTCCTGATCGGTTATCTGACCTTTTTCCTGGTTTCTTTCTGGGTGTTCGACATGGACAGCATCAAGAAGAAGGTCATGATGGTCGGAGCGATTTTTGCGGTGGATGTCATCAGCCTTGTACTGTTCGGGGCGATCTTGGGGTGGATTTAGCGAGAGAAGCCAATGACAATTGTAGCTAAAATAGCTGGCATTCACGAGCAAATCTTGGCACGCCGCAATCAACGCTACACCATCGCCATCCCTGCCGGTTATGCCGACGAGAAACCAACGCCGCTTGTGCTGGCGCTGCATTATGGCGGGCCGGTGACGCCGTTCTATGGCAGCGGCATTCTCGTCGGCTTGGTCGAGCCGGCCTTGCGGGAGTTGGGAGCCATCATCGTCGCGCCCGATTGTCAGCACGGCGACTGGGCGAACCTCGACAGCGAGTTGGAAATCGTCGAGCTGCTGAAATACCTGCAAGCCCACTACGCCATTGACGCCCGCAAGACCGCGCTCACCGGCTACAGCCTGGGTGGCGCAGGGACGTGGTACGTGGCTGCGCGAAATCAGGAAAAATTTGCGGCGGCGATGCCCATGGCCGGTTGGCCGCAACCCGATTCAGCAGAGGTCGAGTGGAAGATTCCATTGTACGTCATTCACAGCCGCGCAGATCAAGTCGTACCGTTCGATCAGACCGAGCTAGTCGTCCGCCAATTAAAAGAGCGCGGCGCTGCTGTCCAGTTTGTGCTGCTTGAAGGTATAACGCATTACGAGACCGAGTATTTTGTCGCGCCCTTGCAGGCAGCCGCGCCATGGATTGGAAAGGTGTGGGCCTCTGCGAAAGAGGCCTAAAGCAAAACAACACCCTATCAACTCAAGGAGATAAAAATGTCAATCGTTCTGGATGGTTCCGGATTGACCATCGAAAAGATGGCGCGCATCGCCCGCCACGGCGAAAAGGTGGAGCTTGGCCCTGAATCGCTGGAGCGGATCAAGGCTTGCCGCAACATGCTGGAGGAGAAAATCCAGGCGCGAGAGATCATGTACGGCGTCAACACCGGCATCGGCGAGTTTTCCGAGGTGGTGCTGAACGACGAGCAGGTGCAACAGTTCCAGCGCTACCTGATCTATAATCACGCGGCCGGCATCGGCGAGCCAGCGCCCATCGAGCACATTCGCGGCGCGATGGCGAGCCGCATCAATGTTCACGCTCGCGGCAAGTCCGGCTGTCGCCCGGAAATCACGCTGACGCTGGTCGAGATGTTGAACAAAGGCGTCACGCCCGTGGTGTGCCAGAAAGGCTCGGTGGGCGCGTGCGGTGACTTGGCCCCGATGTCCCAGATCGCGCTGCTGCTGATGGGCGAGGGCGAAGCTTATTACCAGGGCCAACGACTGCCTGGCAAGGAAGCGATGGATCGGGCGGGCATTCCAATCCCCGATCTCCAGGCGCGCGATGGGCTGGCGGCCATCAACGGCTCGAATCTGAGTGCGGCCATGGGTGCCCTGCAACTGTACGACATGAACCGCTGGCTCAAGCAGGCCGAGATCGCTTGCGCGATGAGCCTGGAGGCGCTCTTTGCCAACATGAAGCCTTACGACGCGCGCCTGCACGAGCTGCGCGGATTCCCCGGCGCAGTTCGCGCCGCCAAGGCGATCATGAAATGCATCGCGGGCAGCGACCTGGTCACAGGCAAGCTCAAGACCAAAGTTCAGGACGCCTATTCGATGCGCTCGTCGCCGCAGGTCATCGGGGCCGCGCACGATGCCCTCGACTATGCTCGGAAGCAAGTGGAAATCGAGCTGAACGCTGTGGCCGATAATCCCATCTTTTTGCCGGAATACAAGCTCACCCTGACCGGCGCCAACTTTCAAGGCTCGCCGGTGTCCCTGCCGATGGACATGGCAGGAACGGCCATCACGATGATTTGCGTTCTCTCGGAGCGGAGGCTCAATCGTTTGACCAACCCAGCGTTGAGCGTGGGATTGCCGGCGTTCCTCACCAAAGGCGCTGGCATGTTTTCCGGCATGATGCTCAGCCAGTATACCGCCGATACTCTGATCGTGGAACAGAGGATGCTTTCCGCGCCGGCCAGCATCGGCTCAATTCCCGCCGCCGCCGACCAGGAAGACTTTGTCTCGATGGGCATGAACACGGCCCTCAAGAATCAGCAGATTTTGGAAAATGCCTATGGCGTGCTGGGCATCGAGTTCATGGCGGCGGCCCAGGCGTTGGACTTTCGCGACTTTACCCCCGGCCAGGGCGTACGGGCCGCGCGGGCCGTCGTCCGCCAGCATGTGGAGCATCTCGAACAAGACCGACCGCTCTATCCTGATCACAACAAGATGGCGACGCTGGTCAAGTCGTGCGAGATTTTGGAAAAAGTCGAAGAGGTGGTGGGTAGTTTGGAATAAGCGCCGTCACCCTAGCAAAGGTTGGAGACCTTCGCAAGGGCAAGTATTGCCCACAAACGAAATTCAAACTGGTGTAGAATACAATTGTAAGTTGTGATGCGATAAGCGATACGCGACAAGCGAAAGGAGTCCCTTGACCGGCTCACCGATTGCCGTTCTCCAAATCCAGTTCATCCGCAGCGGCGCGATTGACGAGCACCCGTTCGCCCAATCCGCCCTCAACCTCGGGCGCGCCAAAGACAACGACGTGATCCTAGAAGACCCTCAAGTCAGCGGACATCACATGCGCCTCGATCTGTCTGGCCCCTCCGGCCAAGTCACGTTGACCGACCTCGGCTCGACCAACGGCGTCAAGCTCAACGGGCAGCGCATCCCCGCCAAGACGCCTGTGCCGATGCGCTGGGGTGATGTCATTGACCTGGTCGAGTTCCGCATCAGCCTGCGGGCGTTTGCGCCTGGCGGCATGCCAGCTGTCGCCGACCGGGTACGGATCAGCGTGCAGCCCACGCCGGGCATTGCGGCTTTCTTTGGCGGCAAGCTGCAAAAGTCTGTATTGAGCAAACCGGTGACGACGCTGGGCCGCTCGTCCGATAACGACATCGCCATAGATCACCCGCAGATCAGCCGGCATCACGCCGAAATCACTCAACAGGCCGGAACGTTCGTCATCGTGGACAAGGGCAGCGCCAACGGGCTGACGTTCAACGGCCAGCGCGTGCCGCAGCGCCAACTGGCCGATGGCGACGTGATCGTCATCGGTGGGCAGGTGTCACTGCAATTCCGCGCCTGCATCGGCTTTTTGCCCGCCGAGGCTATTGCCAAGCCCGCGCCAGCCGCGCAAGCCGCTGCCGGTGAGAGCATCGCGGGACTCTTGAACCTCAAGGGGATGGAATCCATCTCCATCGGTCGCTCGTCGGAAAACCGTATTGTCCTCGATCACCCGCAAGTGAGCCGTCATCACGCGCTCATCGAGCGGATGGGCACGCGCTATCGCATCCGCGACCTCAAAAGCTCGAATGGCGTGTTTGTCAACGGCAAGCGCATCGAGCGCGAGGCGTGGCTGAAGGAAGGCGACGAGATTCGCATCGGGTCGCGCAAGCTGGTGCTGCGCGAGGATGGCATCCAGCAATTCGGCGAGGAAGGCTTGCGGCTGGACGTGATGCGATTGCACAAGTGGGTCTCTAAAGAAAAGAACCTGCTGCAAGACATTTCGCTTTCGATTCTGCCGCAAGAGTTTGTCGCGCTGGTCGGCATGAGCGGGAGCGGCAAGTCCACGCTGATGGACGCGATCAACGGTTTCCGGCCTGCCACGCACGGCGCGGTGTACGTGAACGGCGTAGACTTGTATCGCAACTTTGACTTGTTCCGCAACGACATGGGCTATGTGCCGCAAAGAGATATCGTCCACGCCGAGCTGACCATCTACAAGGCGCTCGACTATGCGGCGCAGTTGCGAATGCCCACTGACACCAGCTCTGCCGACCGACACAAGCGCATCACCGAGGTCTTGCACGATTTGGACTTGACCGAGCGCAAGGATTTGCCGATTCACAAGCTTTCCGGCGGGCAGCTCAAGCGCGTGAGTATCGGGGTCGAGCTGCTCACCAAGCCGCGCCTGTTTTTCTTGGACGAGCCGACCTCGGGCCTGGACCCGGGCACCGAGTACGAGATGATGCGGCTGTTGCGCAAGCTGGCCGACCAGGGCCGGACGATCATGCTCATCACGCACGCCACCAAGAACGTGATGATGTGTGACAAGGTGATCTTTTTGACGCGCGGCGGGTACGTGGCTTATTATGGCCCGCCGGAAGAAGCGTTGCCATACTTTGACCAGTATCGCACTCCGCAAGAGCGGCAGATCAAGGACATTGAATTCGACGACATTTACATGATCTTGGGCGACGAAAAGCGCGGCAAGCCTCAAGAGTGGAATGAGCGCTATCTCAAATCACGCCAGTACCACGCCAACGTCGTCGAGCGATTGCAGGAGCGCCAACGCGCCGTGGCAGCGGGTGGACAATCCCCTAGAGGCGACCTTCAACCCGCGATGCTTCAGCGCCAAAAGAGCCAGGCTCACAAACGTGCTGGATCGCTGCGCCAGTTCTTTATCCTTTCGGCGCGCAACCTGCAAATCATGGTGCAAGACAAAGCCAGCCTGGTGCTGATGTTGGCGCTGGCCCCGATGATCGGCATGATGGATTTCATCTGGGGCAGCCAACTGTTCGATTTGGAAAAAGGCGACGCGGCCAAGGCGGTCACGATGCTCTTTATGGCCGCGCTCATTACCATCCTGGTCGGCGCGCTGGCCTCGGTGCGCGAGATTGTCAAAGAGGTCGAAATCTACAAGCGCGAGCGGGCGGTCAATCTAAAGATCACACCGTACATCATGTCCAAGATTTGGGTGGGCGTGATTCTATCACTCTACCAGGCGGCCGTGTTCCTGTTGTTCAAGCTTGTGTTCGTCCATCCGCCGTTGGGTGTGTTCGGGCTGGGCGCGTTTTTCTTTACGTTGGTGATGGGCACGCTCAGCGGCTACTTGATGGGCCTGCTCATCTCGGCCGCCGCGCCGAATCAGAACATGGCGCTGTTGCTGGTGATTGTCGTGCTCGTGCCGCAATTTCTCTTTTCCGGCGGGCTGCTGCCGCTCGACTTTATCCCCGGCGGCTCGATCATCAGCGCGGCCATGTCCACGCGCTGGGGCTTTGAGGCGATGGTCAACATCACTGGCATTGGCCGCGACGTGGCGCGCGACCTGTGTTGGACCGATCTGACGGCGGAGGAACGCAAGAATATGGACGGGGCGGCCAAAGAGAGAGCCGGCTGCCTGTGCCTGGGCGGCAAGATGTTTGACGACAACGAAGATGGAACGCCGCGCTGCAGCTTTCCGGGCCTGCGCAATCCTGAATCGTATGACGCCGAGGCTCGCCGCGCCTTGCAGGAGCCAGAGCCGCTCAAGCCGGTCAAGCCGACGCCGTATTCCACTTTTACGCCGGTGCCGCAGCCCACGCCGTATCCTTCGCCTACGCCGCCGCCGCAGCCGGGCATGTTTGGGGACACGAACGCCTATCAGCGTCAGCGCGAAAAGCAAGGCCAAGAGTATCAGCAATTACGCGAGAGGCAAGGCCAAGAATATCAGCAAGCGCGAGAAAAGCAGGGCCAGGAATATCAAAAGCTGGTCGAAAAGCAGATGCAAGAGTTTGAAGACCGTGCGGGAGGTGAGTACCAGGATCGGCTCAAGGCCTGGGAGAACAAGCGCCGTACCGCCATTTCCACCGCCGAAGAAAACATCAAGGCCATCTACAAAGGTTTCGGCCAGACGTTCAAGGGCACACCGGTGGAACGTTGGGTGGCGATGGTCGTCATTATGTTCGTCGTCTTGGTGCTGGTGATGATTTTCCAAAAGCGGAAGGATGTAGTGTAGTTGT
>Ga0315288_10007967_pt1 | contig 13405 bp, 13 predicted proteins | sample YL17G11_20_MG_FD_203454 | JGI IMG/M metagenome (GOLD analysis project Ga0315288, IMG submission 203454) | Sediment microbial communities from Yellowstone Lake, YNP, Wyoming, USA - YL17G11_20 | ecosystem: Environmental > Aquatic > Freshwater > Lake > Sediment | place: USA: Wyoming | collected...
CAACGTGTTAGGGCGTCATGGACTCTGGTTGTTACCCACTCGAATCGCCGAAGACCCGATTAGGGGAGGAAGGGAGCGAGAAGGGGATTTCAAAATGCAAAGTGTAAAATGCCCGTGGAACACAATCGGCGTAATCGGTGGATGAATAGGAAGCGGGCCGGAAAGCTGGACTTGACAATCCGGCGCTTGTAGTGTATCTTACTACAATAGAAGTGAATAATACTACAAAGGACTCCCTGCTGCTCGACCAGTTGCTGGGTTCGAGGCTTCGGGCACGGGCTCTCGCCTGGTTGTTCATGCACGTTGAGGAGAGGTATTTCGTGCGGCAACTGACTGTATTGCTTGACGTCGACCCAACCAATCTCAGCCGGGAACTGGCGCGTCTGGCGCGATTGGGACTCCTGTCATGCTGGACTGAGGGGCGCCAGAAGTACTATCAGGTCAATCGGCGCAGCCCGGTGTTCCGGGACCTGCACGGTCTGGTGCTGAAGACCGCCGGGCTGGGCGAAGCCCTGCGCGCGGCGTTGAGGCCACTCAGCAGACGAATCCGGGTCGCGCTGGTCTTCGGCTCATTCGCGTCCGGTCGGGAGACGGCGGAAAGCGACGTGGATTTGATGGTCGTCGGTGATGTAGCTTCGGCTCAGGTCATCAAGGCGCTCCGCCCGGCGCTCGCGAGTCTCGGGCGGGAAGTCAACGCGGTAGTCTATCCAACCGATGAGTTCCGGCGCAAGGTGCGGGACGGCCAGCATTTCGTCCGTCGGGTGATACAGGAAGAGAAGGTCTTCCTGATTGGCGACGACGATGTCCTTAGCGAACTTGCTCACTGAGAAGCGCATCCGCCCGCACACCACCTCCGCTGGCGAAATCAAAGGGCTGCTGAGGTTGATTGAGCGTGACCTCGCCGACGCCGGAATTCCCGAGTTGTCGGCCGACCGCCGCTTTGCCACGGCTTACAATGCCGCATTGCAGCTTGCCACGATTGCCCTCTACGCGGCCGGCTATCGCACGGTCGGCCCGGCTCACCACTGGGTGACGTTCAACGTCCTGCCGGAGATAATCGGGGCGTCGAGCGTGGTGTATGCCGATTACTTCGACAACAGTCGGACGAAACGGAACATCACCGATTATGACCGCGCGGGCGAAATCTCCGACCTTGAGGCCCGAGAAATCATCACGAAGGTGCAGACGTTCCGCCGTGTCGTACTGGCGTGGCTGGGCAAGCACCACCCCGGCTTGCTCCCCGATGGCGTCGGCGAATAGCCGTCGGGGGCATTTCAACTCATGCGCGCCGGGTTCTCGATTTTGACCTCAGGATTTGGTTTGGCATTTGGGCTTTGACATTGGAACTTGTGCGACAGCCGCATCCGTGACGGTCGTGCTCTTGACTTACCCGTCGCGCGTCATAGAATTCTCCCATGCAAACACGGGACTGCGGTCCGGGTTATCTGATTCGGCTGGAAATCGGCGAGGAAATCATCGCCGCGTTGAGCGCGTTTGTGCGCCGGAAGCGCATCAAGTCCGGCTGGCTGCTCGGGCTGGGCGCGGTCGATAATGTCGTGCTCGGGGTCTTTGACCTGAAGCGCCGGAAATACGACAAGCGAACATTCAAGCCGATTCACGAACTCATCAACCTGACCGGCGACATCTCCTGGCTGGGCAAAGACCCGGTGCTCCACGTGCATGCCGTGATTGCCGACCCCAAGCTGCAGACATACGGCGGTCATCTCTTTGCGGCCCGCTGCGCCATCACAGTCGAAGTGATGCTCACGCCCTGGACCCGTAAGGCAAAGCGCAAACCCGATGCCGTCACCGGCCTGAACCTGCTCGCGCTGGACCGCTAGCCGGAGGCACATGTTCGCCTCGCGCAGAATCAACCCCGGTCTTCTTTGCGCTCTTGGCGTCTTGGCGGTTCGCGTCTCTTCCGCTGGTTTCAGCCAAGTCCTGCTCGATACCGTGCCGATCTACTATCCGGCCGACTATGCCCAGGAGACCCCGGCGATTGCCGCCGGCTCGGGTCCGGCGCTTGCGGTCTGGGTCGACGCGCGCGGCGCGGACGCAGACATCTATGCCTGCCGGATTTCCGAGACCGGCCCGCTTGACCCGGACGGCATCCCGGTCTGCCTTGCCGACGGCACCCAGCGCGCGCCGGGCGTGGCCTTTGACGGTACGAATTGGCTGGTGGTCTGGCACGACTATCGAAACGGCAGCACGCCGGATATATATGCCGCCCGGGTGAGTCAATCCGGCGCGGTGCTGGACCCGGCCGACATCCCGGTCTCAGTCGCGGCCGGTGACCAGCGCTATCCCCGCGTTGTTTTCACCGGCGCCAACTTCATCGTGGTCTGGCATGACTATCGCTACCGCGACACAGCGGACATCTACGCCGCCCGGGTTTCGCCCTCCGGGAGCGTGCTCGACCCGCTGGGGATTGCGGTTTCCGGCGCGCCCGGTAATCAGTTGTACCCGGATATCGCCTTCGACGGCGTGAACGCGCTGGTCGCGTGGCAGGACCGGCGCAGTGGTTCCAGCTACGACATCTATGCCGCGCGCATAAGCCCGACCGGAAATGTGCTGGACCCGCTGGGACTCGCAATCTCCCGGGCCGGGGCCTCCCAGCGCCTGCCCGGAATCGCATTTGACGGCTCCAACTACCTCATCGCGTGGCAGGACAATCGCAACAGCGATTCCAGCGACATCTATGCCACGCGGGTTAATCCATCCGGCAATGTGCTGGACCCGAACGGTATCCAGATTTCGTTGGCGCCGGACAGCCAGACCGCGCCCGCGGTTGCCTTCTCCGGCAGCGACTATCTGGTTACCTGGCAGGACCGCCGGGACGGCGACTCCGGCAACGTCTACTGCTGCCGGGTAACGCCGCAGGCCGGGGTACTTGACCCATCCGGCATTCCCGTAAGTCTCGGGTCGAGCCTGCAGGCCGCGCCCACGCTGACGCGGTTGGGTGCTGACTGGTTCTGTGTCTGGCAGGACGGACAGGACCCGGGCCTGACCCGCAGTAGGGGAACCGGAATCTCGTCCGGCGGCCAGGTTGTGACTCCTGGCGGCTGGCCTCTGTTGGTCAGGACCAATGAGCAGGTGAAGCCGGCGATTGCCGGCAACGGCTCAACCGCGCTTGCCGTGTGGCAGGACAACCGGCCCGGGCCCGCGGTCTACGGCCTGCGGCTGGGCCCGGACGCTCTGCCGCTGGACTCAATAGCGCTCAGAATCGGCCGGACCGATTCGTCCTGCGCTTCGCCCACGGTCGCGGTCGCGAGCGACATCTTCCTGGTTGCCTGGCAGGACCGGCGCAGCGCCAACTGGGATATCTACGCGGCCCGGGTCTCAGTCAGCGGCAGCCTGCTCGACACTTCCGGAATTGCCGTCTGCCTGGCGAACGGCGACCAGCAGACCCCGCGTATCGCGGCGGGCCGGGATGGCTGCCTCATTGCCTGGACCGATGCCCGGGACGGCGGCGGCGCGCGGATTTACGGAGCGCGGGTCGACTCAAGCGGCACCGTACTTGACCCGGGCGGTATCGTGCTTGCTGCCGGCGCATATGACCACCACGCCCCGGCCGTGGCTTGGAATGACGGCTGCTACCTGGTTGTCTGGAGCGACTGGCGAAGCGGGAGCTGGTACAACGTCTATGGCACCCGGGTTGACGCCGCCGGGAATGTCCTGGACCCGCTCGGTATTCCGATTGCGAACCGTGGCTGCTATCAGGAACAGCCGGCCGTCTGCCTGAGCGACAGCAACTGGCTGGTAACCTGGGAAGACGAGCGCGGACCGGTTCCGGCAATCCATGGCGCCCGGGTGAGTCGGGACGGAACCGTGCTCGACCCGGACGGCTTTCCGGTCGCGCCCGACACCCTGGCCCAGCAGAGCCCGGCCCTGCTCGAGCGCGGCGCGCGCAGCCTGGTCGTCTGGGAAGAGAACACGGACCTTCGCGGCGCGGAACTCCGCACCGACGGCAGCCTGGCCGAAACCTTCAGCCTCATCAGCCAGCCCGGGACCGAGGCCGGCCCGGCCCTGAGCCCGACCGGCAACGGCATTACGGTCTATTCCGGCTGGGCCGACCTTATCCAAGGCAGGCCCGGGCGGACCCAGCGCATCTGGGGCGCGGCCCTGCCCGTGAGTTTAATCCGCGCCCCTGACCCCCTGGACCCCCGAACCCCCGAACCCATTCTCCTCTGTCCCAACCCGGCCCGGGACTGGCTGCAACTCGACCGGGCCACCGGCAGTCAGAGTGGCCTGCTCCTGCTGGACGTCTCCGGCCGGGCGGTCGGCCGGCTTCACCGCGGCGCCAATGACCTGCGCTCACTGGCGCCCGGGGTCTACTTCCTGCGCCTGGAACCCGGTCCGGCGACCCGACCGCTCAAACTCGTGATTCAGCGCTGAGCCGCTTGAATCCCGGGCAGGCTTTGCTATCATCAAAGACCATGGCCCGAGAATTCATCGTCGCGATTGACGGCACCGCCGGTTCAGGCAAGAGCACGACCGCCCGGCTGGCCGCCCGCCAGCTCGGATTCCTTCATCTCGACACCGGCGCCATGTACCGCGCGGTCACGCTCAAGGTAATCCGGCAGAAACTCGACCCTAGCGATACTGCCCGGCTCAGTGAAGTCATCGCGCAGACCGTGATTGACCTGAAGCCGGAGCAGGGCGCGAACCGCGTTGTCATGGATGAAGAGGACGTAACCGAGGCAATCCGAACCCCGGAGGTGGACCGGATGGTCTCGCCGGTCTCGGTCGTCCCGGCCGTGCGCGAACACCTGGTTGCCCAACAGCGCCGCATCGCCCGGGGCCGAGAGGTTGTCTGCGAAGGGCGCGACATCGGCAGCGTGGTCTTTCCCCGGGCCGACCTGAAATTCTACATGGACTGTGACCTCAACGCCCGCGCGCGGCGGCGCCACGTCGAACTCCAGGACCAAGGCGTGTCGCTGGCCGGCAAGAGCATCGCCGATAATCTCTCCCAGCGCGACTACATCGACTCGACCCGGGCCCACAGCCCGCTCACCCGGGTCCCGGACGCAATCCTGCTGGACACGACCAATCTCACCATCGCCGAGGAAGTCGCGGTCGTGGTTACCATCACGCGCATTCGAATCGCGCGGCGGGCAAATCCCTGACGAAGCGAGACCATGCGACAATCGCTCACGTGGCGTTTCGCGATTGCGGCGCTCGCGCCGCTGGTCCGGGGCGCGCTGAAGTTGCGCGTGCTGGGCCGGGAGAACGTCAACCCGGACCACGCACAGATCATCGCAGCGAATCACAACAGCCAGGCCGACCCGATCCTCGTCGGCTGCGCCTCAGGCGTCGAGACCTGGTTCATGGCGAAAGGCGAGCTGTTCGATTTCCATCCGGCGTTCGCCTGGCTCATCCGCACCTATCACGCTATGCCGGTGCGGCGCGGCGGCTTTGACGTCGCCGCGTTCAAGTGCGCCTCTGATGTCCTGCGCCGAAATCATACCCTGGTTCTGTTTCCCGAGGGGACCCGGAGTAAGGATGGACCGCTGCAACCGCTGAAGGCCGGCGTGGCCAAGCTGGCAATTGACAATCGGGCGCCGATTGTCCCGGCGTTCATCGCCGGCGCGCGGAGTTCATTCCTGCCCTGGCTCGTTGACCCGGACATCGTCAAGTACCATCGCCGGGTGAATCCCGGGCGCCTGAAATTCCGCTTCGCCTCGCTCTTCACGTCGCGCATCACGGTCCGGTTCGGCAAACCGCTGGCTGCGGACGGATATGCGGAAACCAAGACCGACTACCTGCGCCTGACCGCGGAACTCGAGCGGGCGCTGCAGGGGATGGCGCGGGAAGATTCGGCACAGGACGCCGTACGCTGTACGCCATACGCCCGGGGCGGGAAGTCGGCTACCGGCAATCAGTCATCAGCAGTCAATGACCAGGAGCGTAATGCGTAGAGCGTCCCGCGTCATGCGCTTGATTGTGGCCCGGCCCATCGGATTCTGCTTCGGCGTGCAGCGCGCCGTGAATTTGGCCAAGCAGGCACGTCGCGAGTTCTCCCGGGTCTGGACTTTGGGCGCGCTGATTCATAACCCGGAAGTCGTCGCCGAACTCCGGCGCGAGGGGATTCGCGCGGTAAACTCACTCCGGCAGGTTCGCGGCGGCGCCCTGATCATCCGCTCCCACGGCTGCCCGCCCGAAATCATGGAACAGGCGCGAAAGCTGGGCGTCGCGCTGATTGACGCTACCTGCCCGCACGTAGGCCGGGTGCAGCGCGTGGTAAGGGACTTGAAAAGCGCCGGATATTTGGTCATAATTGTCGGCGAAAGAGACCACCCCGAAGTCCAATCTCTCCTCGGCTATGCCCGGGACGCGGGAATGGTCTACGATTCGAAAATGAAGATTGATGCGAAGAAACTGGGTATCGTCGCGCAGACGACGATTCCGTTGAAGGCCTTTCAGGCGGCGCTGACCGATTTGAGCCAGCGGCAGTTCGAGGAACTGCGGGTCTTCAACACGATTTGCCAGGAAGCGGCAAGTCGCCAGGCCGCCGCCCGTAAGATTGCCCGCGAAGTCGACGTGATGGTAGTGATTGGCGGACATAACAGCGCCAACACGTCGCGGCTTGCCGACATCGCTCGCGAGGCCGGCAAACAGACCCATCAGGTCGAGAATCGAAATGAGCTGGACCCCGGCTGGTTGGTACAAGCGCAGCGGGTTGGCGTGACAGCCGGAACTTCAACCCCTTCGTGGGTAGTAGACGATGTCCTCAGTGCTTTGCGGACATCGCGACCGGGTCTTGGGGATGCCATGGCCGCAGAGGAGCCTGACCGGCTCCATGTGTCCGGGGTGTCTTCAGTCGCTCGGTCTGCGCTCCGCTCCGGGCGGAGTAAGCCGCGAAAATCTCACAAATAGGAGGTGCATACTAAAATGCACAGTAATACTGAACTAAGTCTACAGGAGCTGTACGATAGCTCATTCCCGAAATTCCGGGAAGGCGAAATCATCAAGGGGCGGATTATCCGCAAGGGCGGCGATGGGGTGCTGGTTGACGTCGGGCTCAAGTCCGAAGCCGTGCTTTCGCCGCACGAGTTCAACAACCTCGACGAGGTGAAGGAAGGCGACGAAGTCAACGTCTACCTGGAACAACTGGAAGACAAGGAAGGTTTTCCGGTCATCTCCAAGCGCAAGGCCGACTTCCAGCTCGCCTGGGAAACGATCAAGCAGAAGTCCGAATCTTCGGAAGGCGTGCCCTGCACGGTGAAAAAGAAGGTGAAGGGCGGGCTGGTCGTCAACATCTTCGGGCTCGAGGGCTTCCTGCCCGGCTCGCAGATTGACGTCCGCCCGGTGCCCAACCTCGACGACCTCATCGGTCAGCCGCTGGAAGTCAAGATTCTGACCGTCAACTGGTTCAAGAAGAACATCGTGGTATCGCGCCGGGTCCTGCTCGAAGAACAGCTCCTCAAGGCGCGGCGCGAGGCGTTCCAGCGCATCAAGGTCGGCGACATCATCGAGGGCACGGTGAAGACGATTACCGACTTCGGCGCGTTCGTGGACATCGGCGGCATGGATGCGCTGGTCCATGTTCACGACCTAGCCTGGAACAAGGTTGTCCATCCCAAGGAAATCGTCAACGTCGGCGACAAGCTGAACGTCAAGGTGCTGAGCGCGGACGAGTCCACCGGTCGCGTGACGGTCGGCCTGAAGCAGTTGATGCCCCATCCCTGGGAAGGCGTGGAAGTCCGGTACCCGATTGGCTCCCGGGTCAAGGGCCGGGTCAACACGCTCGCCGAGTATGGCGCGTTTGTCGAGCTGGAAAAGGGCATCGAGGGTCTGGTGCACAATTCCGAGATGTCCTGGACCAAGCAGGTCCATCATCCGTCCCAGATGGTCAAGGTCGCCGACATGGTCGATGTGGTTGTGCTGAACATCGACAAGGAGCATCGTCGGATTTCACTCGGCCTGAAACAGACCACGCCCGACCCTTGGTCGCTGATTGAGGAGAAGTTCACGGTCGGCCAGAGAATCGAGGGTCGGGTGAAATCGCTGAAGGACTTCGGCGCATTCGTCGAAATCGAGGAGGGAATTGAAGGCTTGGTCTACAACAAGGACCTGTCCTGGACCAAGAAGGTCAAGCACCCGCGCGAGATCGTCAAGAAGGGCCAGAAGCTGGAATCCATCATCCTCGAAATCGACAAGGAGAGCCGCAAAATCACCCTCGGCCTGAAGCAGACCAAGGAAGACCCGTTCTATCGCCTGAGCAAGGAATTCAAAGAGGGCGACATCATCAAGGGTCGCATCATTGACCTGCCCAAGCCGGGCGTGGTCGTCGGTCTGGCCCACGGTATCGAGGGTTTTGTCGCCATGGGCCAGCTCGCCCGGGGCGGCCGGAAAGCCAAGGACAAGTACAAGATCGGCGAAGAGCTGGAACTGAAAATCATCCGCATCGACCTCGAACACCGTCGCGTCGGCTTGAGCGAACGGGCGCTGGCGAAGCCCGGGGAAGAACTCGAGCAGCCCGAGCCGGTTGAAGAGTATCGTCCGGACGACCGGTTCACGCTCGAAGACCATCTGAAATAGGTAAGGGTTCAAGGGTCCGGGGTTCAGGGGATCCAGTGGCGACCCTGAATCTCCGGACCCGAACTTGGTTTTGCCTGAGCCCTTAGCCCCCGAACCCCAGACCCCTCGCCAATGCGTGCTGCGGTCATCAATATCGGCTGCCGCCTGAACCAATCCGAAGGCGACAGCCTTCGTCGGTATCTCAAGACTCAGGGCTACGAACTTGAAACCGGGATCAGGGTTCAGGGGCAAGGGACCCGGGAACCGGGAGCCAATCCCCGATCCCCAATCCCCGCCCCCCGCCCCCCGCCCCCTGACCTCGTCTTCGTCAACACCTGCTGCGTCACCAAAGAGGCAGAGCGGTCCTCCCTGAACCGCATCCGGCGGGCCGCGGCCCTGCGGCCCAAACCCAGAGTCGTCGTCACCGGCTGCCTGGCCGAGCTGGCCCCGGAACGCCTGCTTCGGATTGCCGGCGTTGACGAAGTACTCGATATCCCGGCCAAAGAGCGCCTGATTGCCGGAGTGTCGGTACTGCCGGACCGGAGCCGGGCGTTCTTGAAAATCCAGGACGGCTGCCCGAATCACTGCGCATTCTGCGTGGTCAGCACCCTCCGCGCGCGTTCGTACTCCAAACCGCCGGCGCAGGTCGTTGCTGAAGCGCGCGACCTGCTCGTCCAGGGCTTTCGTGAAATCGTCCTGGTCGGCCTGAACCTCGGCACCTACGGCGCCGGCAGTTCGCTGGCCGGGCTGCTGACCGAACTTGCGGCCTTCGCCGGTCGGTGCCGGTTCCGGCTAGGCTCACTCGAACCCGAGACCATCACGACGGAACTCGTTCAGACCCTGGCTGACCTGTGCCGGGCCGGGGTCATGTGCCCGCATCTGCATGTTCCGCTGCAATCCGGCGCAGACCGAATACTGGCCGCGATGAACCGGCATTGTCGCGCGGACCGCTATCAGGACCTGCTCGAACGAATCGACCGATGCGTTCCCGATATCAATGTCGGCACCGATGTGATCGTCGGGTTTCCCGGCGAGGACGAACAGAGTCTCGCCGCGACGCAAGACCTGGTTGAACACCTGCCCCTGGGCTATCTGCATGTCTTCTCATACTCACCCCGGCCCAGAACCGCGGCCGCTGGAATGCAGGAGACCCTGCCCCGCGAGGTGCGGCGACGCGCGGTCGCACAATTGCGCGCCCTGGGCGCGGCCAAGTCCCTTGCCTACCGCCAGCGCTTCGTCGGCTGCACGCGCCCGGCGGTGCCGGTGCCCGGCCATCGGCTGTCGGATTCGGTCTCGGTTGTAACCGACAACTACATCTCGGTCGAGACCCCGGTTTCCGGGCCTCTGCCCGGTACCGTCAAGGTTCGCATCGACCGGGTAGTCGGCGCCGACACCTTCGGAACGCTCGTTGAGACCGGGCCCGGGTAAATCCATGTTTCTGCGGCGAGCGTCGAACTTCTCGTGTGAACACCGGTTCCCGGCCAAATCGCGGACTGCCCGAAATCCGACTTCTAAACACAAAGACACAAAGAACACAAAGGAGAACCCCTTAGGAATCCAGACTCAAATGTCGAGCCTCGAAACAAGTCCGAATGCCCAAGACCCGAAACCGGATTCAACACGAAGACGCGAAGACGCTGTCAGGGTCCGGAATCCGAATTCCCCGTACCTCGGCACCTATGTGTTTGGGTTCCGGACTTCGGATGTGCGCTTTCGCCTTCTCGTGTCTTGGTGTTTGATGTCTGTCTCGGAATTAGGGGCCACGGTTAGCTTGACAAAGCCGGCCCAATGTCTATCCTAACACGAATGAAGGAATCAAAAGGAAGTACCTAGACACCGAAGCGCCGAAGTACTGAGCTTCGGTACTCTGGTATTTCGGTACGTAGGTTCAGGAGGTTTGATGCGACAATTGCTGGCTATCGGTCTGTTCCTGGCGGTGCTCCCGGTTTCCGCCGCAGAACAGAAAGTCGGCTATATCTATTCCGACCAGGTCATCGCCAGATACCAGGGGATGACCGAATCCAACACCGCCCTGAGCAAGGAGAAGGCATCGTTCAAGGCCACCGCCGATTCGCTTTACGGCGAGCTGGCCAAGGCGCGCGCCGACTTCGATGCCCAGCGGTTGCTGCTTTCCGAAGAAGGCAAGTCCGGCAAGAACACCGAGATTGAGGCGTTGCAGCGGCGCTACGACGGCTACGTCAACGAAGTCTACAGCCCGGGCGGCAAACTGGAACAGAAGACCCAGGAACTGATGGCGCCGGTGGTTCAGAAGATCAAGGAGGCCGTCGAGAAGGTCGCCAAGGCGGACGAGTTCACGCTCGTTTTCGATGCCGCGGAATCGAAGCTGGCGATTCTCTACGCCGCGTCGGACGCCAACCTGACCGGTTCGGTGCTGGATGAGTTGAACCGCGAGTACAAACCGGTCACCCCGGGTGCGGTCACCGAACGGCGTTATGCGGTCTGTCCGCTGTTTGAGGCCAACGACGAGGCCCAGCAGGAGAACCTGGGCGAGCAGTGCCGGGTGTTCATCTACTCCATCATCAAGGAGTTGCCGCGTACCCAGATGGTCACCACCGCCGAGCTGAACAGCGGCCTGCTCAACCGGGGCATCTCGGGCCGGTCCAACGTCACCGAGCAACTCGCCTGGGACGTCGGTAAGGACCTGCAGGCCGATTTCATCTTCTTCGGCACCGTGACCAAGGCCGGCAAGAAGATCACCGTCACCCTGAGCGTCGCTGACCCGCGCCTGAACAAGACGTTCCAACTCGAAACCGACAACGCCCCGCGGTCCGAAGAATTGAAGCAGGCGCTGGGCAACATGGTCGGCAAGCTCTTCCGGAAACTGCCGCCGCAGGAGTAGCGGCATGACGCGCAGGGCATGAGGCAGCGGGCGTCGAGCGTCAGGCGTCAGGCGTCAGGCGTCAGTCCTCTGGCTTGCGTGCATCCGAGCGCGGGACTCGGCACGGGCGTCCGGATTGCTCCCTTCGCCTACATCGGCGAGCGGGTGCGCATCGGCGACCACACCGTGGTCGAGCCCAACGTCACCATCCTGGCCGGCTGTAGAATCGGCCGCCGGGTGCGGATCGGGGCCGGCGCCGTGCTCGGCATGGCCGGCTTCGGCTATGAGCGCGCGGCGGACGGCTACCGGTTCATCCCGCATCGCGGGCGCGTGGTGGTCGAGGACGACGTCGAAATCGGCGCCAATTGCACGATTGCCCGGGCCAAGAAGACCGAGACCCGAATCGGCGCGGGCACCAAGATTGACGCCATGGTGCACATCGCTCACAATGTCACGATCGGCCGCAACTGCATCATCGTTGCCCAGTGCGGCATCGCGGGCAGTGTCCGGCTCGGCGACAACGTCATCCTGGCCGGCCAGACCGGCATCAAGGACCATGTCACGGTCGGCGACAACTCGATTGTCTATGCCAAGTCCGCACTCTATCGTTCCATCCCGGCGGACTCCCGCTACTCCGGCATCCCGGCCCGCCCGCACGCTGAGAATCTGAAATTGCTCGCGCAACAGCGGCGGCGCAGTAGGTGACGAACCCATCATGACCAATCGCCAACCGGCCGACCGACCACCGCCTCCCCAGTGCACCATTCGCAACCCGGTCCGGTTCTCACACCGCGGACTGCTGAGCGGCCGCGTGACCAGCGTCCGGCTGAAGCCGGGCCCGGCGAACTCAGGCATTATCTTCAACGGCGCGATTCCGGCACTCAGCGCCAACGCCTTTGTCGAGGAACACCTGGTCGGCCTGCGTTCCGGCCGGGATTCGGTGCTGAGCGTAGAGCACCTGCTTGCCGCGTGCTACGGCCTGGGCATCGACAACCTGCAGGTTGACGTGACCGGCGGCGAAGTGCCGTTCGGCGACGGCAGCGCCCTGCCCTTTGTCCGGATTCTTCAGGCGGCCGACATCCGGCAGTTGAAGGCACCGCGCAAGGTTCAGTCGGTATTCGCGCCGGTCGTGGTTTCGCACGCCGACGCGTTCATCTGCGCTCTGCCCGCCGACCTCCGACCACCGACTACCGGCCACCGCTCCCCGGCCCCCGACCCCTGTACCCTGGCCATCAGCTGTCTCATCCGCTTCTCGTCGAAAGCGGTGGGCGAGCAGTCGCTGGACTTCAGCCTGGGTGCGGACGATTTCGCACGCGAACTTGGTCCGGCGCGCACGTTCGGGTACTGGTCCGAAGGCGTGCGCCTGCCCGGCTGGCTCGGTCGAATCGGCGAAATCCGGGACGGCATGCTGGTGCCGACCCGGCCCCGCTTTGCCGACGAACCGGTCCGCCACAAGGCGCTCGACCTGCTCGGCGACCTGTGCCTGCTCGGCCGCCGGTTGAACGCCCGGCTGTTCGCGTTCAAGACCGGCCACAAACTGCATCATGATTTTCTGAAAGAACTGGAGGACAAATGGATATAGACGGTATTCGCAAGTTACTGCGTCACCGGTACCCGTTTCTGCTCGTGGACCGGATTACCAAACTCGAAGCGCACAGCATCGAGGGCATCAAGAACGTCACCATCAACGAACCGCAGTTCGCGGGGCACTTCCCGGACTACCCGATAATGCCCGGCGTGATGGTGATCGAAGCGCTGGCCCAGGTCTCCGGCGTGCTGATTCTGGAAACGACGCCGGAGGTGCGCAAGCACGTGCCGCTGTTTCTCGGAATCGACAAGGCCCGGTTCCGCCACGCGGTCCGGCCCGGCGACGTCCTGCGGCTCACCGCCGACACGGTGAACCGCAAGGCGAATATCTGGAAGCTGGCGTGCAAAGCTTATGTCGACGAGGAGCTGGTCTGTGAAGCCGAACTCGTTGTCGGGTTCAACACGACCATCAAAGCCCTTTAGCCTAAGAACAGTGACCAAGTGGTCCAGTGGCCTAGT
>Ga0315288_10007969_pt1 | contig 13402 bp, 13 predicted proteins | sample YL17G11_20_MG_FD_203454 | JGI IMG/M metagenome (GOLD analysis project Ga0315288, IMG submission 203454) | Sediment microbial communities from Yellowstone Lake, YNP, Wyoming, USA - YL17G11_20 | ecosystem: Environmental > Aquatic > Freshwater > Lake > Sediment | place: USA: Wyoming | collected...
CTTGCATCCTCGAGCCCAAGGGTCTTATCGTCGGAAGATCCTTCTTTCTCCAGGACCGGGTATTGAGCCTTCAGTTGATGATCTTAGAGCCGCCTTGCTCCGGACCGTTCAGGTCCTTGAATATCCTGATATCGTTCCCGACCTTGACTATTCGAACCCCCTGGACGCTTCTTCCAGGGCCATGAGCATATCTTTGTTCAAGGGCATATTAATAGGTTGAGGTGGGGGTGGAGTGGTAGTATCGGTCAAATTGAATTCAATGCAGTGAGAGTGCTCCTCAAGGAATGATGGCGGGGCTACCGGTTCATTCTCAATAAATCCGAGGCTTTCACCTCATCTATTGAATTATGCTACAACCCATCGTGTAAGAAAAATATAAATCGGACAAGTTCGTTGAGGCAATTGTGTGCGGCATAATTGGGATTCACGGGCCGAACAATGTCGCCGTCGAGATTTATTATGGGATGCTAGCGCTCCAGCACCGTGGCCAGTCCTCCGTCGGCATGATAACCTATGATGGCAACATCTATCCCGACAAGGACGCGGGCCTGGTGACCCAGCTCACGAAGAAGTACGAGGACCTTGGAAAGTTCGAGGACAACCACCCGGGCCCCATAGGCATCGGCCACACGCGGTATTCGACGAGCGGCAAAGACGATGTGTCGAGCCTCAAGCGAAACGCGCAGCCCGAGTACCTGGTCAACCCCTTCGTGGCGGCCTGCCACAACGGCAACATCTACAACGGCAAGGATATCCTCCCGACATGCCAAAAGTCACCAAGAACCGCCTGCGACATCCAGTTCCTCCTGTTGCCCATGTCCCAGAACCTCCCGTCCCATGTGTCCATAGACTTCGACCATGTCGTCGAGGCCGGCAAGAACGTCATGGATATGCTCAAGGGCGCCTACTCCGCGCTCTTCCTGACCGCTGGAAGGAACAGGCCCTTCATGGTCGCCATGACGGACCCCTACAAGGTCAGGCCCATGGTCATGGGCATGGCCCGGGACACATGGTACTTCGCCTCCGAGTCCGTCGTGCTTTCCCGCCTGGGCGTCAAGAAGTTCCAGGACGTGGACTCGGGAAGTATTGTGACAGTCTCCCCGGGCGAGGACAAGCCAGAGGTCAAGAAGATATGCAAGAAGAAAAAGTGCCTTTGCATGTTCGAGTATATCTACTTCGCCGACCCGGCATCATGGATAGAGAAGGTCTCGGTCCATAAGGTCCGGACGACGCTTGGCAAGTGCCTCGGTAAGGAGTGCCCTATCAAGGCCGACATCGTGGTCCCGGTCCCCGAGTCGGGGCGCCGCTACGGCATCGGCTTCGCGCACGAGACGGGCATCCCCCTCGAGGAGGGCCTGAAGAAGGATCGCAAGGAGCGGGCCTTCATAATGCAGACCCAGCAGCAGCGGGACACGTGGGCGGAGACGAACCTGTCGGCCGTGGACGCGGCATTGGACGGTAAGGACGTCGTCATAACGGACGACAGCCTCATCCGGGGGACCAACATCAGCCGAGTGATCAGAAAGGTCCGCGAGGCCGGCGCCAAGAAGGTCCATGTCAGGATCGGGTGCCCCCCCGTCGTTGGCCCATGCTACCTCGGCATAGACATGCGCAGCAAGAACGAGTTCATCGCCTTGGACCACGAGAAGAACGAAATGAGGAACTGGGACGATATTGCCAAGGACATCGGGGCTGATTCGCTGGGCTACAGCAGCCTGAAGGCCCTGAAGTCCGCCATCAAGGGCGCAACGGACGAGTTCGATGTTTGCACGGGCTGCCTAGACTTCCCGGGCGGCTATCCGGCGGACATGAGGAAGGACGTCGAGGAGCTTCTAGCAAAGACTGGCGACGGCATGAGAGCCTACGAATGCTAGGCCTTGTCAGGGCTGCGGGATGCGCCGCTCACAATTTTCATACTTTTCAATAGAAAAAAATGGTTTCTTCCTTATTCGTATATTACGATTTCCGCAAGTTATTTATATGAACTTGAATTTACCATTGAAATCGTAAAGGAATTTCAATGAAATCACATAGGGCCAAGGCGTCATTCCTTTCCTTATCCATTCTAGCACTCCTCCTGATGCCCTGCCTATTGCCTTGTACGGTAAGCGCCCAGACCCCGACCTTCCTTGTGGAGGGTTACGCGATGCCACAAACGGTCAAGGCCGGCGAACCGGTGACGATCCACATCAACGTCACGAACAAGTTCGGGAAGGACGTCGATGATTACCATGTCCAGCTGTTCGTTTACAAGGGCGGGACCCCTTCCACCCCCAGTGGCAACACCACCCTTATCGCCATGAAGAACACGACCGTCCCTGTGACCTTCACATGGTACCCGAAGGATGCGGGGACATACACAATCATGGTCCTCATCTTGGACGAAAACATGCTGACGGTCGGGGATTCCCCCTATGAATTGACCAAGAAGATCGTGGTCGAGAAGGTTGCCACCGGGTTCAGGTGGCCGGGTGGGGAGATATTCGGTATACCTGTCATCTTCATCCTAGTCATGATCGTCCTCGCAATCTCCATCGGGGGCGTCCTCGCGATAAGGGCCAAGAGGAAGAAGAAGAAAGCCCTGGTGATAACCGGCGAGGGCGTCGAGGTCCAGGGCCGCGTTGCCTGGGGCAAGATGCCCGAGAACTTCTACAAAGAGAAGCGCGACCGGCTGGCCAAGCTGAGGCCCGTGGGCCTGACACGCGACGGAAGGACCATCATGGGCAACTCGCAGATCGGGGAACGCGGCCTCGATACCGTGGTCGAGATCGACCACACGGGCGACGGTCTGGCCGGGACCAAGACCTGCCCCAAGTGCGGCTACGAGGAACAGGCGAACTCGAAGACCTGCCTCAAGTGCGAGGCCATCGCGAACATCAAGGAAACCAAGGACCTCATGAAGTCCCCCATGTTCGCGGGCCACAACCTGGACTTCGCCGAGATCGTCGTCCGGCAGGCCGACGCGGCCTTCGAGGGCGAGAACTTCACCGAGGCTAACGTATATTCCCTGGACGCTAGGACGAAGTTCGAGGAATACAAGACGAAGGTCGAGGCCGACAGGAGGGCCCAGGGCGAAGGGGCGACCGGCGGTACCGAGACGGGAGCGCCGGTGCCGGGCGAGCAAAAGCCCGTCCATCAAGGCCCCAAGGCCCCGGCAGCGTGCCTCCGCTGCGGCATGGGCATGCAGGAGGACTGGAGCAAGTGCCCCGTATGTGGCATGACCGTCGAGGAGATGCTGAAGCCCCGCGAGGATGCCACACCCCAGGAGGCCGCCCTCGTCGAGGTGCCCACGGCCCAGACCTACACCTGCAGCACCTGTGGCAATGAGAAGGAGAGCGAGACCGCGGCCTGCGTGCACTGCAACACCGGCAGGGCCATCAGCAACGCCGAGAAGAAGGTCAAGGAACTGCGGCTCCTGGTCACGACCATAGCCATATCCTCCGATGACCAGCTCGAGGTCAACGAGGCCTTCGACCTGTTCGCGGACGCCAAGGGGGCGTTCCAGGACAAGGACTACAATACAGCCGTGGGCCTCGCCGGGGAGACCATCGAGTGCGTGGACGAGCTCGTGGCCAGGCTTGGGCCCAAGCAGCCCGCGCCGCCGGTCACACAGCCCAAGCCCGCCCCGCCCAAGCCACAGACACCGGTGGCCATGGCCTTGGCGGACAACAAGTGCTCCAAGTGTGGCATGAGCGTCAAGCCGACATGGGAGATATGCCCCCAATGTGACACCCCGCTCAGGGCCCCGACGCCGGCCACCGCGGCCCAGAAGATTTGCCCGAAGTGCGGCAAGCCGGTCAAGGACCGCTGGACCATCTGTCCGTTCTGCGAGGGCCCATTGAAGTGAGGCCGGGGTGAAAGCCAATGGCGAAGAGCCCTTCTGGACCAGAACCTGCAATGCCCAGCAAGGCCTCGGTCACTGTCATCATACCGACCATGAACGAGGAGGAGGGCATTGGGGGGACCATTGACCAGATACCCAGGCCCGACGACATGGACATCGAAATCATCGTCGTGGACACGGATTCAAAGGACAGGACCAAGGAGGTCGCCCGCTCCAAGGGGGCCAGGGTCATCAATGAATCGAGGCGCGGCTACGGCCAGGCCTACAAGACAGGCTTCGAGAAGGCCAAGGGCGACATCATCGCGACCCTCGACGCTGACTGCACCTATCCCGCCGAGATGATACCAAAGCTCATCCGGACCCTCAAGAAGGAGCACCTCGACTTCATCACGACCAACCGCTTTGCGAAGATGAAAAAGGGCGCCATGAGCACGAAGCACCGCTTCGGCAACTGGGTCCTCAACGTCACGGCAAGGCTCCTTTTCGGGGTCAAGTTCAAGGACAGCCAGTCGGGCATGTGGGTCTTCAAGAGGACCATCCTGAAGAAGGTCGAGCTCGTGAGCGACGGCATGCCCATGAGCGAGGAGCTGAAGATCGAGGCCTTCAAGAAGGGCTTCGCCTGCAAGGAGGTCCCCATCGAGTACAGGCCCCGGGTCGGCGAGGTGAAGCTGTCCTCCTGGGGCGACGGCTGGAAGAACTTCAAGTTCCTCTGGTCAAAGAAATACGGCAAGGCCAGGTCCAAGGACTAGGCGGTCCTGGGCTCGATCCTCGAGTACAGGAAGGCCCCGCCGTTTATTCCCACGAGCATGATTATGAACCCGAGCTCGAGGCAGACGGTCGTGGCCAGCATGCCCATGAGCATGTCCCTGGCAAGGGTGTAGCCCGCGAAGACGAACATGCCGCCACCGAACCCGAGGCACAGGATCATCAGCATGTACATGGTCATGACATCAGGCATGCCCCCCGTCGATTCGTTGAAGTTCGGGTAACTGGCGCCCATGATGAGGCCCAGGCCCGTGAATGTCATTATAATGGCCAGGGTCATGAGCACGAAGAAGAGCTTCCAGACCAGGCTGTAGTTCAGGATGAACGGTAACGGTAGGGCGACTCCGAGGACGGTTATGGGAGACAGGGCCAGTATGGCCCAGGCTTTGGCCATGAAGACGGACTTGGGCGGGACGGGCAGCGACTTCAGGACCCAGAACTTGCGGCCCTCCTTGCCGATGCTCCCGAGGCCTATGAAACCGCACTGGAGTATGGCGGCCAGGTAGATGCCCACGGATATGATGGCAGGGTAGGCCACCTGCTGGGCCCGTGCCGGTATGTCCTTTAAATCCGCGATCCTCTGCCAGCCCCAAATGAGCAGGGCGCTCAGGCCGATGATGGCTATGATATTGCCGAGTATCTCCTTCTTCTGGACATTGATGATGAGCTCCTTTTTGATGAGCCGGGCCATGATGGGCGAGAAGGGCCGCTCGAGCCATCGGAGGCCGCCCCAGGACCTCTTTTGGAACCACATGGCCTTCTTCCCGGAGGTCTCCTTGGTCCAGACCTCGAAGTAGAGGTATCTTATCGTCGGGTAGAGGCCCGCGGAGGCCAGGAACATGATGCCAAGCAATGCCAGGGTCTCCTGGACGGGCGTTATCCTCTGGACCGAGCCGCTGGCCAAATTCTCGTTCCATCGCATGACAACGAAGATGGCGGTAACGAGCTGGGAGTATAGCAGCAGCCCGACGAGGCGCCTCTTGAGGTCCAATGAATTGAGGATCGAGTACGTGAACCCCATGCTGGACGCGAGGAATACCATGATGATGACGGCCAAAATCTGCAGATGGGTTATGCCGTAGCCGTTGACCCAAAGGGACCCGGAGCCGTCGGGCATCTCACCTGTTATCGAGAGCGGGTTGTCGGGCCGAAGCCAGAAGGAACCGAGCTGGATGGAGGCCATGAGGCCCAATCCGAAGGCCACGATTGTCAGATTGGACAACAGTATCCCCATGAACTTCCCGAGGGCCACCTTCTGGGCCGACACCGGCTGGGCCATGATAGTGATGAGCTCTTTGCTCTCGATGGCCTTGTGCAATGTGTCTATTATCGACTTGCCGGTCAGGATCAGGAAGATGAACAGGATGAAGGTCTCGGGCCTTATGGTCAGGTCGCTGTTGCGAAGCTGCGGGTCCTGTGAGATGGTGCTCGCAAGCACGAGGCAGGCCCAGGCGGTCACAAAGGCCAGCAGGATGAACCAGCCGCTCATGAACCAGTTCTTCGAGATCCGGTTCTGAAGCTGCCTCGCCGAGGCGTTGACTTCTACAGCGAAGATGGCAAGAGATCCCTCCAGTCGCTCCCCCCCACGACCTTGACGAAGACGTCCTCCAGCGTTCCCACGCTGTACTTCTTTTTCAGCTCATCGACGGTCCCGATGTCCATGATACTGCCGGAATTGATGATGGCGACCCGGTCGCATATTTCCTCTGCGATCAGGGTCAGATGGGTGCTCATTAACACCGTGGTCCCCGTTTTGCCGAAGTCCCTTATCCAGCTTTTAAAGAACTTGGCAAAGCGCGGGTCGAGGCCGGCCGTGGGCTCGTCCAGCAGAAGAACCTTGGGCCTGTGAATGACCGCCAATGCGAAGGCGATTTTTTGGCGCATGCCCTTCGAGTAGGTCCCTATCTGGTGGTCCATAGCGTCCTCGATTTCGAGGACCTTGGCAAGGTAATCAATCCTCTTGTTCTTGCTCTCCTCGTCCATCCCTCTCAGGGTCGCGACCAGGTCTAAAAGCTCCTCGCCAGTCATGGTCTCGTAGAGGTTCGGGGTCTCGGGCAGGTAGCCTATATTGGCCTTGACCTTCAGCTCGTTGCCGACGACCCTGGTCCCGAGGACATAGGCCTGGCCCTGGCTGGGCCGTATCAGGCCGGAGAATATCTTCAACGCCGTGGTCTTCCCAGCGCCGTTGGAGCCCAGAAGCCCGAAGACCTCATTCCTTTTAACGCTGAACGAGACATCGTTGAGGGCGTTGACGTCCCCGTAGGTCTTGGACAGGTCCTTGGCCTCCACGGCCGGGCCCTCCTCGTCTTTGACCTTCGAACGGACCTTCTTCAGACCGGCACACCCCCTACAGAAGGATATTCTATTCTTTCTTAAAGGTTCTGATAATTAAACATTCTCTCTACCGGGCTTTCCCAGGGCTTCAGAAATCGGTCAGCTTGTATTGCCCGCCCTTGACCTTCCCGGCGACCTTTGGCTTCGGTCTCGGGAGGATCTCGCCCGGCTTCGGTATTACGACCCGCCCGTATTCCCCGCCAGCACCGGGATAGACGACGATCTTCCCGGCTCTGAATGCTTCGATAGCCCTGCCCACATCGGGCTGGGCGACATCCAACACATCACTGATAGGAGCGTCCACGAGGATGTTCACCTCGTCTTTAAAGACTTCCACGAGCTTTGTCCATTCCTTGGTGACGCCCTTGGTGTTGACGCCCTTGTCCAGGGCCTGGGCAACGATATCGGCCAGGGGGATGATGTGGAGGTATGGCGGTCTGTGGTCCGGATGCCGCGGTTCGTCGAGGTCGGCCAGCTCGTTGACCCGGTCCCAGACGCCCTTCTTCACGCGCTTGCCGCACTTTTTACACTTCCATTTCTGGAACGAGGCCTCGGCCAAGGTGTAATGTGTGAAGCACCTGATGCACCCGCTCTCGTTGTACTTACCGAGCTCCGGAGGGACCCCGACATTGAGGACGGGTTTGCGGCCCTTTTCCCGTTTCAGGGCCATGATGAGCTCCGATGCGGTGTTGGCCTTGGCATCGAACCGCACGAACTCGCGGGCGATCCGGTTGGGTTTAGGGCCGTGGGCATCCGAGTTCGTCAAGAATGTCAGTGGATGGAGCTCCGATATCCTGTCGGCGTAGTCCGTGTCCGCGCTCAGGCCCAGCTCGACGAAGGTGACCCTGTTGGCCAGGTCGCCGTAGCATGAGGCCAGCGAACTGTGGGCCGCGTAGATGGCGGTCCAGGGGGTGAAGGCGTGCGCCGGGCCGAAGAGCGCGTCGGCATCCACCGCGGCCTGCGCGATGTCGATGCCGTTCATGCGGAGTCTAGGCCTGCCGTCGGACGCAAGGTTCTTGCAGTGGCGTGCGACCTTGGCCCTGAACTCCTCCACCGAGGCCTTCGACGGGAACACGAAGATGTGGTGGACCCGGGAGCTGTCCTCGACCTCGCAGGTCAGCAGGAACCTGGTCCCATCGAGCTCGTAGGTCCCTTCATCGACCTCTTCGAGGGCTGTTACTTCCTCGAACCATGTGCTGTGGAGACAATCCCCGCAACCGATGGCATGGAGGCCCTTGAAGGGCGCCCATTTGGCCAGGTTCTTGACCGTCATGTCTTTGCTGACGCCTATGGAGAACCGGCTGTGGATGTGGAGGTCCACATTGAGCTTCACGGGAAGTGAATTGCTGTCCAGATATTAAATCATTGGACAGGCGGATGCTCAGATGAGATCGTCATCCCTATCTACGGATTCCCCTTGTATGATTTTTTTATCCGCTACAATCGGTTTATCCTGCTTGACCTTGGAGTCGCGCTTGAGGTCTGCGCGGTAGGATTTCGGCCCTTCTTTCTTTATTATCTCTAGAATTTTTAAATCCTTCTTTCTTTTCTTTTTCCATCTCTGAATCCTTTTATAGGCTATGAACCGTTTTGTATAACTATAAATGAAATAAGCCGCCATAAGGTAGAGGATTATAGTCCACAATAGGAACAAATAGAACTTTCTGCTAATCGCGATATAGCAACAAAATGATCCAATGACAATTAACATAAATGGAAATAAGAACATCTCGAAATAGAATCCGGCGGTCCCGGGTCTCGATGGTCTTCCATAATATAACAAGTGGGACACCGCATGACATGAACGTTCGTTAGCCAAGATAATCCTTTCTTTTGATCGAATACGGGGCCAAGCCCCCAACGAATATTTACATCCTTCACCATATTCCAGGCGTGGTCTCAAAAAAGGGCAAGGGCGTGAAGGGCCGGTCAGGGGGTTCACCCTCCAAACCAAAGGACCCCTACGAAGGCACCCCGTGGCCAACCCTGTCCATCGCCGGCGCCATAATCGCCGTGAGCTTCGCATCCATACTGATCCGCTGGAGCGGGGCCCATCCGCTGACCATGGCCTTTTACAGGATGCTCTTCACCATCGCGCTATTGGCCCCGTTCGCCATCAAGGACATGCGGAAGGAACTGAAGGAATCCCCGCTGTCCGGGAAGGAGGCCGGGCTCCTCTTCGGCGTCGGTCTCGTTCTAGCATGCCACTTCGCCCTTTGGATAACTTCCCTGACATTGACCACGGTGTCTAGCTCCGTCCTTCTCGTCACGTTCCATCCGGTCTTCGTGAGCATCGTGGGGTTCTATCTCCTAAAGGAGCGGCTTTCCAAGACGAACGTCGTCGGGATGGGAATTGCCCTCGTCGGAGCCATCGTTCTGGTCTACGGGGACTTCATGAAGAATGGCGGTGGCTCCTTGACCGATAAATCGGTGCTCGGGGACATCCTGGCCTTCCTCGGCGGTATCGCCGCAGGCATCTATATCCTGGCCGGGAGGTTCTTCCGCAGGACCCGCGGGGTCATGACCTACGCTATCCTCGTCTACTCCGGGGCTGCTGTCTCACTGTTCATCATGTGCATCGTGGCCAGGGCCCCGTTCGTCTATCCGCCGAAGGAGTTCCTGCTGTTCTTCCTCATGGCTTTGGGCCCCGGTATCTTCGGCCACACCGTCTACAACTGGGCCCTGAAGTACGTGAAGGCCACGTTGGTATCCGTGAGCCTCCTGGGCGAGCCCATCGGGGCCTCCCTGCTGGCGTTCTTTTTACTGAACGAGACACCAGGAGGCCTCACAATCGTCGGCGGCATCGCGATACTTATAGGGATCTATCTTACCGCTTCCGGCCTGTCCCAGGAGGAGAGCGGGCCTCCTCGAAAAGACAAGGTATAAGAAGGGCCGACCGCATCTAATTGGGGGAGAGGGGCTTGGCCAGAGAAGAGAGACCGCCCGAGGAGCGGAACGTCATCGAGGTCCACATACGGGACCGCAGCGAGCGGATGATGAACCTCCTTCGGGAGCTCAAGACCCTCATCGACAAGGACCCGCGCGTCGCGGACCTCATCACGATAGACACCCATGGCGACCCCATCGATGTGACACCAACCGTCGAGACGGTCCTCGAGAAGAAGCCCACGATGTATCGCCTCATCAAGGGGAACATCTACCTTCTCAAATCGGAGGACCCGAACCGTGGCTTCGAGACCTTCGCCGACGTCATCCGGAGCCAGTGCCACGATTGCGGCAAGGCCGAGGCCTTCAAATGCGAGGCCCTGAACTGCTCCAACTGCACCATCGGCTGCCCGTGCTCGGTGTGCGACCAGCATCGGCCCCAGGGCCTGGTCATCACCCGGCGCTTCCCGAAGAAGGTCGCCCAGGAGTACATGATCCAGACCACGCCCATAATCTGGCTCACGCAGATGCGGCGTGAGGACGTGGACTGCATAAGCCCCCACGAGGTGGCCCGCTTAAACCTGACCTTGACGAACTTCATCGAGAAGTCGGACAACGGGGTCATTTTGGTCGAGGGCCTCGAGTACCTGATAACCCAGAACTCGTTCGACCTGGTCCTGAACTTTATTCAGCACATGCAGGATGTAATATCTACCAGCAAGAGCTGCATTATGTTCCTGGTCGACCCGCTGGCCCTGGACCCCGAGCAGATACACCTGTTGCAGAAGAACATGAACGAGCTCTAGGCCGCCCTCCCGGGCACACAGGAAATCTTATTATTCATAGCCGTTTTAGACCGGATAATTTCTTTTATTCTCGGTGACCACCAAATACCTCTCGCCTATCCCGTTCGGCCCCCAGGCCCGGATGGACCCGGGGGCCTTTTTTTCTTTATTTTTCGAGGGCCTTTACGGTCAGTGGTCCATCACAGAACGGACACGGGCCGAATTCCGTTCCCACTTCCCCCTTTGGAGGGGAGAGGGACCGCGACCTCACATAGAGTGCATGGGCGTTCTCACACACAAGGACCCACATATATTTCACTAGCTTTGGTGTCTTGGTTTTCTTATTCATGGAGTTTGCCTCCTTGATATCTCTAATGGTGGAAATCATATAGGGAGATTCCCAGTAAATGTACTATATATTCGATTCGACCGAAAGAGGGTATATAAGCAAGTATCAAAGACACTATTACGACTTTTTTTCATCAAACGAAACCGTTATTAAGTCAATAACACATTTCTTTAGATACCGTGACGGGGGGAGAATTAGGATGAGTTTTATGAAATCGTTGGCAAAGGTGAACAATCTATTGATAACTGATGACGATAGGAAAAAGGGGCTTCTCAACCGTATGACCCTGCAGGACCTGCAGGACATGTCAACTAAACTGAAGATAGCCGTCACGCCGTCGTTCTTCGGAACGTTGAACGAGGACCGATACCGGGAGGTCATGAAAGGAGCGGTAAGCCTTCCGAGCCTACTTGCATATCTGCAGGAGAACAAGGCGGAAATCTATGATGATTACATAGCCCATGAGGAAGAAATGAAAATCGACTGGGGCGCAGTTAAGGGGAAACTCGGCTCCGCGCTGAACACGGATATCGTTGTTCTTATGGAGAAGGCGGATACCGAGGATACCAAGAAAAAGGACGACCGCCATGGGCAAATCGGAGAACAACTTGAGGAACTCGTAGAAGTGTACTTCCGCAAGAAATCCAGAAAGCGGATTCTCAAACGCAACTGGGACGTTGAGGGCCGGGAAATCGACCTAGTGGTCGCCAGAGGAAAGAGAGCCTCAATGGTGGTCTGCAGGTTCCGAAAGACCCCGATGAGCAAGGAATATCACGATAGTTGCTATGCTCTATTCAAGAAACTGACCAAGCGCAAGCTTGAGGACGGGAGCAAAATCGACACACTCATCTATGTTGCCCCGTACGGTGGAGTCACTCGCGGTGTTGAAAACGATGCACGAACATCAAAGGGGACCATCGAAATCCTTGGAGAGGACTTCCGGCAGAAACTGATAGACCTGCAGAAGGAACTGCGTACTGAGGATGGTAGCTGATGTTCATATCGTGTTCGTAGGTCTCCGGGGATCTAACTTTTATTTTATTATTTTTAATACAATCCTGCAAGAATAAGAAATTCTTGTGTTGCGAGTCTCAAATCCTTTGAAATATTATCAATATCATTTTTATGGGCAAGAAATCTTCTATTGTGGGCTGAAAAATCACCAATATCCTTCATTTTTCCAAGGCCCTTACTTGTATTTCGACCCAAATTCCAACTTGGTTCTGACAATGTCAATTCAATTAATTTTTTCAAGTGAAAAAATTCTCCATCTTTATCTTTTATCTTGTCTGAAATTTTATTGTGCTCAAATGTTTCAATAATTAATGTTTCAATTAATCGTCTTATCAATACTGCACATGCATCATAACACCCATTACTATATGAGATATTTATTTGAACTACAATTTTTTCAATATACGACCTTGTTCTAGTCACAATTGATTTTGGTAACACCGAATCCTTACATGAAGTAGCACCTGCTTCGGGAGGACCTATAATTTCACCAATTTCTCTATTAATATTACGCGCAATTTTTAACGCTTCATATGTCGCCTGGGGGGTCATCATCTACTTCACCTTTTTTCTGAAAATATTTTGCCAAGCAACTAAATATTTTATCAATTTGCTCAGGTGTAGAATCAGGGGAAATATGGATTTGAATATCCATATGTATACTTGGACCATTCTTGACAGGAGAAGTCAAACCTATAGGTGGTGGAACAGCTTCACTTCTCTTATGCAGAACTGGCCTTTTAGGGGCCGTTGGTTCTGACGAAGCAGCAACCGTTTTTGGAGTCCGTGGTGCTGGGACTGCTTCTGTCTCTTTTCCTTCTGACGGGTCGGCTTTACATAATAAAACATATATATTTGTCATTCGTCGGGCAGCAGATTCACCAACCTTTGCATTCTGCATGAACCATCGCTTAACCCGTTCTTCGTCAACATCTTTACCCGAAAGATTATCCGTCAATGATGTCGGAAATAATTCTTTTCGAAGCTCTTCACACAATGCAGGATATTGGTCATCATCTCTCCATTTATATGCACGTTCAAGGGTCTTTCCTGCTTCGTCAATTATATTCATTCGTACGAGGTCAGGCAGAACATTTTTTGCCGATTTTAAGTCAAAACCAAGGCAGGTGGAGATGTATGCCGAATCGACGTCGGATGGAACGCTTTTAAAAAATTGTCTCCGCAATCCCCACCAAGCTCTGATTGGCATCATTGGAAATACAAATTTTTTCTCTGGTTCATCAACCATCACACCAACTCCTATTATTTTGTAGTAATATATGCGGGTATTCAAATACTTTCACTTTTTAGTAGTTTAGGGGATCTATTATTCTTCCCACTATCTGGTGTTTCCATCTCAACATCCAAACCTTCATTATACCTGCATCCTGGCGATATTTTATTAGGATGTTTTTTCAGAAGGAT
>Ga0315288_10007970_pt1 | contig 13402 bp, 9 predicted proteins | sample YL17G11_20_MG_FD_203454 | JGI IMG/M metagenome (GOLD analysis project Ga0315288, IMG submission 203454) | Sediment microbial communities from Yellowstone Lake, YNP, Wyoming, USA - YL17G11_20 | ecosystem: Environmental > Aquatic > Freshwater > Lake > Sediment | place: USA: Wyoming | collected...
CATCGGGTTCATCCCTGAGAAGCGCCCGTTCTCAGCCCACCTCACTATCGGCCGGGTGAAGGAACCGATTCCCGATGCGCGTCCGATTATCGCGCGGCCCTTCGCCAGTCCTGCCTTCTCGGTGTCCGAGCTGGTTCTATTCCGGAGCTTCCTCAAGCCGACCGGCCCGGTCTATGAGGTCTTGGACCGCTATCCGTTCACCGGTGGAGTCCGACCTCCGACCTCTGACCACTGACCTCCGGCCACCGGCCACCGGCCACTAGCCTTTGGCTGTCAGCTCCCGGTAGAACGCCACCGTCTCCTTCGTCACGCGTTCCCAAGAGAACGTCTCGGCCCGGGTACGCGCGGCATTACCCAGCTTCCGGCGCAACCCTGCGTCTGAAGCAAGCCGCGCCAACCGTTCCCGGAACTCCTCCTGAGTCGCAACCAGAAACCCGGTTTCGCCGGAACGCACCAGGTCTTTTACCCCCCAGCGGTCAAGCGCCACACCCGGTACGCCGCACGCCATCGCTTCCAGCAGGGAGATGCCGAAGGCCTCGCCAAAGGACGGCAGAGCGAAGATGTCGAGGGCATTCAGGACTGCCGGCACCCGGTCAAAGGCCATTGCCCCGAGCAGCCTGACCTGCCCGGCATAAGGCGCGGTTCGCTCGGCAATCTGCCGGTGCAGCGGACCCGGTCCGCCGAGCAACAGCTTCAGCTTTGGATTCTGCGCCCGCAGTTGCTCGAAAACGTCAAGCAACATCAGCACGCCCTTGCTGACGTGCAGCCGGCCGACATTGCCGATGACCACGTCGTCTGCGGCGAAACCCAGCTCCGCGCGGACTCGCTCCCGGGCATCCGATTCCGGACGGAACTGGCCGATGTCCACACCGTTGGGTATCACCTTCAGCTTCTTCGGCCCGAGTCGAATCTCCCGGGCGCAGGCCTCGCTCACCGCGATGACGCCATCGGCATAGCCCAGCAGCAGGCGCACCAGCCCCTTGAGCAAGGGCCTGAGCAGCGCCGGCTTCATGCCCAGCATCGAATGGCGCGTAAGGATTGTGGGCAGGCCGAGACGCCGGGCCGCCGCGAGCGCGCCAAAGACCAGGAACGAGCCCTCGCTCTGGCCGTGTACGATGTCGAACTGCCGTTCTCTCAGCAGGCGGCGGAAGGCCTGAATCATGCCCGGGTCAATCGCGATGTCATGGTCCTTGATGAGCAGAAGCCGGCCCGGCAACCGGACTACCGGCACCGCGGACTCGACCTGCGACCCGACTACCGGCGCGTTCGCCGGGACCTCATGCGAGACGACCAGAACTTCGTGCCCGAGCCGTTGCAGTCCTGCTGACAGATGCAGGACATGATTCTCAATCCCGCCGACGCCGGGCAGAAAGGCGTCGGTGACGATGCAGACCCGCAACCGCGAAAGAGGGTTCAAGAGTTCAGGGGTCCAAGGGTTCTGGGGTTCAAGGGTCATCTCTTGGTTACTTGGTTACTTGGTTACTTGGCTCCTTGGCTCCTTGCTTCCTGTCCCTGTGTGTCCGAATCCGCCTGCTCCGCGCCGGGTCGCGGCCAGCTTCGCAGACTTCACCAGTCGCACGCGCGAGGTCCGGCCGAAGACAAGCTGGGCAATCCGGTCCCCGGGGCTTACCTTGAAGCGCTTCCGGCCGAAGTTGAACAGTATCACCCGGACTTCGCCCCGGTAGTCCGAGTCAATCGTCCCTGGACTGTTCAAGATGCCGATCCCATGCTTAAGCGCAAGCCCTGACCTGGGCCGGACCTGCACTTCCATTCCCTTCGGAATTTCCAGATACACCCGGGTCCCGACCCCGGCGAACCGGCCCGGCGCGATGACCGCCTTCTCGGCCGCGGCGATGTCCATTCCGGCTGCACCCGCGGTCTGGTACTCGGGTAACCGGCCGCCGGGTTCAACGCGAACCCTGACTGACGCGAGCTTCATCGTCTCCTCCCTTCTCAATCCAGCGCGGCTGGAGCACAAACCACTGCTCCGGAAAGCGCGCCACAACCTGCTCCAGTTGTCTCGTCACCCGGGCGGTGAGCGCGTCCACGTCCGCCGCGAAATCCCCGCTCGACTGGAACTCAATCGGCGGTTCGACCTCGGCCCGATACCTTTGACCGGCATCACCCGGCTCCAGCACCATGTAGCCGATGACAATCGGCACGTTGAAGCGCAAGGCAAAAGCCGCCGCGCCCCGGGGAAACTTGCGCCGGCCTGATAACCACGGCAGTTCCAGCCCGTTTCCCTTCAGGTCCCGGTCCGCAACCAGCACGAACAACTTGCCGGAAGCGATCGCCTGGTCCATCGCGTCGCGGTCGCCCATCGCAACCAGTTCCATCCCGCTCGTACCGCGGAACCGGTTGAATACTTCCGACATGCCCTGCGAGATGCGTTCGAAGACCGCGACAATCGGGTAGTTGCGGTAGGCCAGATAAACGCCGGCCAGGTCCCAGTTGCCGATGTGGCCGGTCACGAGAATCGCCGGCTTGCCCCCGGCGAGCACGCGGTCCAGAGGCTCGCGATGGGAACCGTGCGCGACGACGCGATCGAGTGTCCGGCGTCGTGTCATCTGCGGCGCGCGCAGCAGGTCTGCAACACAAGTCGCGTAGTTCCGGAGCACACGCCGGGCGTAGGCGTCCCCTTCGCCGGGCTTCAGTTCGCGGCCGAGGATGCGACGGGCGTTGTCGGCCAGTACGCGGCGCTGCTCCTTCAGAAACGGAAACGCCAGCGCGAGCAGCAGCCAGGCGATGCGCAGCGCCAGCCAGCGTGGCAATAGCGTCTGGAGCATCGAGCCCAGCGGCATCAAGTAGAACTGAATCCGCTTACGGGAGGACCGGCTCATGACTGAGCCTGCAACTTGAGCGCCCGGTCCAGCGCCCGGTTCGCGACTTTGTCGGCCTCGCGGTTCTCGGTGCGCGGTATCCGCTCAAACGTCACTCTGGGCAGACGACTCATCAGCTTCTTCGCCTCCCAGGCCAGAGCAGCCAGTTGCTGGTCCTTGATTCTGTACCGGCCGGTCATCTGGCTGAAGAGCAGTTCGGAATCGGTTCGGACGACGATCTCCGGCGGTACCGCAACCGGGGACAGCACGCCCTGCCGGCGCACGAGCTCATGCAGCGCGAGCAGCAGGGCTTCATACTCAGCTTGGTTGTTCGTCCGCGTGCCGAGGAAACGGCCGACGTGCAGCGGCTTGTCGGACACGACGCCCTGAATGACCACGCCCGCCGACGCCGGTCCCGGGTTGCCGCGCGCTGCGCCGTCAATGTGAACGAGTAGTGGCTCGTGGATTGTGGCTGGTCGCTGGAGAACCGAAGACGGACTCGACCCCGAGTCAACGGGAAACTCGAGCTCGGTCTTCTGCGGCTCAGGCCTTTGTGCGGGACGCTTCGGGCTTCCCACGCTCTTCCTCAAGCTTGGACTTCAGCGCGCGTATCAGACCGCTGAGCATACGTCCTACCGTGGTTATCTTGGCTTGTGTTCCGGCGACGTCATCCTCGGCCGCGAAGTTCAGCTTCCGCGCGAGCAGGATGTAGGTTTCGAGTTCCATCAGCGAACCCCGGGCAATTGAAAGATGATTCAGAAAGACGCGGCGGTGATTCGAACCCTGCCCTTCGGCGATGTTGGCCGGCACCGAGACGGCAGCCCGAGTGATCTGGGGTACGAGCGCGTACCGTTCCGCAGATGGCAGTCGCGACGCCAGAGCATAGGCCAGCGCCACCAGTTCCATCGCTTCCTGCCAGACCTTAAGGTCCTGATACGATTTGATTACGTCCGGCACCGACTACCCGCCACTAGTCACGAGCCACCCGCCACTTATTACCAGCCACCAGCCACTAGTAACCAGCCACTATGTCAAATCGGGCGGCACCAGGATCCGGCCGCAGTGTTCGCAGAAGTGCAGGCGGTCTTTCCGGCCGATTTCCACCGTCAGCTGTGGCGGCAGCGGGTTCAGGCAGCCGCCGCAGCGATTACTGGCCGCGCTCACGACCGCGACGCCCCGCTTGTTCTTGCGAATCCGCTCGTAGACGTTCACGATGTCCTTGTCGATTCCTTCCCGCGCCGTGACCCGCTCGACTTCGCGCGTCGTGATCGCCTGCCCGAACTCCTGCAACTCGCGTTCCAGGGTCCGGATGCGCTCGACCGTCTCTCCCTCGACGTCCTTCACCTCGTGCTCCAGCGCCTTGACCCGCGCCTCGGCTGCCTCCAGTTGCTCCATCAGGGCAATCATCTTCTCTTCACCGGCGCTCTTGGTCTTGCGCAGGTGCTCAATTTCCCTGAGGAACGCCTTGTACTGCTCGTTGGTCTTCGCGCTGTAGAGCTGGGCCGACTTCGTGCCGATCTGCTCGTCCGCTTCCTTGATGTCAAGTTCGGCCAGTTTGTAGTTCTTCTTCAGGTCGATGATCTTCTTCCGGCAATCTTCGAGTTCCCGCTTCTCATCCGAGACGGTCAGGTTCAGCCCCTGGATTTTGCGCGGAATCTCCTCCACCTTCACCCGCAGGGTGTCGAGCTCGGAATCGAGTCGCTGCAGGGTCCAGAGTCCGTTCAGATTATGCAGCATGGCTCAAGAAAGCATCAGGGGTGCTGTCCTTCCTGACAAGCACCCCTGCTAATCTGAGGGTCTCGTGGTTCGGGCCGCGGGTCCCTGCTCCTGGACGCCGCGCCCGAAGGCGAGTGGGCGATACCCGACTTGAACAGGTGACCTCTTCCATGTCAAGGAAGCGCTCTAACCAAAGCTGAGCTAATCGCCCGCCACATTCCGAATTGTCATGAAATGCCACTGACATGAATATAGTGACTTTTGCCCTGAAGTCAAGACCTTAACGGAATCTGCGCCGCGCGGGGAAGGCGCAGAGAACGCGGAGAAGAGAGTCCTGAATCCTCGATTCAAGACGCGCAGTTTCTGACTCAGGGCTTGGGGTTTAGGATTTAGGGTTTAGGGTTTCCGCCTCGGCGAACCACCGATGAACGCAGATGAACGCGGAGTTGGAATCGAATCCGCAGATTGCGCAGATTCCACAGATTCACTAGACCACCAGGCCACTGGACCACTTGGCCATTCGCCTTGTTCGTGCTTGCTTCGAGTTTCGAGCTTCGGACTTAGGGATTTCTTCTCGGTTGGCTTGGGACTTGATTGGGAGTTGGCGCTTGGTTGTTGGGATTTCGCACAGAAGAACAGCATGACTTGGGCGTCCGTCACAAATCTGTAACGGTTTGGCGATACCCTGTTCCAGGCTCAAAATCAAGCGTTTCTCGTCAAGTTCTCTGCGAAACAGCGACTTAGCAATCGAACCCGTTTCAAGGGCACCGCTCCGGTAGGTGCTCTACCAGGTGCTCTGGTAGATGCTCTGGTAGATGCTCTGGTAGATGCTCTGGTAGATGCTCTACCAGGTGCTCTGGTAGGTGCTCTGGTAGACGCTCTACCAGGCTCTCTAGTAGGCTCTCTACCAGGCTCTCTGGTAGGTTCTCTGGTAGGTTCTCTACCAGGTGCTCTGGTAGGTGCTCTGGTAGACGCTCTACCGGGCGCTCCGGTGGGGGCTTTCGGTTTCTCGATTCTGGCTTCAGTATTCAGAGTTCTAGCTTCTGACTTCACCCTTGCGCTACTCTCCACGCCGCTCTGTACGAAACGCAAGGGGCGCGGTCTCCCGCGCCCCTTGCTTGAACTTGAAGCTTGTAGCTCGTTGCTTGTGCTATTCGATGATGAGCTTCTCCGTCGTCGTGTAGCCTTCGCTCTCAAACTTGAGCAAGTAGATTCCGCTGGCGAGTAAGTAGTGAGTAGTAAGTAGTGAGTAGGAATACGAACCAGCCGGATAAGGACCGTTGACCAGCGTGCTGACCAGTTTACCTGTGAGGTCATAGAGCTTGAGGCTGACGTTGCCGGCGTCCGGCAGGGAGTAGTTGACGCAGCTCGCGCTGGAGAACGGATTAGGGGCAATGCTCAGTGCGAACCGCGAACTGCGAACTGCGGACTGTCCCTGAACTTCTTTCGGCCGGCTGCTAGCCGACAGCCGCAGGCCATCCGCTGAAAGCGGGCCATACTTCCAGAACTCCCGGGTGTTGTTGCCCCGGAATGCGTACAGACTCTTGCTCGCATCGGCAAAGGACAGGGCACCACCGCCCTTGACCTTCTTGCTCCCGGCCGTGAGTTGGGTCTGAACATGCCACTGCCGGTCGGTAGTGCTGAACATCCAGAACTCGTCGGTATTCCCGCCCTTCAGCGCATAGACTGACTTGTCAGCGCACGCCATGCCGGCGCCGTCTTTGACCTTCTTCTTCTTGGTCCCGGGCGGTGCAACCATCAGCAGCGGGTCTCTGGTTGCCCAAGTTCTGCCCGAGATGCTGTAGACGGCAAGTTCATTGTAGGAGCCCTTCAGGCAGTAGATGGTATCGCCCTTGTCGTAGGTCAGGCAGGAACCATTCTTGTACGCCTTGCCCGATAGACCGGTCGGTGCCGTGGGCAGGGTCGCATCCCATGCGTCGGTACTCGTATTGTACCGGTAGAAATCCCAGGTGCCGGAACCACGCAGCAGGTAGACGTAATGGTCGCTGCCGACCTTGACTGCTGCGGAGCCGACCCCTTCCTTGAGCGTCTTTGCCCCGGGCGGAACATCGGCCTTCTGTATCCAGCGGAAGCCCATCGGTTGGGTCAGGTCGTACTCCCACAGGTCAAGGGTGCCGTTGCCTTTGGTCGCATAGATCCTCCCATCGCTGCCGAAGGCCAGGCTGGAGCCTTTCTTCACTCCCTTCTTCTTTCCCAGCCGATTCACGGCCGGGATTGACTCCCGGGTAACCCATATGCCGGTCGTAGTATTGTACCGGTAGAACTCGTAGCGGTTGTTGCCCTTGAAGGCATAGACAAACCCGGTGTCATTGCCCGGCTCTTTGCCCGCGCAGAGCGCACCGCCGTCTTTGACGTTCTTGGACTTGCCCCCCAGCGGCAGCTCAACCATCAGGGTCCAGCCGGCCGGACCGGAAGGGCCTGACGGGGCAAAGCCGTACCAGAAGCCCCAGTAACCCACGTAGCCGGTACCCGAGCCGGTGCCCTGCACCGCCTGACCGGCTGAGCCGTTCAGTTTCAGACCGGCGCCGGTGCCAGGTGCGCCGCCGGAGTTGACCGACTGCCACTTGATCTGATACTGGGCGCGTGCTGGAATGACAAGCAACAGCGCCAGCAACGCGACAATTGACGTCCTTTTCATGGCTGCTTCCTACCAGGCGGCTTCCGCCGTGCGCACGGTCGCGACCCAGAACGCGCTTGAGTACGGCGCGTAGCCTTCTATCTTCAGGGACTGGTTCGCGTTATCCGCGGTGACCTGGATATCGAAGGCAGCGTTGTCTTCGCCGAGCACCGTGACTGTGGGCGTGCCCAAGAAGCTGACTGTGCCAGCTACGTTCCTGATCGCCCCGACTATCCGATACGCCGAGCCGTAGCCGGCGACGACGCTGCCCGCCACAAGGATATCGAAGGTCATCAGCCGACCAGCAGGGATTGTCAGGCGACTGGACGAACCATCAAGGAACAGCTCCCACCACGCTATCCACGGGGCATCGCGCCGCATAACGAACAGCGAGGTCTGAGCATCACCCGGCGACACGAACTTGCCGCTAGCATAGGCCAGCTGACCCCAGAGCGTGGCGTTCGCTTCACGGCCACCCGGCACTGTGGAGTAATCACCGCTCGCGGTGTTGAAGCCGCCGCCGCCCACCGTGCAGCCCCCGGAGCTTGCAGCGTTGTTATGCCCGCCGCCGACCGTGGCCTCGGTGCCGAGAACGGTGTTGTAATTGCCGCCGCCAAGCGCGGCGCCCTCGGCAGCTGTGCCTTGCTGGCCACCGGCTATCGTGGCGTAATTCCCGGTGGCGTGATTGTCGATGCCGCCGCCGACCGTGGCGTACTCGCCGCTCGCCTCGTTACGATAGCCGCCGCCCACGGTCGCGTGGTCATAGCTGGCGGCGTTGGATTCGCCGCCGCCCACGGTCGCGCCCAAGGCGCCGGCGCCGTTGCCCCGGCCGCCGGCCACGGTCGCGTAGGATTCGCCGGCGTTGTTGCCCTGGCCGCCGCCCACGGTCGCGCAAAAGCCGTACGCGCTGCTGCCCGTGCCGCCGCCCAAGACCGCACGATCGCCGTGGGCGGTGTTCTCGTAGCCGCCGCCCACGACGGCTTCAAGGCCGCTGGCTTCGTTGTAGTAGCCGCCGCCCACGGTCGCGTAGTCGCCGCTGGCGGTATTCCCGTCCCCGCCGGCCACCGTGCAGTAGGAATAGTCTTGGCCAGCCGCGCCGGTGGTGCTGGCAGTGCCGAGGTTCACGTGGGTGAACCGGTTCGTGCCGTAGAGCACATTGCCGCTGCCGCCCCGGCTGATGCCGAGCTGGCGGATAGTGTAGAGCACGCTGTCGCCACCGTGCTCCCAGTCGTTGTCTCCGGCGCCAAGGGCACCAAGCGCGTAGTTCGCAGTGTCGGCCTTGTAGGCATAAGGTACGCTCACCAGCCGGGTCCGGGGCGTGATTGTTACGCCGCCCACCGTGACTTCCAGATAGCAGTTGCCGTTCTGCAGAACCGCCGAACCGGGGATTGACGTGTTGCTGCCGAGCAGGACATTGAACACGCCATTGGCGTCCGGGGTCACGGTCTGGTTTTCGTACCATAGCAGGTTCCCGGCCGAAGGATCGTCCCAGAACTTGAAGTCCACGCTCTGGGGCGCGGTAATCGGATTCCCTGCTACGTCGGTGAGTTTGCCCTGATAGTTAATGAGCTGGGGTATCGTAATGGCATCGATTCCACCTTTCAGGTCAACCTTGACATTGACCGGGGTATTCGCGTTGCTGTTGCCGGTCACTGCCCACATCGCGCCTGCCGTGAGCAGTGTCACTGCCACCAGCAGTGACATGCGGCTGAATACCTTTCGCATCTGTCCCTCCTTTTGCACCCTGAGGTGGTCCCTTGCGCTTCTCCCGAACCGCCACCTTGGCTCGGAAGTCAATCGCCGTCACATTTCCAAAACGAGTTAACGGCAGACACTGGTGTCCGTCGTCCGGACGGTGCTGCCCGTCACTTAGCTTGTGGCTTGAGTCTAGCTACTTCCCAAACGGATGTCAATGACGAGGAAGTGGCCCAGCGGTCCAGTAACCAGGTGGTCGAAAGGCCCGGAGAATTGCAGGGCGGGCGATGCGGGGAAAAAGCGGCAGGGGCGCGGTTTCCCCCGAGGCCCGTGTCGCTGGCGCGACAGGGCCAGCGGGCGGGCGCGCCCCTCGGCTTGAGCTTGTGGCTTGCGGCTTGAGCTATTCTATGATCAGCTTCTCGGTCGCCCGATACTCGCCCGCCTCGTATTCCAGCAAGTAGAGTCCGCGTGTCAGTCCGTGCCGCGCGCCGTCCGCCACGAGTCGCGCGCTGTACTCCCCGGCCGGATGATAGCCGCCCGCCAGCGTGCGCACCAGTTTGCCGGTGATGTCGTACAGCTTCAGGCTGACAGTGCCGGGTTCGGGCAGTGAGTAGGAGATGAGGGCACCAAGGGACTGAGTCGCCGGGTTGGGGACAACACTGAAGAGCGACTGCAGACCAGACACTTCCAGGTCGCTGACGCGGGAGTCAAGACCCAAGTTAGCCGCCTTGAATAGACTGCAGGGGAGCGGCGTGTAGAGAAACAGACTATTGGTCTTGTTGCCAATCAGACAGTAGAGGCCGTCGCGACTTGCCGCCAGGGAGCGCGCACACTTGATGCCTCTCCGGGGCGGGTTTGAGGCATCGGCCCCGACTTCACCTACGTAACTCCATGTATCACCCCCTGGCTGAAAGGCCCAGAACTCCTTTGTGTTTCCACCTTTTACGCCGTAGACGATATCTCGGCAGTACTCGACAGAACCGCCCTCCCTGACCTTCTTGCTCCGACCGCCAGGCGCATTCAGAGGCAGTGCGCTGAGCGTGGTCCACATCGGCGCATCCGACTGCAGGTCAGTCACGAAGAAACCGTTGGCTTTCTGCCCTCCGGGCTGGAAGTACAGCCTCCCCGCGCCATCGCAGGTCAGGCCGCTCCCGATCTTGGCCTTTTCGACCGGCAGGCTGGCCGGAACCGCGGCTTCCCAGGTCTGCGTTCCGATCGCAAATCGCTTCCACTCGCTCAAATTCGAACCGCTGCCGGCGTAGATGAAATCCTGACCGCCGAGCCGAACATAGGCCGCGAACCCGCCCTTCATCCCCTTAATGAATCCCGGCCCGGGAAGTTGCGCCCAGCTATCCTTGGCCGGGTCATAGCGAAAGAACTGGTCCGAATTGCCTCCCTTGAAGACGTAGACATGCTCCTCGTCATCCAGGATAGAGGCACCCTTTTTGACATTGCAGCGCTTGGGTCCGGGCGGAATCGGCGTGACCGGAACGGTCACCCACTGGTCCGTGTCGGCAACCGACTTGAGCAAGTCCAGCTTGTTCTTCCACGGCAGCAGGAAGAATGTGTGCAGCGAGTCGAGTACCGTTATGCCGGCACCGCCCGAAGCAGTCGTCACCGGCAGCCCGCCGCCGTCCAGCCAGCTCTTGAGGTGGAAACCCCAGCGTGGACTGAAATAGGCGCCCCAGCCCCCGACACGAGTCTGGCAGTCCCAGCTGTAAGGGAAGAGATAGCAGAGCGGCGCCGTGACTTCCAACTTGGGCTCGGTGACCGCGACGTCCTGGACCGGCACGCTCGAGGTCCCTTCGTAAAGCCGGAAGTGATAGTAGTCAGCACCCGGCACCGGCTGGACTCTCAAAACAGGCTTCGTGGCAATAATGCTATTGTCGGCTGGTGAAACCGGAACCGGCGCGGAGCTAACCGTCAGTGTGCGCGCGGCACAGTACTGACTGGAGCCGACCGCGTTGTGTGCCCGGCAGTCCCACAGGTACGTCTGCCCTTCCTCCAGCAGCCCGGCCGGCACCCAGTTTGGTTCAGCGACGAGCGGGCCCTCGGCCACCGGCGAGAGGTCGGCATGCCGAATTCGGAACTGATACTCGAGCGCCAGGTGAGCGGGTTCCACTACGAGCACCGGCCAAAGGGAGTTCACAGTCGCATTGTCGGGCGGTGAAGACGGCTCCGGTACATCCGGGCTCTCCCAAGTCCGGAAAGTCCAGTGCGGACTGAAAGTCTCACCCCACGTGCTGCCTCGGACTCTTGCCTGGCAAGTCCACTCGTAGACAGTATTGTTCTCCAGGTCGAAGTCCGGCTGCCAGACGTTCGTTGGCGAGGTACCGAAGGTCACCAGGTTGCCGTCTCGGTAGAGCCAGAACTGATACTCAAAGCCCTGGTTCAGCGGCTGAACGCCCAGCACGGGTCGCACGTCGGCAACGTGCGAACCGTCCAGCGGCGCCAAGGGATTGGGGGAGGAAGGAGCCGGTTTCACGACCACGCTGAAGTTGCCGAAGCTCCCGTCCTGCGAGACGCAGTCGGGACTGAGACCGTTCTCGATCTGCCGGATGTGGAACCTTGCCGAATCAGTGGCCATCGAAGGGTCAACGAAAATAGGGACCCTACCGGTGTCAGGAATCGTGACGATGTGACTCCACAGACCAGGGTGCCCCCCTCGCGTCGAGAAGTAGACCTGAATCGAATCGGCCGGGTGGCTGAAACTCGCCCAGCGCAGCGTATCATATTCGTATGCGTACCAGACTTCACCGCCGCCATTGTGGTTGTACCCCACGTCGCCGCGCGGCGAGGCGATGTCGGCGTCATACTGGACCGGCCCACCTTCGTCAACCTCAATGACGTTTACGAACGAAAGCTGGCCATTGTCAGTGTAGTGCCAGTACTCCGCCGGAGGGTTCCAGGTGTTGTGGACGAGTATCTCCCGCTGCGGAGTGCGGTACCCCCATCCAGGCATGTCGTGGCCGTTGTTCAGACTCCAGCTTACACCCCACACGATGGCGTGACCGTTGTCTATCGCCGAGGTGATCGCAGACCAGGCAAAGTCGTTGAGGACGTACCCGTAGGTTCGAGGGCAATCGAAGGAGTAGCCCTTCAGAGTGCAGTAGGCCTCGATTCCCGGAGCGACGTTGTCGTTGTTGGTCGAGCCGGTCACGGAATCAGTGCCCATCAGGATCGACAGGCTCTGCTGTGCATCCGCAACCTGCCAGTCGTCGTCGTGTTCCGCCGTATCGCGACGCTGGAAGTAGAAGTCAATCAGCCGGCCATACCAGTTCCAAGCGTCAAGCCAGCCCAAGACCATGGCCGCGGCTGTCGGGCTACACCCGTAGCTCCAATCATAGAACGGCGCTTGCTCGCGCGCCGGAACAAATGCCGAATCTGCATCCGTGCTCGGGAAGCCCTTGCGTGCCTGCCCCCACTCCTGGCGCGACTGCTCAAGCAACTCCCCTCGATTGCCTTCCAAGGTCTTGCCCGCCTCGGCCAACTTGGCTCCCAGACGTTGCCGTGTCTCGGCCTCGCTACTCCGCATTCTGGCCATGAAATCCGCGGTCGAAGAGTGACGGCTGGCTAGGTGCGAGTGCATCACGATTGACTTCCCCGCCGCCTCGAACTCGTACCAGGTTTCTGGCCAAGTGAAAACGATTCTGCTCAAGCGCGGGTTCTGCGCGTGAAGAATCTCTCCGGCTTCAGACCGCATCTTCCACGCGGTGGAGTAGAACTCAGAGAGTGCTTCGCCCCATTCAAGTATAGGTGCGCGGTCATACCGAGCCGAGACCAGGATGTGAGTGTAGCGAAATCTGCCGGACGGGGGTGTCGTTCTCTCGCCGGCAGGCAGAGCCTCACGCTTTGCCTGGCGCGCAGCAGTTGCGGTTCGAAACCGACTCACATCGTCCGTATTCTCCCTGACTGCCTGCCCGTAGTCCGCTGGAAATGACTGCCCGTCAACCCGGAAATGGAACATGTAGGCGATTGTCTGACCTTCGTAGTCCACGTAGGGAATCACCGGCCCCTCGCGGACTTGCGACCAGACCTCATGGGCGCGCCGAAGCGCTACCTCTCGAACGACCCCTGACGGTACGGCGTGCTCCGGAGCCGTACCCGGCCCGGGCACGGCCGGGGTGGCGCAAGTCCAGGTCATCTGGGCGGACAGGAGATTCGGCAACAGCAGAGCTAGGTCCGCGACCAGCACGGCCAATGATGTGAAGCGCTTCATAACGCCTCCCCGGGTTTCAGACCCGTGGCTTACCTGACCCCTTGTGCCGGGCAACAGCACTCACGCCCGATCACAACCTGCGGGGCGCTCGAGTCGCTCTGTGCAGGCGGGCTATCGTTCCGGCCCCTGAAACCCCTTGACTCGGGACGCAATGCGCGTCCGGGCCGACTGCAGCCTCAAGGCGGTGTCGAGATACACCTGCTCGCGCACAGCGACTTCGGCTGAATTCTAAGCGCGAGTTCGAGTCTTGTCAAGAGCAAAGCAAATCCAAGCCCCGATACCGACTCTTCACAACGACACGACGACCACCACAGG
>Ga0315288_10007971_pt1 | contig 13398 bp, 10 predicted proteins | sample YL17G11_20_MG_FD_203454 | JGI IMG/M metagenome (GOLD analysis project Ga0315288, IMG submission 203454) | Sediment microbial communities from Yellowstone Lake, YNP, Wyoming, USA - YL17G11_20 | ecosystem: Environmental > Aquatic > Freshwater > Lake > Sediment | place: USA: Wyoming | collected...
AAGGTATCGGGATCTTTGGAATGGGAGAGCCTTCAGGTTTAAAAATTGAATACATCTGGGCAAACCGTCAGCCCAAAGGTCATATTTTTGACCATCCCGGAGAGAAGTCCTGCAAGGTCTTTGTCCTCGAATCCGGAGAGAATAAGGGCGGGCAATGGGTCTACGAGGAGCGGAATATTCAGAAAGATTTTAAGACCGCCTTCGGAACAGAACCCGAAGGAGTGTTGGCCATCGGGATTCAAACCAATACCGACCATAGTAATGAGATGGTTACCGCCTATTATTCTGAACCCATTCTGAAGAAAAAGTAAGCTGATCGTTAGGTTGTTAGATCGGGAAGTGATTTTTAATCGGTGCCTTTTTCAAAACATCAAAAACTTTGACTTTCTCAATGTTGTTTAGTACACTTAGTTCAACTTTATTACCATGAGCCTGCTTAGCGAAGGTAAAATTATCAGTGGAACTTATGAGGTTGAGCGTTTCCTCGGAGAGGGAGCATTTGCAGAGGTATATCGCGTCAAGCACCGCTTTCTTGGGCGACAGGCGATGAAGGTTTTTAAGATCGTAGGGATAACCATCGAGGAAATTGAAAAAATGCTTGGAGAAGCCATCCTGCTGTCTCGAATTGGTCATCCAAATATCATCAGAGTCTTTGATGCTAATATCACAGAAACGCCCAAAGGGTTATGCGGGTTCTTTACGATGGAATATGTAGCAGGAGGAAGTCTAGATCAATTTTGGCGGTCACATGGAGCACAATTTGTTCCAATCGAAACTGCAGTTGAGATTTTGAGGCAGGTATGCCGAGGACTTACCATTGCTCACGATGAAAAACCTCCTATTATCCACCGAGACATTAAACCCCAAAATATACTTATAGGTTATGATGCCACTGGTATCCGGGCACGGATTAGTGATTTTGGTCTTGCCAAACGAGTAAATCCATTAACGCTTCTTGCAAGTGCGCGGGGTACCCGTTGTTTTAAGGCACCCGAAGCTTTCCGGGATTTTCAAAGTGATTCATGTGCAGGGGATGTCTGGGCACTAGGGTCAACTCTTTATCTTCTTCTGACTGACCAGCTGCCTTTCCCTGGGATTGCTGATATTGATATTCTTCAAAGTAAATGCTTTGAACAACCCATCATTTTACCCAGTCGGCTTAACGCTCAAGTCGATGCGAAACTGGAGAAAATTATTTTTAAAGCGTTGAAAATAAAACCTGAGGAACGCTATTCAAACGCGAGGGAAATGCTCGGTGATCTTGAGAAGTGGAAGATATGCCCCATAGATGAAACGAAGAAGCACAGTAACGATAGATCAGAATACATGTCTAAATCAGCGCTTGGTGAATTTTCTCAAACAGATGAACATATTGCACAAGGGATGGTAACGAATGCTGTAAAGCTTTCTCGACAGGCGGGGAAACTTATGGAAGCTGCCGATCTTTTAGAAGAAGCTCTGAATAAGTGGCCGAAACTACGCCAAGAGCACGAATATCAATTGAAATTGTGGCGACGTGGAGTGGTTATGTAATGATTTAAATTCAAGAGATATTAGATATGACGAATTATAATCGCTTCTCCTGCCCTCATTGTGGAAATTATAACAGGTTAGACCCTGGTCAAGACCCCAGTCAGCTTAATTGTGGTATATGTCATAATTCGTTGGTTCCAAAACCATCAGATCTAAAATGCCCTTCTTGTGGAGTACTTAACTGCCTGCAACCAGGGCAGGATCCAAGTAAATTCATTTGCAGTAAATGTAAAAGTCCACTGGCCCCCAAGCTGGTAAATTTCATCTGTCCTCATTGTGGGACAGGTGTCAACCTACAACCTGGAGAAGACCCTAGTGAGTTTTATTGCAGCGGATGTCATAAACCATTGGTCCCGACACTATTTGATTTTCCTTGCCCTCACTGTGGTAGGTATTACCGCTTGAAGCCTGGACAAGATCGCAGGGAGCTTAATTGTGGCATATGTCATAACTCATTGGCTCCCAAGCCAGCAGAAGAGGGAACGGTTACCATCATCTCCGCTGAGAAAGAGCGACCCGATGCATTTGAATTTAAACCTCTCTTAGAGGCCGCCCGGCCAGAGCTTTATAGATTAAATGTTTTCAGGATAACCGAATTACCTGTAGATTCAACTCAAAGAGATATCCAGCGACAAGTTGAGAAGATCCAGATGGAGGAAAGACTTGGAGTAAGACGAAGCAGTTTTAGCAGGCTATTAGTCCTTAATCCGCCTCCTGACATATATATGTTTCAGGAAGCAATTCAACGTCTGAATGATCCTGAACGACGATTAATAGATGAATTCTTCTGGTTTTGGCCCCACCAACTAGGTCAAGGCCGAGCCGATACAGCATTATTGGTATTATCCGAAGGGAATATTAAAAAAGCTGCCGAGATGTGGATCAAACAGGAAAACTATTATAGTGAGAATAATGTTTCGATGCATAATATGGCAGTTTTATATCATGCAGCAGCCTTAGACCTTGAAACCTCAAATAATTCTAAGCCGTTATCTGAAGAAAATATAAAGATAAGAAATTTATACTGGGAGAGTGCTTTTCGTCGTTGGAAAACTCTGATGGATCACGAAGGATTCTGGAGCCGTTTAACAGCACGTATCCGTGACTTCGACGATCCGCGTCTGACAACTGGAACTGCCCGTAAGATCCGCTCTTCACTTCCACTTGCACTTCTGTTGATTAATGCTCAACTAGCCTTACAGGCTGCCAAGAACGAAGATGTTTCTGAAGTCAATCGTCAATTAAACATTATGAAGATATCGGGATTTAATAGGGACATCATTGAAGAAGCCTTGAGAAGGAAGGCTGAGCCAACTCGGGAACAAATCAAGATATTGTGCAAGAAAGCTGAAGAAGGGGCCAAAGAAAATCCTATTAAAGCGCAAAGGCAACTTATTGAGCAAACATCGCCACTTTTGATTATATTAGATACTTTGCTACCCTTAGGCAGCCCAACGCGTGACGGGGCTCATGACCAAATTGCACTCCAGGCACTTTCTTGCCTTGTGGCTTTCACCAATCCGACAGATAATTGGCAAGTGCCACTTGATCAAATTAAAGAGATCCTTCCTCTGGCCACCAGCGAGTCTGTTAGGAAGAAAATTAGAGATAATATGGAAATTATTAACAATAATTTTATCTATCAAAAATTCATTGATCCTATATACGTTCAATGCAGAAATACCGTTTCTAAGATGAATGAAGGACAATCTGGACCAGCGCAGCAGCTTTATTATCTGCGGGATCACGTAAGAAAAAGTCTTTACGCTTTGAAAGAAAGGTCGGATATAACAACAGAACCTTACAAAGTGGCATCAAATATAGTTGCAGGAGCTTTCAGAGAAATATCTTTGTACCTAAACAATAATTCTAAAAATTACTCCCTTGCCTACGAAGCCATTACACTTGCCTCTGTGATTTGTTGTGACGCTGAATTAAGCGAACGAATCAAAAAGGATGTGGAGACGATAAAATCGAATAAGGATTCAGAAGAATATTATGAGAAACAAAAAAAGAGCAGCACGGGATCAGTGCTGTCCAAATTAGCTAAAAAATCGTGGTCATGGTTAAGCAGTTAGAAAAAAATGGTTTAAAGTCAGGGAGTAAAAAATAATGGAAGAAAATAGATTTAAGAATTATACCTCCTGGTACCTCCGAACCAAAGCCAATCTCAGGCAGTTGTTCTTTCCGAAGGAATTTCGTATCGGCCCGTCTGCTTGGTCACCCACTTCAATAAATGCTCTGGAAAAACTATTGCAAGCTATTTCTATTGATCAATCAAGCGAATCTCCAGCTGTCGCCGGAAAAGATACATCTAAAAAGGACCATATGCACTTCTTAGCAGATGTAGGAACAGGTCTGTGGAGAATTCGAAATAAGATGGTGAAGCCAGGAACTAACGAACCTCTTGAAGAAATGCGCCGTGTTTACCGGCACCTTGAATCGACTCTGAATATATTAATTGAAGCAGGTTTAGAAATTCAGGATCATACTGATACTCCCTACGACCCGGGGATGTCGCTTAGGGTATTGACCTTTCAACCTACCGAAAGGGTAGATCGTGAAACAGTAATCGAGACGATCAAACCAACGATTTATTACAAGGGTCAATCAATCCAATTAGGTGAAGTAATTGTTGGGACACCATTAATTCCAAACAAATAAGAATGAGAGTCAAAACAATAAATCGTGGGAAATATCAAGGGAGGGAAAAGAGATGGCCAGAACAACTATTGATTTTGGAATAGATCTTGGTACGACTAACAGCAGTATCGCAGTATGGAAAGAAACAGGGGGCTATGAGATTATCTTAAATAATGAAAATCTTGAATATACCCCATCAGTAGTTTGGATAGATAAGAGAGGGGCCATCCGTGTAGGGATTCAAGCAAAGCAGCAATTATTTAAGGATGTAGAAAATGCATTTGCACAATTTAAACTCCAAATGGGGACAGATACAAAATATTGTTTTGCTAGAAGCGGGCGCCTTATGAAACCAGAGGAACTTTCTGCGGAGGTTCTGAAAGAATTAAAGAGGTCTGCCAATCAACGCCTTGGTGAAGATATTCAGGCAGCAGTGATCACGGTGCCAGCAGATTTTGATGCCCCAGATTGTGCGGCCACCAATCGAGCAGCACAATTAGCGGGTATTTCCATAAAACCCCTTCTCCAGGAGCCTGTAGCAGCAGGACTTGCTTATGGGTTTCAGAGTATAAGTGATAGAATCTTTTGGCTTGTGTACGACTTTGGGGGAGGGACATTCGATGCTGCAGTTATTCAAGTTAGAGATGGTGTCATCCACGTAGTTAACCATGGGGGAGAACGTTATCTTGGCGGAGGAGATATCGATTCGGCGATTGTTGACCAAATCTTAGCACCAGCTATTATCAAGGAGTTTAAAATTTCTGATTTCAATAGGGGTAATAAGTCATGGCAAAGCGCCTTTGCTAAGCTTAAAAGTCATGCTGAACAAGCTAAAATTTGGTTGTCAAATGTAAATTCCACACTCATTACCATTGAAGACATATTCCGCGACTGTGATGGGTTTAAAGGTGGCTCTGTAGACTTCGAGTTTGATCTTGAGCGTGGTGCTATCGAACCTTTGATGGAACCCCTCATTGAAAGGTCCATAAACATCTGTAAAAAGGTTTTAATTGAGAAACGATTGGAACCTTCAAATATTGAAAAGGTCCTCCTTGTTGGGGGTCCAACACTGGCACCTTATTTAAGGGAACGATTGGCCAGCCGCAACAATGGCTTAGGAATTCCATTGGAGTTCGGAATAGGTCCACTGACTGTTGTTGCTGCAGGTGCGGCAATTTTTGCGGGAACTCAGAGAATTGAAGGACAGATCGTGCGACCCCCAATAATAGGGGAGTATACTATTGAACCTGATTATAAACCTGTTGGCTCTGATACAGAACCACTGGTTGGAGGCAAGGTGTTGGGTTCTAAAGGTGAGGATCTTTCTAATTTCACCATTGAGTTTATAAATACAGAAGCACATCCGCAATGGAGAAGTGGTAAAATTAATCTAAGTCGAGATGGAACCTTCGTGGCCAATCTTTTGGCAGAAAAAGGGCACACAAATACTTTTCTCATTGAACTCTGTAATCCTACAGGAACGAAATGCAAAATAGCCCCTGATAAAATTAGTTACACAATAGGGCTTGTCATTTCATCGCCTCCTCTAACTCACAAAATTGGTATAGCATTGGCTAACAATGAGGTGGATTGGATTTTTGAGAAAGGAGCCTCGTTACCTGCAAAAAAGAGAAAAATATTAAAGACAGCTTATTTTACCCAAAAAGGGCGAGACTCAATAAAAATCCCTTTGGTTGAAGGCCAGAATTCCAAAGCTGATCGCAATCGTGAAATTGGGAGTCTAATAATCAAACCTGAGGAGATTAAGCGTGACATTCCGGTTGGATCTGAAGTTGAAATCACAGTGGAAATGGACGAATCTCGTCTAATGAGGGTAAAAGGATTTATTCCTATTATTGATGAAGAATTTGAATTCACCCCAAATCTTAATAGACCGGAACCCAGCCCTAAAGAACTGCAAGAAGAAATTGAACGAGAGAAGAAACGATTAATTGAAGTCGAAAAAAAGGCGCATGAGGTAGGAGATTCAGAGATTCATCAATGTTTACAAAAGATCAATAAAGAAAACATCGAAAATAATTTAGACACCCTACTCACCGCCTCGGCAATTGATCCCGAGGCTGCCCACGCGTGTAAGAAACAATTGCTCAATTTCAAAGCGGCCATTGATGAATTGGAGGGTTCAATCGAGTTACCAATGCTCTTGGCCGAAGCTAAAAAGGCAATCAAGTTTACAAAAGATATTGTTCAGGAACATGGAAATGACAATGATAAACAAAATTTTAAAATCCTAGAACAAGAAACTTATAAGGCTATGGAAAAAAATAACAAAGACTTTTTGCAAACTAAGATTTCTGAATTACGTGAGATCGGTTTCGGTATCTTAAGACAGCAGTCAGGATTTTGGGTTGATTGGTTCCAATATCTTGAAAATGAGAAGGGAAGCATGAGGGATCAATCTCAAGTCGATCATCTGCTTAATCAGGGAAGACGAGCCATGGAGAATCAAGATTTACAGGCTTTACAGGGAGTAGTCCGTCAACTTTTTGCCCTTCTTCCAGTTGATAAACAACGAGACGCTCAAAAAGCCTTCGGATCTACGGTGATATAAAAAGGAGGAATTGGGGTGAGATGCTGATTACAGGTCATCGACAGTGGGATCAAGTGGAAAAACCCGAATCGGATGAAAATAGAACAAATATTAGTTCATCCGTCTCACATCTAATTTTTCAGGTCTTGCTTTCAAAAGCAACCGAACTAGCCCGGGCAGGTTACTATACTGAGGCAGAAAGCAGTCTTTCAGAAATGATACAAGGCAAAATACAAAAACCTGCCTTCTTAGATCTTCTCGCGCGCATCCGTGCCCAACAAGGGAAGCTACTAGACGCCAAATCTTTGTGGACCCAAGCCTCTAGGCTAGACCCTACTAATGAAGCATACAAAGCTGGACTTGAGCGCATCGAGAGGGTTCAGAGCCGTCCGTTATGGGTGGCATGGTTGAGAACAAATTTTCCCTTATTCATTCGTCTTGCTGTGGTCATAGGTATCTTTTTCGCTGGATTCTTCATGAGGGGCAATATACTGAATTTCAATCAGTCTTCTAAAGGGGAAGTAGCAAAGATCGCGGTAAAAAGAGATGTTCCACCAGATTTGAAGGTCACAGTTCCTGGAATTTCTGTGGTAACTGAAATGAATGAAATCAAGGTTAGGTTCGACTCCGGCTTGTTTGATGGCGGTGTCGACATCACATCTGAAAACAAAAAACTCTTGACGACTTTTGGAAAGCAACTCGAATCGCATGCCGATCATATTTTATTGAAAGTGGTTGGCCATACAGACAACATTCCAATAGTGACCGGCAGCAAATATAAAGACAATTTAGCATTGGGAATGGCCAGAGCAGTTGCAGTGGCTGAGCACCTGAGAACAACAGCAAAGCTTAAGTCTGACATATTTTTAATAGGAAACCTTGGGGAATCTATGGCACCGTATCCTAACGATACTCCTGAAAACCGTGCTCGGAACCGTACGGTGACAATAAAGATTTCAAACACTGGAAAAAGATGATTTAGAGGGATCTTTGAGAAGACTTGATATTCATATCTCACTTCAACTTGTCTGGGCAATTGCCAATATTGAAGCTTGCCTTTCAGGGAGTCCCATAATAGAACCCGTTCACTTCTTGGTGGCCATCCTCAAGATCATTGATGAAGCATTTCATCAAGATGCAAGAGATATGGGCCTTTCGCCCCATGTTATCGAAGGGCTTGGCCCAATAATAACTCAAGGCCGGAAAGTTATAGGAATTCCAGACGACGAAATAACCAGCGCGCGTCGTGGCTTACGCAAGCTGCTCCATCAAGGTGATGGAGGACGTCAAGTAAACAAAATGCTCCATCGTTCTAAGGAATCCCGTTATCTTTTCCAAGAAGCAGGGAAGCAAGCGATTGAAGAGGGTTCGGAAGAGCTCACTCTTGTCCATTTACTTAGACAAATTATGGAACATCTCCCTGGCGAGGCCTTCGCTTTTTTCAAAAACCGTACGGCCCCACCTCTAGACATAGCCTCTGCACGCTCCCTTAAGCCCGACGATCAAACAAGGGGGCCCGGAGATAAATTTGGACAGGAACTTCTTAGGAAAAACACGCCCACCCTCGACCAAATCGGTCGAGATCTTACAAGGTTAGCACGGGAGCGAAGGTTAGCACCCGTCGTAGGGCGTAAAGCTGAGATGCTTGCCCTCGCACGCTACCTTCAGCGGACATCCAAGCGCAACGTGATTCTTCTTGGCGAAGCAGGCGTGGGTAAAACAGCAGTAGTGGAAGGTCTGGCGCAGAGGCTCGCCTCCGAAAATGCGCCTGAAGCCTTGCGCTCAACCAGAGTTATCCAAATCAGTGCCGCCGATTTGGTTTCAGGAACTCAGTACCGAGGGGCTATGGAGAAACGGGTTCAGCAAATCATCAGCGAAGCATCTGCTGATCCTAACCTTGTACTTTTTATAGATGAGATTCATATGGTGATAAAAGCAGGTTCGGTGGGCGAAGGCTCAATGGATATATCCAACATCTTAAAGCCTGCTTTGGCAAGTAACGACTTTCGATGTATTGGAGCAACAACCATTGAGGAGTTTGAACGCCATATCAAAACTGAAACAGCGTTCATGCGACGATTTCAGGTATTACGGGTAAATGAACCTACGGAGGAAGAATCAATTCAAATATGCAGAGAGTGGGCTCGCAGGATTGAGGGAATCCAACAAGTTCTGATTGAGGATGAGGCCGTTGTTGCTGCCGTAGATCTTTCGTCAAAGCTCATTCGAGGGCGTTCGCTACCTGACAAGGCAATTGACCTCCTGGAGAATGCATCAGCTTTTGTTAAAATATCCTCGCTATCGTTTCGCAATGTCCTTCCAACCAAGGAACCTCCGAGGATCGGTCGGAGTCTCATAGAATCTGTTTTGGAAGAACAGTATGGAATCTCTGTTAGTGCATCAAAAGCCTTGGACGCAACAAAAGTTGAGTCTGTACTGCGATCTTTATTTGCTGGGCAAGACCAAGCCATAACAGATTTGGTCGAGGCCCTGGGCACTCTCGAAACGAGGGAACTTGGGACATCCCGCCCTTTAGGTATTTTTATGTTTACTGGACCGACCGGCGTTGGGAAAACCTTTGCTGCAGAGTGTATCGCGCAGGCTCTCTTCGGAGATAGTCGTGCCCTCGGTCGATTTAATATGAGTGAATATAAAGAACGGCACGAATTGGCTAGATTAATTGGTGCACCTCCAGGCTTTATAGGCCATGAACAACAAGGTGCCCTATTTCGATACGTAGAAGGGCACCCCCAAGGTCTTATATTGCTGGACGAAATGGAAAAAGCCCACCCAGAAATTCAGGACTACTTTCTCCAAATATTCGATAAAGGGGAGGCTAGGGACCCCCGTGGGTTGCAAGTCGACTTTCGCAGGCAACTTTTTGTGATCACATGCAATGTGACTACCAGCGATAGTGTAAAATCCAAAATCGGGTTTCAAACGGATGAAGAGAGGTCGACACCGGACCAATTAAGGACCATTAATACAAAACTCCTGCAACATTTTCGTCAAGAATTTCTAGCAAGAATCGATCGGATCATAGTATTCCGAGATCTCACACAAGAGGATTATCGGACTCTTCTGGAACACGAGATTGCAAAGCTTGTTGACATAGCACAGACAAAATATAAGACATGTCTTGAGATAACTGAAGAAGCTAAGCAGCATATTAGCGATCTCTATGTTAATCAAGAAGAGGGAGCCCGCGGTTTTATAAGGCTTCTTGAGCGTACCTTTGTGTCCCCTTTTTCTAATTATATTAAGAACCATCCGAAGAAAGGATTAATTTGCATAGATTGGTCAGGTAACCAATTAACTTTTCGTAACTCGGAATGCTAAGATAACAAAATTCAATTAAATCTCTCATAGGATATTGTTAAACTTTTATTGGAGATTAAAAAAGAATGAAAGGAGGTTATTGGCAGAATGATTTGAGTTAACAAATCAAATTGGCAAAAAGGGATAGCTTGATGAGTGAAATAGATCAATATTATCAACTTCTTGGATTAAAACCTGGTGTAACTGAAGAAGAACTTAAGCAGGCATATGATAACTTAATACAATTGTGGCATCTTGACCTTCTCTCACCTGATCCTCGTCTGCAGCAGGAAGCACAAAATAAATTGAAGGAAATAGCCCGAGCCTATGAGGAGGTAAGTTCTTACCTTTCTGGCAAACCTAAAAAGTTTAAAGAAACAGAAGAAGAAAACCAGGCTGAAACAAAACTATCCCAAGATGAAACCTCACCCAACTTAGAAGAGGTAAAACCTAAAAGAAGGTTAGAGCACTTATACCCAATCTCTGAGGAGTCGGGACAAAAAGATGAAAAAAAAGAGATAGATTTTTCAGCTGGCTCTGACTCACACCAACTGTCTGGATCAACCTCTGATTTAAAAACTTTTCAAAAAGGGGGAAATCAGTGGTTATTTTGGGTGGTCGGAATTGTCGCCTTTTTTATTATCATTATTTGGGCCCTTCCAAAAGATCAACAGAATAAGGCCATCCGAGAAGAAAAGTCTGCTGATTTTTACAATAATCGCGGAGTTACCTTTATTAAAGAAGGAGAAGATGAAAAAGCGATTGAAGATTTTAGCAAGGCGATTAGTATAGATCCAAATAACTCCCAGGCCTACGCCAACCGCGGATACGCTAACTACTTAAAGCTAGATAATACCAAGGCTATTGAAGATCTGAACAAAGCCCTCAATATTAGCCCAAATTTCCCTAGAGCATATTTCCTTCGGGCACTTGTACACATGAGTAATACCGCATACGAAAAGGCAATAGAAGATCTGAATAAAGCGATAGCATCGGATCCAAATTTTGACGCAGCATATGTTCCACGGGGATTTATCAATTTTATTAAAAAAAGGGATGACGAAGCACTGAATGATTTCAATAAAGCTATCGGCTTGAACCCGAGGAATGTGAAAGCTTATTTATACCGCGCAAAAGTATATATCAGAAAGATGGACTACGACAGCGCAAACAGGGATCTTGACCAGGCAATCTCCGTAAATCCTAATGAGGCCAACGCCTACTCGTTACGGGGTTTTTTGAATTATAGAAGAGGACAATTTCACAAGGCCATTGACGACTATACAAAGGCCATTGATATAAACCCAAATTATAGAGGAGCGTACGACAACCGAGGCTACATATACCTTGATTTAGGGAAGTATCAATCGGCAATAAAAGATTTCAAAAAGGCAATTGAACTGGATGAAAAATCCGTAGATGCTTATATAGGTCTATCGATAGTTTTTTTCCGCCAGAAGAAATTTGAACAAGCAAAGACGCATTACCAAAAGGCCATCGATATCGAGCCACTAAGCCGAGAGGGAGTTGACGCCCTGGAAAGAGAAAAGGGCTACTTTTACAATGAAAGTCACAATCGATCCATTAAGGCGATCTTAAGCCTAATAAAGCATCAAGAGAACCAGGGGAAAGAGGTTAAATTTCAAAAGAAGGATTCACTTGAGGAACGGCCACAACCCTTAAAGAAGGAAGAATCAGCTAACTCCTATAATGCCCTTGCGTTTACCTACGTTAAGAATGGTGGCTATGACAAGGCAATCGAATATTGTAGCGCTGCAATTTCTATAGATCCCTCTTTCGTTTCAGCCTACCTCAATCGTGGGTATGCTTATTACGAAAAAGGCGAATATGACAAGGCGATTGAGGATTTCAAAAAGGCGATTGCAATAAATCCAAAGAATTCAAAAGCCTATGGATGGTGTGGAAATACATACTATGCGAAAACCATGTATAACGAAGCGATAGATTATTTTAGCAAAGCAATTGACATAAATCCCAACGATGCTGTTCTCTACTTCAATCGTGGGAACGCCTATAACAAAAGGGGCCTCCCATTTATGGCAAAACTAGATTACCAGAGGGCTTGCGATTTGGGCGATGAAGAAGAATGCAAGTCTTTAAGTAAGCTTCCGGGGAATAGATAGCCTGTCCCAAGGACGGTAATTCAATAGCTTTATGCATCCACTTCGAATTAACAGCGGATGTTGAATAGTTGTGGAATAGAACCCCCTGGAATTTTGGTTATTGGCATTCAAACCAATACCGACCATAGTAATGAGATGGTTACCGCCTATTATTCTGAACCCATCTTAAAGAAAAAGTGAGAGTGAGTAAATTTTCTATTGACAAAGAGAAGGGGAGTGATTAAAATGAATATATACCATAGGGGGGTATAGTATGGAGGCGGGGAGACAAAAAAAGGATGTTTTGTTGAGATTGAGAAGAATTGAAGGACAGCTGCGGGGGATTCAGAGGATGGTGGAGGAGGGGATGCCTTGTGCGGATATTCTGACCCAGGTGGCTGCCGTCACTGCTGCGGTCAAAAAGGTCGGGAAGGTTATCGTCCAGACCTACATCGAAGAATGTTTAAATAAGACTCAGGAGGAGTCCAGGGGCAAACGAGAGGAGACCTTAATAGATTTTCAAAAGGCCATCTCCAGATATATCGACTGGGCCTAACCTCAATGGGGAATGTGGATTGCGGAATGCGGAATAAATGCTCCGAACCCAAGTTAATCATCACTTCCAAAGGAAAGTTTGTTTCAGGTTGACCCCATTGAGGAGTCGCAAAGCAAGGAGGAGAATAAGATGGTATCCATTTTGAAAGTGAAAGGGATGAGTTGTCAGCATTGTGTGATGTCTGTAACGAAGGCGCTGAGTCAACTGGAAGGGATTAAGAATGTTCAGGTAGACCTTGCGAAAGGGGAGGTTCGATTTGATAATATAAAAGAGGTGGCGTCTGAACAAATTGCCAAGGCGATCGAAGACGCGGGATATGAAGCGGTCTCAAACTAAACAGAGGTTAAGGCTAAGGTTAAGGTTGAGGATTTTTATTTAGGAGTTTAATAGACGGTTCACGAATCACGGACACGGAACACGTTACTTTTACTTTATAAATAAGGAGAAGAAGATGCCTATTTACGAATATCGATGTCGAAAGTGCGGGGAAGTTTTTGAAAGGTTCCAGAAGGTCAATGAAGGTGGAGACAATTTGACATGCCCCTATCCCTACAACGATACATAGTAAAATAAATGCTTGACGAAATAGCCTGACTCTGTTACCTGTTTATCATAAACAAGGACAGGAGGTGGGCCATGATCCCGGAGAATCGTGTTTACGATGGCAGTTTTCC
>Ga0315288_10007981_pt1 | contig 13388 bp, 10 predicted proteins | sample YL17G11_20_MG_FD_203454 | JGI IMG/M metagenome (GOLD analysis project Ga0315288, IMG submission 203454) | Sediment microbial communities from Yellowstone Lake, YNP, Wyoming, USA - YL17G11_20 | ecosystem: Environmental > Aquatic > Freshwater > Lake > Sediment | place: USA: Wyoming | collected...
ACGCACGGTGGTGTGACAGGGAAAGCCCGCGAGGGTCAACCTATGTCAATTGCCTTTTTTTGACTCTAATGGAGGAGCCGCTCGTCGAGGATTCCATGGGAAGGCAGCCCGCGTAGCGCCCTTTGAAAGGGGTCTTCCCCTCCAAAATGGCTCTACGGGTGGGGCACCAACGTCGATTCGACCAAGGGAGCGCTTCTGATATATATGTTCATGAGGATGCTACCAAGGCCGTTTTCTTTCAGTTATTAGTTGAACGGAGGAATGTTCGAGCTGACGGTTAATGCAAACGTGGAAGCGTCTACACAACCTCACCACCGCCAGAGGTAGCTGACCTTGAAGAAAACGCCGCGCTTGGTTTCCAGGAAGCGGTGGCTGTCCAGGTACTCGTCGCCCGTCCAGCGGATCTTTTCGAAGGCGGACCCATAGCCGACATAGACGACGGTCCCGGGGATATAAGTGAAGGAGACGAGCGTATCCATTGTCATCCGCTTGCGGTAAGTGTTGTATTCCAGGATGCCGCGGAGGAACAGGTATTTATTAAATTGAAAAGTATTGAAACTGCGGAGAATCATATAATCGTAAATCTTTGACTTATCCGAGCGCCGATAGAAATCCGAGTAGGTCAGGTCGAGGATGAAGTCGAACTGTTCCGTCGGCTGGTATTCGACGGCCGCGCTGGCTCGGTTTCCATCGCCCTGATACGGGGCCTCAGGATCATAGTAGATGGCGCCGGCGCGGAGGAAGCGGGCATTTAGGAAAATCTTCTTGGTAAGCTGCGAATTGAACCGGAAGCCCAAGCCGCTCGTCCCGAACCGCCGCCCCTCGTAAACCTCGTTGGCCAGGATACCTTCGAAGCGGACCTGGGTGGTCGCCGGAAGCTGGAAGCGCACGGTGAACAGGTTGAAGGTCTCGAGCATGTTCGAACCGGTATCATAAAGGTGATAGGACCAGTAGAAAGGCTCGATCCTCTGGAAAAATTTCGATTTCGGATAAAACCTATACATGCCAAATGCGGCCAGCCGCCTTAATCCCGTTCGGTAGACGAACCCGGTATCGACCTGGAAATCCGAGGAAAGGTCCTGGTATCCTATATCCAGTGAGACTTTCCGGTTATCAAGAACGTAATCCAGGGCGAGGGCATGGCCGCTGTTGACGTCTCGGTCCCCGGGGACCTTGGTGAACGAGCCGAAGAGGTGAAAAGAAGCAACGGACGTCTGGCTGAGCCGGATCCGGCCGTCTCCCCCGACGACGCGGTTGAAACCTCCCCGGACATCCCGGGCCGTATAGAAGCCGCCGATATAGGAATCCTCCTTCAGGGCGTGCTTCAGCCGGAATATGGAGAAATCCGGATGCTCATCCGTCTCGCCGTCGGGCTGGTAATCCTGGGCGTAGATGGCCGCGATCGTGTTCATGACCCCCAGCTTCCCGGTCATTTTGAACCCGAACACGGGATCGACAATCGTTCTCGTGTGGGTCATCGCCATCAGCGGCGCCTCCTCGGTGTTTCCCGCGAACTGGAAGATTTCGTTTCCCTCGAGGAAAAAGGGCCGTTTTTCCGGGAAAAAGAGGGCATATCTCAGGTTGATGTCCACCTGTCCCGCATCCGATTCGACCTGACTGAAGTCCGGGTTGATCGCCGAATCAAGCGTCAAGTCCGTGGTGATGCCGACTTTGCCCGTCAGGCTTAGGTCCGTCGTCCGCTCGTCCCGTTTCAGGACGCCGTCCTGGTGGGCTAATTTATTGCTGTGGGTGACGGCAGGCAGGATTTCGACGACGCGCTTGAATTTTAGACCGGTCACGGAAATGGGCTGCGTCTGGGCGATGATGCTTCCTTTATCGGGAAAGAGGGGCGGTGCGCTGGCCACCTCCGAGGTCCGGACGAATTGACGAAAAAAGCCGAGCCTCATCGTGATCGTCTTTCCGCCCGGGAAGCGGATGCTCTGGAGCGGGATCCGGTATTCCACCGTGTATCCCTGGTCATCGATCTGCCCTTTGCTGTACCAGACAAAATCCTGGTCGGGCTGAAGATTGCCATTGGCACTCATCATGCCGTCGCCCTGAATCCCTAGAGGGTTGACCAGGAATCCGTAGCCGCTCTGCATCGTGTTGTAGGTATCGATGATGATTCCGACCATATCGTCCGAAAACATATTGTCCCGCTTGTTGATCGAAGCTTTGATCTTGGCCGGCTCGGTGTCGAAGCAGCGGAAGGCGAAATAAAAATTCTCGGCGTCATAAAGAAAATAGCCTTCGGTTTTCTGGCTGGGCTCCTTGCCGTAGTCGGGCTGGAACGTTTTGAAGTTCGTCATTTTTAACGCTTCGTCCCACTCCCCGGGGTCGAGCTTGCCATCGATGACCGGCGGCTTGGGGACTGGCTTGAGGTCGCGTGTTTCCAGGCCAAACAGAGCTCTTGACGAGAACAGGAAAACCGCCCAGGCGGCAATTAGGGCGGCGGTCTTGAGGGTCCTACGGGTCACAACATCCTCCATTTTTTCTATGGCAGATAGGCTTCCATTTGGATTACAACAGTATTTACGAAATTTGAGGGAAAATGGTTCTAGGGATTCGCCCTAGGAAATGTCAATGGCCTCAGTAGCCCTTTCCTCTTGGGACAATAGCCAGCAGGCCAATACGCCTCTCTTCCGAATCCAATTCGAAGAGGATTCGATATTCTCCGACGCGGCACCTATAAAATCCTTTGAGCTTTCCTTCCAGCGGCCGGACGTCTTTGTGCCGGAGCGGATTTTCGGTATCCCCCAGCTCCTTCAAATGGTCCAGTATTCGGCAAGAGGCAGTTTTCTCCAAGCGCTCGAGGGCTTTCAGACAGGACTTGGAGAGCTCAACGCTCCATTTTTTTTCGGGCATCTTTTAAAGAGACCGTTTTTCTTTCTTGGAATTCCTGCGATGAGGCGCGAACCTGATCGTATAAGCCCGGAATCGCCAGGAGTTCGAGCGTCTCCTTGTGGCGCTCGACGTAGTCGTCGATCAAATCCACGAGTATGTCGTTCATTTTTCTGCTTTCCAGGCTGGCGATGGCTTTGAGCAGGTTTTTCTTATCTTCGGGAATGCGGATGGTCGCGGTTTCCATAAGGATTCTCCTTCAATAGTAGATTAAGCGATTTAGCGCTTAATGTCAATAGCCGCATCAGCCTTCATTCCAACGACAACTGCAAAAAGGAATGACGCCGGAACAAGGCAAATCATCTCATATATTTCTCTGTTGTGAGACGCGGCCGAAGTACTCTACGTCTTTATTATAGATAAAAAGCCCATTGGACATCGTGAAATAAAATACTTGCGAAGAACCAGATAATGTCCTATATTTAGGTCTGTATATTGACCTAAATAAGGATCTGTCGCATGAAAATCATGTCCGTTTCCAATGATATCGTTCCCATCGGCAAATTTAAAACAAGCATCTCCAAGTGGTTTAAGAGCGTCCATGATACCGGCCATCCTTTGATCATCACTCAAAACGGAAAACCCGCCGGCGTTCTTCTTTCTCCTTCCGAATATGATGAATTGGTCTATAAGAGGGCTTTTTTGGATTCCATCAGCAGAGGAATAGCCGATGCGGAATCGGGAAAAATCTATAATTCCGAAGAACTGAAGGGAGAATTGAGGAAGAGAAGAAAACAAGGATGATTTTGGATGGACCCGAAACATCCAATCTTCACATCCGCGAACTCATCGTAAAAAAATATCGAATTGTCTATAGATTGCATTGTGATCAAATCGAAATCCTGACTGTGTTTGAAGGACATCGGCAATTAAAACTTGCTGATATCGAAGAATAGTTATTCCAGTGTTTCATTGTACGATCAGCATAAATTATTGAGCATATGCCCGATTAATTAGACCTTTGTGAAAACGCCCCTAGATGAACGTCCCCGCCTGGTCCCTTGATCTATCTTTTTCAGGCTTTTCTCGCTCTTCTTCTTCGTTCCCACAGTTCTCGTTCCTGCCTTCACCTTCGTCTTCGCCTTCTTCTTTCCCTTTGTTTTCCCGGAAGGAACAGTTTCGATGTCCACACCGAACACTTCGGCCAGCTCGGATTCGGCCAGCCCGGGCCTCTTGGCGGTTTTGACCAATGCGCCGGCCCGGACGGCCTCGCCGGCCAATTCCATGTGGTCCACCCCGCGCAAGACGAACAGCAGCTCGGGTCGATCGTCAAGGCGCGCCCCGACGCCATAGAGCGTCGCCGCGACATGCTTGCACATCGTCGCCCAATCGGGACATGAACAGCGCATCTCGATCTCGGCCGGCCGGGGAAACAGGCCGTTTGTCCGGTGTGTGATGATCGTCATCACGGCGGCCGACAAACGTCCCTGTAATAGCTCGATTACCGAAGCGATCCCGCCCGCGCATGCTTTTCGGATCGCCGCCCAGCGCGCGGCGGGAAGCTTTTTGATGCCGATCTCCACCCTATAGAGATCCGTTCCGACGACCTTGGCCAGCACACGCCCGGGCTCAATCCTCAGGTCGCAGACCGATCCGCTGCGGAGGTAAGAACGGCCGCGCGGCAGGCGGTTCTCGAAGTCGCTGTGGGACTCCAGATGGTCGCACCACGCCTTCCCCCAGAACGTGCGCGCGATCGTCCGGCCTTGCGGAACAACCGGTTCGAGCGTCACTCCCTTCTTCCTCTGTTTTTCCAGTTGGCGGGCTGCTTTGGCCCTCCGCTCCGCCACCGGCACGTAGCGCGGCCATCTCCAGTCGTATCCTCGACTCCATCCCCAGCGTCTTCCCATCGTTTTTCACTCCATGACGGCGCGGTGGATGTCCAGCGCCACGAATTTCAGCAATTCTTCGTTCGGCATTTCCGTGAGGCGTCTCTCGGCGCCGTCCTCGATCAGGTCGCGGGCCAGGCCGGTCTTCTCGGCGATGAGCGCGTCGATCTGCTCCTCGATTGTCCCGCGGCAGACGAATTTATGGACCATCACGTTCCGTGTTTGGCCGATGCGGAAGGCCCGGTCCGTGGCCTGGTTCTCCACGGCGGGATTCCACCAGCGGTCGAAATGGATCACGTGGCAGGCCGCGGTCAGGTTGAGCCCCATCCCACCCGCTTTGAGGGAGAGGACGAAGAACGGGGGGCCGTCCTCACGCTGGAATGCCTCGACCCATGCGCGGCGCCGCCCCACCGGCGTCCCGCCGTGCAGGATCAAGCCGGGACGGCCAAATACTCCGGCGAGAAACGCCGCAAGCGGCTCGGTAATCTCGCGGAATTGGGTAAAGATCAGCGCCTTTTCCTGCCTCGCGGCGAGTTCCTCGCACAATTCGCGCAGGCGTCCGAACTTGCCGCTGCGGCCGGGTGCGTAGTCACCGTCGCCCAGGGCGTGGGCAGGATGATTGCAGATCTGCTTAAAACGCAGGATCGCGGCGAGGACCGCGCCGCGCCGCTCGATGCCGTCGCTTCTTTCGAGGCGGGCGGCGAGGTCTTGGACGGCGCGCTGGTAGAGAGCGGCCTGGGGCGGGGTGAGCGGGCAATACGCCCGCACTTCGGTCTTTTCCGGGAGGTCGGCGATCACCCGCTTGTCGGTTTTCAACCGGCGCAGGATGTAGGGGCGCACCAACGTCCGCAGCGGGCCGTAGCCGCCCGGCCCGCGGGCGGAAAGTTCTTTTGTATAGGCGCCGAAAGCTCGGGCAGAGCCGAGCAGGCCGGGATTGAGAAAATCGAAGATGGACCACAGATCCGCCATGCGATTTTCGATCGGCGTGCCCGTCAGGACGGCACGCCGGCGAGATTTCAGCTCTTTTACGGCCCGGGTTTGGCGGGTCGTCGGGTTTTTAATAACCTGCGCCTCGTCCAGGGCCGCAAGGTCCCAGGAACGCATTCGCAGGACATTAGTCCTCTGCAGAACGCCGTAGGTCGTGATCACAAGATCCGGACGGTTCGCCGGGTCGTCTAAACGGCCCGGCCAGTCGGAGGGGGTCGACTCGGACGGGTGCGCGTAAAGCACGCGCAGGGTCGGGGCGAAACGCGCAATTTCCGCTTTCCAGTTCGCCACCAAAGAAGCTGGGACGACAAGCAGGCTGGAGGGAGCGTCCGGCGCAGCCTCCCGCCGAAGGAGCAGCAGCAGGCCCAGGAGCTGGATCGTTTTGCCCAGGCCCATATCGTCGGCCAGGCAGGCCCCGAGGCCCAGCCGCGCCAGAAAATACAGCCAGTTGACGCCCTCGCGCTGATACGGCCGGAGCACGGCGCGAAACTCTGCGCCGGGATCGGCAAACGCCAGATGCTCGGGCCGTCGCAGGTCTTCGAGCACGGCGGCAAGACCGCGGCCGGCTTGAACGCCGAACCATTCCGGCGCCGCCGCGGCTTCCTCACCTTTTCTTTCCATTCCGCTCACGCCCGACAGAAGGCGCATCGCCTGAAGAAAGGACAGCCCGTCGCCGCCGGCGCCGCGCTCAACGCGCTTCCAGTGCGCCATGAGCTCGGCCAACCTGGCAGAATCCACCTCCACCCACTGTCCGCGCAACGACACCAATCCCGAGGACGATTCGACGAGCGTCCGCCATTCCTCGTCGGTCAAGGCTTGGCCGTCGAGAGAGGCGCGGACGGAGAAATCAAGCAGGGAATCCAACCCAAGCACGACGCCTTTCTTCTCGCCGATGGTCATGTTGATCTGGGGCCGCGGCGGCCGGCCTCCCTTCCACCAATCCGGCACGCGGACGATCACGCCGCCGGCTTCGAAGACGGGGATCTCTTTTAGAAACCGGTAGGCCTCCGCGGGCGTCCAGGCCTGCGGATGATAGATCGCCCCGGATTCCGTCATCCGGCGGACGAGCTCGCTCTTTTCCGCCGCGGCTTGCACCGGAGAGAGGAGGCGAAGGAGAGCGTTCTTGTTTTTCTGGCCGGCGTACTCCTGCAGGGCTCGTCCGAGGGGAATATATTGCGGCCGGGATTGATCCGATAAGCGGCTGGTGTACGTAGCCATAAAGGCGAAGGGCCGGTCGGGATTGCGCTTGTTTTCCGCCAGGTGGAACGTTACGCGACCCACCAGCCGCCAGTTCGGATCGTGTTTCTTCAGCCAGTCGGCGATCCCGCCGGAATGGGCGGCCGCTTCGACCCGCACTCGCTCGTCTAGGCCTCGCCAGAGCCGCAGCAGGACTTCGGGGGAGAGGTATTCGAACCCTTTCATAGGGGGGATGCGTTCCGCTAGGCCGCGCCAGTGTTCTTTATCCGGCTCATCCGCCCGCGCCGAGGATTCCGTTTCCAACCCCGGCGTATGACAGAGCGCGGTCAGATAACTCCGGCCGAAATCCCGCCAGAAGCTCAAGGCCGGCGAAGTCTCTCCGCTCCACTCTTCACCCGCCAGGGCCAACAACCCGGCGGCTTCATCGTTCGCCCAAAGGCGGCACAGCTTCCGGACTTTGGGCAGTCCGTCGGGAACGTCGGCCGGGTCGAGATACAAACGGCCGGACGGCGATAAAGCGGGTTCGGGCACAATCGAGATCGGTTGAATCATATCGGGGATGTGCGAAATCCGATCATTTCGCTTTGTTATACTATCCGCCAATTTTTATCGGAGCGATGAAATGAAATTTTTCTTTTCCGACGTTTTTCGTCAAAGTCTGCATGATGGCCTCGAAGTCATCATCGGGACCGGCAATATAAAGCGGCTTCCCTTCTCTGCCGAATTCCAATGCAAAATCATAACCTTCATCCGAAAGCCCTTCAAGGATAAACCGTGATAAAGCGAAATCCTTTTGAGGTTCGAAGCCCAGCTTTCTTGCGTATTCGATTGCGCCGAAAATAATCCGGCGGGCCCTGCCCGGCGGGCAAGGCACAAGAGCCGCCTCTTTGAATGACATGAGTTTCATCCGTTGATATTCCGCCGGGGACATTTCGGCGCTGCAAAATGTATTTTTTAGGCCGAGGCAATAAATATCGACAAGATAAACGCCAAAAATAAAGTTGCCGTCGGGCTGTCTGCGCGACAGCACAATTTGGGCCAACCCACGATCTTGCCAGGCGTTATCGATCAGACATTCATGGAGGGGATAGCTGCCGGCGATCTTGATAAGCCGAACCCGGCGGGAATACTCATCCAAGCCTGAAATACGAAATTGCTTTTTCTTTTTTTCCTTGTCCTTTCGCCGCTTTTTCAGCAATGCTTTCTGTCGTCTTCTCTCATAATTCGGCATGGAATGTTTTTCCCTCCCGCTTTTTCAGCGATCCTGGGCCGTTTCGTTCGTAGGCATTTATTTTCGTCGAGCCTTCAACGAAAGTCAATATGCTTCTGGGAGGGGCGTCTCATTTTTTCGGAATATGAGATTCGAAAGCGAGACCGTCGCTCAGCCGATAATCGTGCCCGTCCAGAGCTCCGCCAGGAATGTCCGCCAAGGCAATATCCGGATATGCCCGACCCGACGCTCCTCTCTTTCATTGCAAACGACAAGGGCCTTCTTTGGCGCGTATTCCTCTATAAATACTGCGAGCGAACGGAGATCCTTGTTATCCACGCGGTTGGCACCCTTGACTTCGATAGCCGTTTCTCCATTGCCCAATATGAAATCCACTTCGTTGCCCGATTTCGTCCGCCAATATCGGATGTCATAATGCAACTCGCGATAAGAAGCATGCGCCGCAAGTTCCATAAAGATGAAATGCTCGAGCGCCCGGCCAAATGACTCTCCCCGCTCTTCGATAATATGCCTTTTAACGATAGCCCCCGCGACGCCAACATCGAAGAGATAAAACTTGGGGGCCTTGGTTATGATCTGACGCGAGGGCCTTTTCTTGAACGGCTCGACCATCCGGCCGAGCAGTGTATCGACTAGGATTTGGAAATATTCTTTAACCGTTTTGGCATCGACGCCGGCATCCCGGGCGATATTCGAGTAATTAAGCATTTCCCCGTGAGAATAGCCCATGGCGTCAAAAAATCTGGCGAAGGCCGGAACATTCCGGGTCAATCCTTCATCGAAGACCTCTTCCTTGAGGTAATCCCGAACATAACCGCTCAAAGACTTTTTATATTGATCCTGAAAATAATGATCGGGAATCAAGCCATGATTCAAAACCCTGAGCAAATCCAGCTGCCTTAATTCTGCAGAAATCAGGGGAAACATTTCATACCGCCATGCTCTCCCTCCGAGGAGATTCGCCTTTCCCCTTTTCAGCTTCCTGGCGCTCGAGCCGCAGAGAACAAAACGAAGCCCTCTATTCTCGATCAGCCAATGAACTTCATCCAGGATCGCCGGGACCTTTTGAACCTCATCCAGGATGATCGGAGAGCGCAGGAGCGCGGGATCTTTCGCCAGGATCTGTTCCCGCAGAAGAGAAGGCCGTTTGACAAATTCCAAAACCAGGTCTGTTTTTAGGAAATCGTAAAGGATGCTATTGGGAAATGCATGTCTTAAATAAGTTGTTTTTCCGGTTTTTCTGGGACCCCAAAGAAATGCGGATTGCGTCGGAGGGAGATCGATCTTCAAAAGCCGTGGCGACATTTGCATCAAGGACATTCCTCCTTATTAGTTTAACTAATTAGGAATATATTCCCGTTTGGTTAAATTGTCAAGGAGCCTTTTTTGAAGGGGCAGGAATTTCCTTTTTCTTTCGCCAAACATATTCTTTCATCAAGATGATTCTAAAATTGACACGGATTTATCGCGAATGATATGTTGGACTGGCAAGTTGAATTTAGGTTTTAAAACATAAGCTACGGAGGGTCTCCATGAAAGAAAAAATCAAGTTCGCTCGGATGGTCAGCGTTCTCCTAACCCTAGCGCTCTTGGGCGCGGGTTTCATAGCCCATCCCGCGGAGGCCCAGAGCCAAATCACGTCGCCCGAAAAATTCTTTGGGTTCCAGCTCGGCAGCGACAGGCACATCGCCCGCTGGGATAAAATCGTCGAGTATTACAAGCTCCTGGCCAAAGAAAGTGACAAGATCAAAGTGGCGGATATGGGGCCGACGACCATGGGCAATCCTTTTCTGCTGGTGATCATCTCCTCTCCGACCAACCTGGCCAAGCTGGAGCGCCTGCGAGAAATAAACCTCAAGATCAGCGACCCGAGGGGGCTCACCGAGCAGGAGGTCAAGAAAATGGTCGGTGAGGGCAGGGCGGTCATCTGTCAGTCCATGAGCCTGCACGCCACCGAGATCGGCGGCATCCAGATGGCCCCCGAGCTTGCCTTTGACCTCCTTGCCCGCGGAGACGAAGAGACGCAGCGGATCCTGGACAATGTCATATTCCTTTTGGTGCCGAGCTTCAACCCGGACGGCGCAATCATGGTCGCCGACTGGTACCAGAAGACCCTTGGCACGGAGTACGAAGGGGCGGGTCTCCCCTGGCTGTATCACAAATATGTCGGCCACGACAATAACCGGGACGCCTTCCAGACCAACATGATCGAGTCGCAATATATGGCAAAGATCCTGTTCACGGACTGGATCCCGCAGGCCTACCTCGACCATCACCACATGGGCAGCTACGGCGCCCGGATCTACGTCCCGCCCTACGCCGAGCCCATTCGTCCGCTCGCCGATCCCCTCGTCTGGCGGGAGATGAGCTGGTACGGCGCCCACATCGCTTATAAAGAAGAGGAAGCCGGTTTATCGGGTATCATCAACATGTCCCAGTATTCCGGCTGGGGCCATTTCGGATTCCACTGGATAACGCCGTTCCACAACATCGCCGGGATGCTGACCGAGTCCGCCAGCGCCAAGCTGGCCACTCCTCTCTATATTGATCCAAGCCAGCTCCAAGGCGGGGCCCGGGGCCTGCCGACGTATGCGGAACAGACCAACTTTCCTGCCCCATGGCCGGGCGGCTGGTGGAGGCTCCGGGATATCGTCGAGCGGCAGAAGGTTTCGGCCTGGGCGCTCTTGGACCTGGCGGCCAGGAATAAAGAAACCGTGCTCTGGAACGCTTACCTGAAGGCCAAGCGGCAGACGGAGCGGGGCGCTCAGGGCAAGCCGGCGGCCTACGTGATCCCAGCGGTCCAGCACGATCCGTTGACCGCCGTGAAGCTGGTCAACAAGCTGCTGGTCCAGGGCATCGAGGTCAAGCAGGCGCCGAAAGGTTTCACGGCCGCCGATGGCATGACCTATCCCTCAGGCTCCTACTTCATTCCGCTTGCCCAGCCCAAGATGGGTCTAATCAGGTATCTGCTGGGCCGCACATTTTATCCCGACAACGATTGGACCCGGGCCAAAGACGGATCTCCGATGCGGCCCTACGACATGGCGACGGACACGATGTTCGAGTTCATGGGCGTTCGCGTCGATCCGCTTAACGACGTGGTGAAAGGCGACTTTCCGAAACTGGCGGCGCCCGTGCCGGCCGTCGGCAAAGTGACCCGTGGAGCAGTTGGATATATGTTCGACGGCAGACTGAACGACAGCTTTAAAGCCGCCAGCCTTCTCATCGGGAAGGGCGTGCCGGTTCGGCGCATCGACAAGCCAGGAGACGGATTCCGGCCGGGGGATTTCTATGTTGCCACGGGGCAGGAAGCGGTGATCGCAGAGGTCGCCAGGCAAACCGGCGTTGACTTCGCGGCGCTGAAAAGCGAAGTCAAGCAGGCCAACCACGATGTCAAGCGGCTGCGCGTCGGCATGTATCAGCGGTACTCGGGCGGCAACATGGATGAAGGCTGGACCCGTTTTCTGCTCGAGCAGTTCTCTCTCCCCTACACGACGCTGATGGATGCCGAGATCAAGAAAGGCGTCCTCAACGCCAAGTACGACGTCATCATCCTGCCGGATGATTCGACGGCCATGATCACCGGCGAGAGATCCGTCGTTTCCGGAGGCGAGAGGAGTCGTCCGATGAGCCCGGTCCCCCCCGAATATCGGAGCGGCATCGGCAATGAAGGCGTCGAGGCGCTGAAAGCATTCGTCCAAAAAGGAGGCACCCTGGTAACGCTCGGCCAGGCCACCGGCTTCGCGATCGAGAGATTCGGTTTGCCCATTCGCAACGCGCTGGCGAACCTGAGCTCGAAGCAATTCTGGTGCCCGGGATCGACGCTCAAGGTGAAATTCGAAAACAGCCACCCCTTGGCCTATGGGATGCCTGTCGACGGCCTGGCCGTCTTCATGGGCAACAGCCCTGCCTTCGAGATCACTCCCACTGACTACAACGAGCGGTACGAAACCATCGTCACCTATGCCGACCGCGACCTTCTTCAGAGCGGCTGGCTCATCGGGGAAGAGAACCTGGCCAAGAAGGCAGGGATGATTGCGGCCAAATACGGCGAGGGCACGGTCGTCCTCGTCGGGTTCCGGACCCAGCATCGCGCCCAAACCCACGCCACGTTCAAACTGCTGTTCAACGCCCTGATCCGCTAGCACAGGCAATATCGACGAATCGGCCCAGACTTTTGCCGGTCAATATTTTTTCATAACCGCGGATATTTTCGCGAGAAAAGCGGCCACATCCTTCAACCGTCTCTGCAGGACGTCATAGACGATTCCGTAATCCAGTTTTTCATAATCATGGGCGATAATATTGCGGAAGCCCGCCATCCTGGCCATTTTTTCCGCCAAGGCCGATGAAATAATTTTCTCTTCGTGGAGAATATAAAATGTCTCGCTCATGGCTGAAGGCTTTCGAAAATCTCTATAAGAGATGACGGCCTCCGCCAAGTCAATCGTCGATTGGACCGCCAGATAAAGATATCGCTCCAGAGCGCCGCGGAGATCGATATCTTTTTCAATCGTTTTCCTGGAAAATTGTTTGTACCTTTCCAATATCTTCAGGTATTTTTGGACGGCGCTGATTTTGTTCTCAATGACGTCCAGGGTCGTCATCGCGGCCGGCTCCCAGTCAAGCCGTATCTGGAAAGAATAAGGCGGAAATCAAAATACTCGTTATAAATCCGGGGTTCGATCATGACCTTATAGGGCGCGCGTTCAAAAAGCAATTTTCCGGATGTGATGATATATAATTCTCATAAAGAACATTTATCCCCCTTTCCTCGAGAGATTTCATGAATTCCAGTCGGGCTTTAGCCGGATCCCCTTTCTACATAAGAACGCGGGCATTATAGGATGAATTACAAGGAAATGTCGGGTCACGAGTGATTGCTTTGTCAACTTCAGCGAAAGCTGAATCAAGTTTTGCCTGGGCAAGATAATCACGTGCCATATTAAGATGCGTTCTCGCGCTATCTGAAATATTCTCAATACAATATTCAAGAACTGCGTTCGCTTTATCATAAAATCCCTTTGCCCGGTAATTATCTGCAAGCCATTGATATAAGTCCAGGAACTTATATTTATTTTTGCGACAGACCTCAAAATATTGTATAGACTTATCCGATTCTTCAAGATACCAATAAATACCCAAGATTGCCGCTAGAATAATTTTAGGAACGGGAGGGGCTTTAAGAAAGACCTCCGGAAGGTGATGAACTCCCCAAATCTTCAAAAAGGAAACATTGCCATTTA
>Ga0315288_10007982_pt1 | contig 13387 bp, 8 predicted proteins | sample YL17G11_20_MG_FD_203454 | JGI IMG/M metagenome (GOLD analysis project Ga0315288, IMG submission 203454) | Sediment microbial communities from Yellowstone Lake, YNP, Wyoming, USA - YL17G11_20 | ecosystem: Environmental > Aquatic > Freshwater > Lake > Sediment | place: USA: Wyoming | collected...
CTATCTCGATGTCCAGACCCAGAATGCGGCCCACGCGGAAAGAGCGTGTCATGAGGACGAACCTCCGGAGCGGAGCGTGTGCGACCGGGGTGACAGTTTCACCGAGATCAGCCGGCGACCTGTCGCTGCTGCCGACAAGAGGGGCTCGAGGCGCTGGCGCCGCGTGGGTGGAGGCCTGCTACGGGCCGGGCGGCCTTCTTCCGTGGCGGGTGCAGCTGTCCGTCGGCGCCTCATCCTCGTAGAAGGTCGTGTTCTTCACGATCGGGCAGAAGGGCGTGGCGAGCTTCCCCGAAATCGCGCAGATAGGAAGCGTCACCGTGCGGCGGGACCTCTGCGGTCTGGGCGGCGGCGCCGGTTCGGGCGACTCCTCGGCCGCGCGATCCACACTCGCGGAGCGCGGGTTGTGGATGTCGCACGCCTTCGTCGGCGGTTTGTCATCCGACTCCATGTCATAGGTGACTTGCACCGGCGCCGGACAGTTCGGCCCGCGCAGCAGGCCGGAGGTGGGGCAGATATCCTTGGTCACGAACCGGCCCGACTGTAGCTCACCCGAGCTTGAGGCCGACCCCTCGGCCGCCTGCCGCTCTCGCGGTCTCGGGCGCGGTCTGGGGGCCTCTGCTGAGCCCTGGTCCTCGGAGCTGATCTCGACTATCGGCTCTCGTTCCTTCGCCAGGGCCGCGACCATGATGGGCTGCGCCTGGGTCATGAACCGGGCCCACACCGGCGCAGGGATCGTCGCGCCCGCCACCCTGCGAGTGCCCACGGAGAAAGCGTCGTTGCCTGCCCACACGGCGCTGCTCAGGTCGCCGGTGAAGCCGATGAACCAGGCGTCCTTGTAGTCGTTGGAGGTGCCGGTCTTGCCCGCGGCGGGGAAGCTCAGCTGGCGCTTGATGCCTGCGCCGGTGCCGTACTTGATGACGTCGCTGAGCATATCCACCATCTCATCGGCGACACGCTCGTCGAGCACCCGCCAGGTCTGCACCTTGTGCTCCTCGACCGTCCGACCGACGCCGTCCACGATCTTGCGCACGCCGTACGGCTCTGTCCGCATGCCCTTATTCGCGAACACGGCGAAGGCGGACGCCATCTCGAGGGGGCTGACATCGCAATAGCCGATCGCCAGCGGGAGAACCGGCTGCATGGGATGGTAGATCCCCATTCGCTCTGCCGTCGCGATCACGGAACCGATGCCGACCTTGGCCGCGACCTTGACCGCGGGGATGTTGCGCGAGTAGGCCAGGGCCCTGCGGTAGGTCATGGAGCCTTTGTATTTGCCGTCGTAGTTCCGCGGCGACCAGCGCTTGCCGCCTCCGCCGGGATAGCTGACGGGGCTGTCCACGACCCTGCTGTCGGGGGTCTCGCCTTGCTCCAGCGCGGCGGTGTAGACAAAGGGCTTGAAGGACGATCCCGCCTGCCGACCGCCCTGCACCGCCCGGTTGTACTGGGTCTTGTTCCAGCCTGAGCCGCCCACCATGGCCTTGATGGCGCCGGTGTGCGCATCCACCGCGATCAGGGCGATCTGCGTGACGTTGCGGCGGCGGCCCTGCTGCAGACCCCACTGCACGGCATCCTCGGCCGCCTTCTGCATCTCCAGGTTGAGCGTCGTGTGGACGGTGAGGCCGCCTTTGTAGATGGCGTCCGGCCCGTATCTGTCGGTCAGGCTCCCGATGACGTACCTGACGAAGTAGGGCGCGGCATGATAGATGCTGATGCCGAGGGGCTTTCGGTCCTCGACGAGCTTGAGCGGCGCCTGCTCGGCCGCCGCCTCCTCGTCTGCGGTGATGTCGCCCTGCTCGCGCATCTTCCCGAGGACCAGGTTGCGCCGATCCATCGCGCGCTGCTCGTCCTCGAACGGGGAGTAGTGCTCCGGCGCCTTCGGCAGGCCGGCGAGGAGCGCGCACTCGGACAGCGTCAGCTTGGATGCCTCTTTGCCGAAGTAGGTCTTCGCTGCCACCTCGACGCCATAGGCCCCCTCGCCGAAGTAGATCTGGTTCAGGTACAGCTCGAGGATTTCCGGCTTGGTATAGGCGCGCTCGAGCTGGAGCGCCAGGATGGCCTCCGCAATCTTGCGCGAGAGCGTCTTGCTGGGGGTGAGGTAGACGTTGCGCGCGAGCTGTTGGGTGATGGTGCTCCCGCCCTGGCGCCGCTTGAGGGAGAGCACGTCGGTCACGGCGGCGCGAACAATGCCGCGCGGGTCTACGCCGATATGGCGGTAGAAGTCTCTGTCCTCGACAGCGATAGTGGCCTCTTGCAGCCGCTTCGGGATGCGCTCGAGGGGCACGAACTCACGGTTCTCGGTCGCGACCATGGCCAGCAGTTCGCCCTCGGCCGAGTACACGCGGCAGCCGCGCCCAGGGCGGATGTCGCCCAGATCCCTCGCCTGTGGGATGATCTTCGAGACGGCAGAGTAGGTCCCGAGCAGCACCCCGACGCCGCCCGCGATGATGAAGAGAAGCGACAAGTTCAGAAGGCGCAGTACCCACCAGGTGGCATTGCGCAGACGGCTGTCCGGGTTCATCAGGCTGGCTCGACCTTTCAACTGCAATGGGCGACACCGGACCACGTCGCCGGTTCAGGGCGAGTGGTCGCAGTGGCGACCGTCCTATTATACCGCACCGGGTGGCCGGCGCGCCAGACGGGAGCACGCCAGACTGACAGCATGCCAGCCTACTTGCTCTTTGCCAGACCCTGCAGCCGTTGGCCGGGCGTGATGGAGATGGTAGAGTGGGTTCGGACGTACTGCACTGCCGCCTCACTGAGGCTGGGGCTGGGGCTCCCCGGCTTCGCCTTCAGGTTCTCGAAGACTCGGAAGTACCCCATCGCGCCCTTGGAGAGCGAGCTGGGCATAACCACCGAGTAGGTCTTCGAGGGATTGAGCTGCTCGCCGCCGACTGTCACGGACACCACCCGGTGACCGGCGGGGTCGGTCTGACGGTAGGTAGCAACAAGGCCGGATACCTGAAGGAACCCCGGGTTGGGCTGAGGTAGAGCTGATAGACTCCGCTCGAGGGCATCCAGGAGCGTGCTCCCGGTCATCTGTGTCAGCACGAGCGGCTCATCGGGGTAGAGCAGTGTCTTCTGCATACACTCCTCGTCCAACTCGCCGACGGGGATGCTGTCACCGCGAAGCTGGCTGGCCTGGATGAGGGCCACATCGGCCCCCAGCGCCGCTCGAGCGGCATCGGCGACGAAATCGCCCAGCGTGGACTCGCCTACGCGAGCCGTGCGCCCGTCCAGCAGAACCGCGACCTTGCAGCCGGCCGCGTAGGCACCGCCGTTGAGCAGTGCTACCGCCACCAACGTCACAAGCGCCGTGACCGTCCAGATCCTCGTCATTTGAGCCCCCTTGTGACCCGCGTAGACCTGAACCAGACCCCGCATGGAACCCGGATCTGCATCGTTGTGGTTCCGTTCGTCCAAGACAACTCAGTCACCATCTACCCCTGTGTTAGACACCTGAAACCGTCCCGCGCCCCGCCTTCGGCTGTAGCCACACCATGACATCCCGCCCCCGGACCTACTGCGTTTCGCCGAACGAAGCAACGGCGAAATGCAGACAGACTGCGCCACGTTCGGGCGTAGCGCCCCTGCCGTCGTTACTTCTCTATGCGAGCATCATCAGGAGGTCCGCCCCCGTGCGCGCCGGCCCAGATCGTAGCGCAGGAAGGACTCCACGAAATCGTCCATCTCGCCGTCCAGGACCGCCCCTGCGCTGCCGCTCGCGTGCTCGGTGCGATGATCCTTGACCATCTGGTAAGGGTGGAGCACGTAAGATCGGATCTGGTGTCCCCAGGCAATGTCCGCCTGTGTGCCGCGCAACTCCGCGATCTTCTTCTCCTGCTCGGCCCGCTCGTGCTCCAGGAGGCGGGCCTTGAGCACCCGCAGGGCGCTCGCCCGGTTCTGGTGCTGAGAGCGCTCGTTCTGGCTCTGAGCGACGATTCCGGTCGGGACATGGACAATGCGAACCGCGGAATCCGTCTTGTTCACGTGCTGGCCGCCCGCGCTGCCGGCCCGGAAGGTCTCAATCCTCAGGTCGTCTTCCCTGACCTCTACCTCGTCGGTCTCCTCGACGTCGGGGATGACGTCGACGGCCGCGAACGACGTGTGCCGACGGTGCGCGCTGTCGAAAGGCGACTGGCGCACCAGGCGATGCACTCCGCGTTCGCCGCGGAGACGCCCATAGATATGATCACCGGTAATCGCCGCGGTGATGCCGCGGCTGCCCGCCGAATCGCCAGGCGTGCGGTCAATGACCTCCCAGGTGTAGCCGTGCCGTTCCGCCCACCGGCCATACATGCGGGCCAGCATGTCCACCCAATCACAAGATTCGGTTCCGCCGGCGCCGGCATTGACGGACATGAGGGCATTGTGGGAGTCGTATTCGCCCTCGAACAGGCGCGCCAACTCCTGGTCGGCGATGATCTTCTCGACCCGCGCCAGGCCCGCCTCTATCTCGGCGATCTCTGCGTCGGAGTTCTCCTGCTCCGCCAGCTCGGCCAGAAGCGCCAGGTCCTCGACCTCCCTGAGCAGCTCCTTGACGGGGTCGAAGTCGCGCCTGCGGCGGCTGATATCGCGCTGAAGGGCCGCGGCCGATGCCCGATCCTGCCAGATGTCGGGGGCGGCGGCCCGCTCTTCCAGCTCCTTCAGTTCCGCTTCACGCTGGGGCAGGTCAAAGACGATCCCTCAGTTCATGCGCCTGTTTGAGCGATTGCTCGGCGCGCTCGCGAAGCTCACGGATCCCGGCCACGCGACATCACCTCCTTCGGATTGGGGGACAGAAAGCACGCTCCTGCCCCGCCCGTTGCAGTCAATGTGTGCAGGAACCAGCGGCGCGACAGCGCTGCTGATTGAGGGCCTCGTAGAGGATCACCGCGGCGGCAACCGCAACGTGGTGGGAGTCCACCCGGCCCGCCATCGGAATCCGCACCATGATATCACAGATCGCCTGCTCGTCGCCCGACAAACCGAGCCGGCTGCCCAGAAAGAGGACAATCGGCGCGCGATAGGCCACCTCACGATAGCCGGCGTCGGCGCGAGGAGAGGTGCCTATGACACGCGCCCGCTGCCTCCGTTTCCACGCGGTGAACTCGTCAAAGGTCGTTCGGACCAGCCGCTGCGAGAAGACCGCGCCGAGGCTGGCCCGAACGGCCACCGGGTCGTGGGGGTCGCTCGAATCACCGATCAGGATGACGCCCCCGCCCCCCACCGAGTCACTCACCCGCAGGATCGTGCCGAGACTCCCCGGATGCCCGATCCGGTCGAGCGCGACCCACGCAAGCTCATTGCCGAGCCGCACGTTGTCGAGTGACTCCCAGCGCTGTTTCACCACCGCCGCGATCCCCTGGTGGCCGTCTCTGGGCGAAATGCTGTTGAGCACTTCCGCCGTGACCTCGAGACGCGGTGTCTCCCGATGGTCGTCGACGAACGCCTCCTGCTCGCCGCTCAGCAGCTCGCGCGCCACGATCAGGGTCTCGATCTCCGCCTCCGTCGCGAAGGCCTCGGAGATGAGCTGGAACCCCTCGGCGAAGAAGAGCCCGGTCTCCTCCCGATCCCGGCGATGGGACAGGCGCCTGATCTGTTTGATATGGGGGTTAGCGCGGGAGGTGATGAGCATGGGGAGCTACTTCCTCAGACTGGACGTGGAGCGCGCTTCCGCGAGCCGTCCCCGCCCATGGCGGCCAGTGAGAGCGAACTATCTCGCCGTCAACCTTCAGCCAGCGGCCTGGCTGTGTTCGCAACACTCACAACTGCCTGGAGCGCCTCAATGACCTCAGGCGCAATCTCCTCTCTCAACATGGAGGTAGCCAACTCGTGGTAGTGTGTCTTCCTCATCAGGTTCGGCAGCCCCAGTTGCCGGTAGTACTCGTCGAACAGCGGATCCAGGAGCTGATCGCTGACCTTCGTCTCGCCCCAAAAGCTGTCGGCACGGTCCCGCATCGCGCGGGGTGGCACCAGGTCCTCAAAACACTTCGTCATCACGCGCCGACGCTCGGCCCGTTCCGCGTGGTCAAACAGCGGCCCTTCCTGGCGAACTGCCGAATTCTCAGCATACCTGACTAGTACGTCCAAAGAGCACAGGTAGTTCTCGATCTCGCGTCGTTGCCACATGATCTGTCTAAGCCCAGCCTTGAGCTCAAGCGCTCGGTCGAGGCGGTCGAAGATGGCGACGCCGACCAAGTCGCTCTTCGCCTCTCTCAGACCGAAGAAGTGAGAGTGAGCCCTGTCGGGCTGGTTCTCAACGTAATGGACGAAGGGTCTCTCGAGCAACTGAGCTGCTGGATGCTTAAGGGTGCGAGCGAAGGCTCTAAGTATGGCCAGGTCGGTTGACCCCTCCACGTAGAGAACCCATCCGGTCTGTTCAGCCTGGTAGTACTGATCATACCCGATCTCCATCAGTGCTTTGCGGAGCTGGCTACCCCGGTCATCGATGCGATGCGGCTTGCCTACAAACGCAACCACAACGTCTCGATCAGCGGCTTCGTTCAGAATCACCTCGGAATGACTCGCCGCGACTATCTGGCTCCCCATCCTGGTGGCTGCTTCGCAGAGGATCTCGTAGATTTGCCTCTGACGGAGGATCTCCAGATGAGCGTCAGGCTCATCAAGCAAGAGCACAGCCTTAGGATTCGCATAGAGGTATGCTAGCAGCAGAAGGGTCTGCTGGAGGCCTCGGCCGGAGGATGACAGGTCCAGCACGGAGTCTGACTGCTCACGGTACGTCATCGTGATCTCGCCGCGCTCGGCAATGTACTCTGGCTCTTCCAGAGTCACGCCGAAGAGGTCTTTGATGTGCCCCCGCAGGCTCTCCCAACGGTCACCATCATCTTCGCGGTCCTTCTGGACGATCAGATAGCAGAGGTTGCGCAGCACCTCCGCGGTCCGCCCTTCGCCGAGTAGCACGTTAATGGCACCGTTAGTGAGCCTAGTTTCACTAGCCGCAAGTCCGGACATAGGCGGAAGGAACGCTACCACCACTCCCGATGCCTCGCTCGGCACAGGCATGCGGCTCAGGTTCGGGCCCTCAGGCAACCGAAGCGGACGACAGTACAGCGACTCCTGGTTTGCGTAGTCGAACTCCAGCCCGCAGCGCCAGGCCTTTCCGGAGGTCACTCCCTCGACCACCACCTCAATACGGACGTTCTTGGTCTCCTGTCGGTCGGCCACGCGCCTCACATCCCTGACGTGCAGGTCTCTCCAGAGCAGATTCGCGTCGGGGACCGGAATGGAGATCAGGTCTCGCCGGTTGATGGTAACGCCTGGTCGCTTCTCCGGGGCCTTCTTCCCGCTGCGGCGTTCGAGCCATCGTCGCACGCCGATATCCCAGAGCGCCAGTGCCTGCAGGGCCGTCGTCTTGCCAGAATTGTTGGGACCAATGAGAACGACCGGGTTGCCCAGCTCAACTTCAACGTCCGTGAATCTCTTGAAGTTCCGGATGGTGATCTTGGTGAGCACCGCGCCTCCTATCAGAAGGGCTAGCCCCCCAGCCCTCGCCCGTCGAACAGCGCTCGCGCCGCGCTCCGTTTCCGCGCTGCCTGTGTCGTCTTCTCCTGGATCCAGCGCCTCATGCGGCCTTCCCGCAGCACTTCTTGTATTTCTTGCCGCTCCCGCACGGGCAGGGCTCGTTGCGGCCCACTTTGCGGCCGGTCGCGGTGGCGGCGCGGGAGCGGGTCGCTCGGCGAGCAGGGGCGGCCTTCGTGGCGACGGGCGGCCCGGAGGTGGACGGCGCGGCCATACGGTCCTCGTCCTCCGCCTCCACTGGCTGACCTCTCGGAGTGGCGCCCAGGCCCAGGGCGGCGCGCCGCTGCCCCTCCGTCTCCTGCGGCTTGATCTCGACCCTGAAGAGGTACCGGACGATGTCCTCACGGACCGTCGCAAGCAGCCGCTGCCAGTACTCGTAGCTTTCCTTGCGGTAGATGACGAGCGGGTCAACGCCCGAGTAGCCGCGCAGGCCGATGCCTTCTTCCAGGTCCTCCATCGCCGCAAGGTGGTCTATCCACCGGACATTGACCACCCGCAGCGTGACCAGGCGCTCCAGCTCCCGGATCTGCTCGGCGCCGGCGAACTGCTCTCGCTCCGCGTAGGCCGAGATGATATCGTCCTGGAGCATCTGCACCAGATCCTCGTGCCCCGTGACCTCCTGCATCTCCTCAATTGCGGTGCGGATGGGGAAGACCTCGGCGAGGGAGGCGTGGAGGGCCTCCAGGTTCCACTCGTCGCGGTGTATCTCCGTGGAGGCGAACTCCTTGACGCGGTCGGCAACGAACTCCTGCATGTGGGCAATGGCGCTGTCGCGCAGGTCCTCGCCCATCAGCACCCGGCGCCGCTGCTCGTAGATGAGCGCGCGCTGGTGGTTCATCACGTCGTCATACTGGAGCCGGTGCTTGCGCATCTCGAAGTTGTGCGCCTCAACCTTCTTCTGGGCGTTCTCGATCATCTTGCTGGTGAGCTTGTGCTCGATCGGCTCGTTCTCGGGCCACTTGCCGAGGAAGAAGTCGAGCCGCTCGGGCCCGAAGAGGCGCATCAGCTCGTCCTCGAACGAGATATAGAAGCGGGATGACCCGGGATCGCCCTGGCGGCCGGACCGGCCGCGGAGCTGGTTGTCAATGCGGCGGCTCTCGTGACGCTCGGTGCCCAGGATGTGCAGGCCGCCCAGGCCGATCACCTTCTCCTTGTCCCGGGCGCACATCTCTCTCGCCTCTGTCAGGGCTGCCTGGCGCTGCTCTTCCGTCGCCTGGTCGGGGTCAACGCCGTCTCGCCGGAGCAGCTCATTCGCGAGCTCGGCGGGGTTGCCGCCCAGGAGGATGTCCACCCCTCGGCCCGCCATGTTGGTGGCGATGGTGAGCGCGCCGGAGCGCCCGGCCTGGGAGATGATGTGGGCTTCCATCTCGTGGTACTTGGCGTTCAACACCCGGTGGGGGATGCCGCGCTCCAGCACCTCGGCGAGGCGCACATGCTCCCTCTCGTCCAGGCCGATGAGGCTCGCGAGCCGCTGTGCACTCCCGCTCTTGGTCACATCCGGGTCTCTGCCGCACGCCCGGAGGAGAGCGGCGGCGCGGCCCAGCGGGACCTCCTCCAGCGGCTGGTAGCAGATGATCTCGGCCATCCGCCGGATCTCGCCCTTGCCGGCCTTATCGTCCTTCGCGTCCAGCTTGGCCAGCAGTGCCCGGATCTCATCTGCAAACCGGCTGCTGCGCGCCAGACGCTGCTCGACGCGGCGAAGCTCCTCGGGCTGCGCGAGCCGCGCGGGATTCTGGTCGAATCTCGAAACCGCTGCCTCCAGGTGCCGCAGCTCGCGCTCGGCCTCGCCCAGGCGGACCTGGAGGGCGCGGCGCAGCTCTCGCTTCTGGTCCTCGGTGAGCCGTTCCGTGTGGAGCAGCGCATCCTCCAGCAGAAGCAGTTGCGCGAGCACCTGCAGCCGCTCCGGCTTCAGGCGTTCGCTCAGTCGCTCGGAGACCGCGATGGAACGGGTGCCCACCAGGGTGGGCCGCCCAAGGCTCTGCATCTGCAGCACCTCGGCGGTGATCCCATGCAGCTTGCCCTCCTCGGTCTTGTAGATGACGTCGGGGTTGTCCTCGCGGACCATGGGGCGATGGGTCGGGATCACCACCACCGGCGTGTTGTAGACCTTGACGAACTCGGCCTCTTCCGTCTTGGCAGTACCGGTCATGCCGGCGAGCTTCTTGTAGAGGCGGAAGAAGTTCTGGTGGGTGATGGTCGCGGTGGTGACGTTCTCGCGCTCGATCTGCACCTTCTCCTTGGCCTCGATCGCCTGGTGCAGACCTTCGCTGTACCGGCGGCCGAACATCAGGCGGCCGGTGAACTCGTCAACGATGATGACCTTGCCGTCACGGACCACGTAGTCCTTATCGCGCTCGTAACAGGCGTGCGCCCGCAGGGCGGCGTTGACGTGCTGGAAGAGCTCGATGTTTTCGGGATCGGTGATGTTGGAGACGCCGAGCAGTTGCTCGGCCTTGCGCACCCCGTCCTCGGTGAGGTTGGCGACCTTGCTCTTCTCGTCAACGATGTATTCGGTATCCCTGGTCAGCCGCGGGATGATGCGATCAACTCTCCGGTACAGCTCCGTGGGCTTCGTGCCCTGGCCGGCCAGGATCAGCGGCGTGCGCGCCTCGTCAATGAGCAAGCTGTCGGCCTCGTCCACGATGGCATAGTTCAGCTCTCGCAGCACCAGCCACTCGGAGTAGTCAACCGTGTTGTCGCGCAGGTAGTCGAAGCCGACCTCATGGTTGGTGGCGTAGGTGACGTCGCACTGGTAGGCCGCGTAGCGCAGGTCACCATCCATGACGTCGTGCTGGATGACGCCGACGGTCAGGCCGAGCGATTCGTAGATGGGCCCCATCCACTCGCTGTCACGCTTGGCCAGGTAATCGTTGTGGGTGAGGAGATGCGCGCCCTTGCCATCGAGGCCGTTGAGGTAGAGCGCCGGGACTGCGACCTGCGTCTTGCCTTCACCGGTCTTCATCTCGGCGATTCGGCCCCAGTGGAGCATGATGGCGCCGATCATCTGAACGTCGAAGTGCGCCATGAAGCGCTCGCGGTCGTAGCGCAGGCCCTGCCGCCTCAGATTCGCCTCAAACCCGTCCGCCTCGGCGAAGGGCAGGATCGTGTCGTCAGGAACGGACTTGCCCTCCTGGTAGACGCGAAACCGGACCTGGCGGCTGCCGAGGATGCGCCAGGTGGCCTCTCGCACGAGCGCGTAGGCCTCCACGAGCAGGCCATCGAGCGTCTCGCCGCGCGCGAGACGGTCGCGAAACTCGTCGGTCTTGGCCCGCATCTGCTCGTCGGTGAGCTGCTGCATCTGCGGGACAAGCGCGTTGATTTCCTGGACCAGCGCGCGCGCCCGGCTCAGGTCCCGTCTCGTGGAATCGAAAATCGCGGCAAGTACCGACATCGGTCCTCTGAGGAGTTGAAGCCAGACCCCTGTCTACGTTTATTATACCACGCACGTGGAAGGTTGTCAGGCCGCGCGGGGTTGCAGCCAAGGCCATTGCATTATCGCCATCACCGCCATTTGATGGGGGAAAGCATCCTGTGAGAGCCCGGTCCTCCGGGCGACTTGGCGTGGAAATCGCCTCGAGGACGAGGCCCCCACATCGGTCTGGTGGCTAGACGACGGGTGGCGCCTCACCCTCGCTCGATAATGCAGTGACCCTGGGTTGCAGCGCGCTCACGGGCCTCTGGTCGGTGCAGGTACGCGCGACCACGTCCGGCGCGCGCTAGCGAGCTTCGGTTACCGTCACTTCCCCCACCCGCGATGACACCTCCACAAGGCCAGGGCCGGATCGGGCCACAACGCTCGCGGGAGCGTCGTCCGAGACCTCGCCGATGCCAACGGAGGTCGAGATGCGACAGCGCGATCCCGGGCGCAGGGCTACGGTCGCGGTGCCGATCCGCGTCCGGGCGCGCATGGCGCCGGTGAAGGGGGCGCCCATGGCCACTTCCACATCCCCACAGCCGGCCGTGGCCGTGACGTCGTCGCTGATGATCCGATCGAGCGTGACCTGGCTGGTGCCGCTGTGCCCGTACACCCGGCCGCGAGCCCCGGTCACGCTGACGTCGCCGGCTCCCGTTGTGGCAGTGACATCGCCCCCTGCGTCGGCAACCTCAACGCTCCCAACGGTGGTGTGGACGCGCACGGGGCCGGCGCAGTCCTTGACCGTGATCTCGCCGGCGCGACTGTCAACCGTGACCGACCCAGCGATCCGCTCGATGCTCACACTGCCCACAGTGAGCGAGACCGTGACGTCGAGAGCAGCCGGAACCTTCAGCGCCAGGTCGACGCGAGTGTGGTCCTTCGTCGCCGGCGTCGTGACCTTCAGACCGCCTTTGCCGTCAGAGCGGCACGAAACCCCGACCCGGCCGCTCGCGCCCGTCCCACCGCATGTCGCGCGGGCATACTTCGCCGCATGGATGCTCATGCCGGGGCCGCCGGGGACGATCCCGATATCACCCACGGGGTTCTCGATGACCAGCCGCCGAGCGCCAGACGCGTCAAAGCTCCTCTCTTCCTCGCCCACGCGCTCCCAGTCGCCACGCTCACTGCTCGCATAGGCGATCAGGGAACGAGCGGCGATCTGGACCTTCCGGGCGGCCCAGGCCAGGCTCCCGATGAGAACCAGGACGACGACAATGGCGATGATCAGTCTCGTGCGCACGATCGGCCCTCCCCTGGGGTGGCGGTGGTGAGCATATCTACATACGGTTCCGAAGAGCGCAGGTTTCATGCCCCCCTCGCCCGGAGCACCGGCCGCCGCGGGCAGGAGGCGGCCGGTGTGCCGCCGAAAACCCGCTGGGGTAGGGTTATGGCGCCACTTCGCTTTGTGGCCGATTGCATGTTGGGCCGGCTGGCCAGATGGTTGCGCGCCTTTGGCTTTGACGTGACGTACCATCCCTTTGCAGATGACGATGAGGTCGCGCAGTGGGCGCGGGAGCGAGACGCGGTGCTGCTCACGAGGGACACGAGGCTGCGGGCGCCGGGCACACGAATGTTTTTCGTCAGAGACGACCACGTGGAGGAGCAGCTGAGACAGGTCGTGGACGAGCTTCCACTCGACCTTTCACAGGCGCGCCCGCTCACCAGGTGCACGGTCTGCAATCAGGCGCTCGCCGCGGCCACCCGGGACGAGGTCTGGGATAGGATCCCGCCGTTCGTCTATCTCACGCAGGTGCATTTCGCGGTATGCCCGGGATGCGGGCGCGTCTACTGGGAGGGGACCCACGCGCCCCGAATGCGGGCCAGGCTTCGGGAGTTGATGGGACGCGCGGCCGGCGGCCCGCGATGAGAAGCGCATCTCCCGCGAAGGCACGGCAGAGGCTGCTGCGCGGATGGTGGATCCTGGCGGCGCTGGGGTGGACGCTCCTGGCCTGCTATCCGAACCCCACAGTGCTGGTACGCAATCTCCTCCGCTACCGACGCTTTCCGGTCGATCCGCAGCTCCAGAAGCGGACCGGCTGGCCGCTGCCCGACAAACCAAGCAGTATCGAGACCTTCGTGGACGCGATCATCGTCCCAACCTCCGACTGGAAGCTCTATTGCGTTCCCTGGTACGTGCCGACGGCGCGCGAGGTGGTACAGACGCTGCGGGGCGACTGCGAGTCGAAGGCGGTGGTGCTGGCCAGCCTGCTGGCAGGCAAGGGCATCCCCTACCAGATCCGCGCATCGTTTGACCACATCTGGGTTGACTACGCGGGACGGCAGCCGCGGCCCGGTGAGACGAGGGACATAGCCTACCTCGAAGCGAGAGACGGGGGCCGCTTCGCCGTCCACTTGCCGGGCAGAGCAGAGTGGCGCCAGGCGCTCTCAGTGCAGAAGGAACAGCTCTGGGCTGCGATGCCGCTGGCGCGGAAGGACCTGTGGCTGCTTGGGCTC
>Ga0315288_10007983_pt1 | contig 13385 bp, 13 predicted proteins | sample YL17G11_20_MG_FD_203454 | JGI IMG/M metagenome (GOLD analysis project Ga0315288, IMG submission 203454) | Sediment microbial communities from Yellowstone Lake, YNP, Wyoming, USA - YL17G11_20 | ecosystem: Environmental > Aquatic > Freshwater > Lake > Sediment | place: USA: Wyoming | collected...
CCCACGTGGCGATTTACGACGGCTGCAAGATAGGCAACCGCGTCATCATCAATGCAAATACGACAATCGGAGAGGATGGTTTCGGCTACGCCAGCCACAAGGGTTTGCATCACAAGATACCTCAGATAGGGACCGTGATCATAGAAGATGACGTTGAAATCGGCGCTTGCTGCGGGATCGAGCGGGGAACGCTCGGCGATACGATAATAGGCCAGGGCAGCAAGTTAGGCGATTTGATTGCGATAGGCCACGGGACGAAGATAGGCGCGCATTGTCTGCTTGTGGCACAGGTTGGAGTTGCCGGCTCGACCACGCTCGGGCATCACTGCATAATCGGGGGGCAGGTCGGCATCGTGGGCCATATCACCATCGGGAACAATGTGACTATCGCGGCAAAAGCCGGCGTGATAAACAATATCGCGGACGGAAAGGTAGTTCTGGGCGCCCCTGCCATCGAGGCCGGACAGGGGAGGCGCGCTTACGGGATGATCCAGCACCTGCCGGAGATGCGGGAGAATATTCGAAACCTTCAGAGCCGGATTGGACAGCTTGGCTTGCGCGCAGGACCTGATATTGAGGAGACGGCTGAACAGTAGCAGCATACTTGGCTATGAGTGATTCAGATATGCTTGGGTTAATAGCTGGGGCCGGCAGGCTGCCCTTTCTTGTTGCAGCGGGGGCGAAGCAGGCCGGATTGCGGGTGATCTGTGTCGGTTTGGGAGATGACGCAGAAGCGAGCTTAGCCGATGAAGTCGATGTGTTCTACAAAGTCGGGATTGCCCGGCCGGGAGCGTGGATACGCAAGCTGAAAAAACACAATGTCACCCGTGCAATTATGGTGGGACGCGTTGCGAAGAAAAGGCTTTTCACACCGTGGCGCATCGTGCGATACCTGCCCGACTGGCGGGCGCTCAGGATATACTACCGGCGGCTTAGGGGCAAAAGCAAGTTTTCACATTTGCTTCTGCGCGCGCTGGCGGATGAACTGGCCAGCGGCGGCATAATACTGGAGAATTCAACTATGTATTGCAGGGAGCACTTAGCAACGGCCGGCGTGATGACGACTGTGACGCCGCGTTCATCGGCGCAGAGCGATGTTGACTTCGGGTGGGAGCTGGTCAAGAAGCTCGCCGATCTGGGCATAGGCCAGGCGATCGCGGTGAAGGAGCGCGAAGTCATCGCGGTCGAGGCCATAGAAGGCACGGCGGCGATGATCGAGCGCGCGGGCCGACTCTGTGAATCGGGCAACTGGACACTGGCGAAGGCCTCCAAGCCGGACCAGGATATGCGATTGGATGTGCCGTGCGTTGGACCTGAGACCATCAGGAGCCTGGCTGAAAACGGGGGCAAGTGCTTGGTTGTGGAGGCGGGCAGGACGATAATCATCGACAAGCCTGAGACAATAAAGCTTGCCAACCAATTGGGTATAGCGGTTCTCGGGCGTTGAGCCGGCATACGCCCGCTCGATTGCTCGCGACAGACTGGAGCCGCATGGGTACGTTTCCATTTGAGCTGTTGATCCAACGCGCTTCCTCGGATGAACCGGTGGAGCCTCTGCTGTGCAAGGGACATTTGCGGGTGATTCCTGGATCAAGAGAGGTGTATGATGCTGTGTGGCGCGGAAGAAACGTGGTTGCAAAGGTGTTCTCTCGCAGGATAGGCAGCGGGCGTCGCTTCAAGAGGGAATGGAGGGGTCTGTGTCAGCTTCAAAGTCGTGGTGTGAATACGCCGGAGCCTCTGTTCTGCGGAAGGACGCAAGACGGGCGATTGGCGGTGGTCGTGGAGAAAATGGTCGATTCTCCGACGGTCTTGGATGTCTTTAACGGGACGCGCGAGAAGGCCGGCCGGATGGATTTGCTCCTTCGGGTCTGCCGCGAGCTGGCGATGCAGCACGAAAGAGGCGTTCTGCAGAGAGATCTGCACCTGGGCAACTTTCTGCTTGCTGCCGAGAGGGTACTTGTACTCGATCCGGGCCAGATGCGGTTTTTCTCGCACCCTGTGACAAGGAAGAAAAGCATTTCACAACTGGCGCTGTTGTCCTGCTATTTGCCGGCTGACGAGGTGGAATCCATTTCCAGGCTCTGCAAGGAGTACTTCTCGGCGCGCCGCTGGCGTTTCGAAGAATCGGACAGGGCGGTGTTTCAGAAGGAGATAGAGTCACACGCCAGGCGGATGATCCGAAGGCAACTGCGAAAGTGTATTCGCACGAACAAGAGGCACGTTCGCATCAGGGCGCGCGGACTTGCGGCAGTCTTTGAGCGGGCCTTTTATGCGGGGGCTAAGCCGCTTGATTTTGTCGAGCGGATAGATGAATTGATGGCCGGCGGGGAGATTCTCAAGAATGGCAACACCACCTACATATCCCGATTTGCGTGGAACGGAAGGGACATCGTCGTCAAGCGCTACAACCACAAGGGCCTCGTCCACTCACTGCGCCACACGATGAAGAGGTCGCGCGCGAGGCAAGGGTGGCTGCACGCCCATCGGCTCGGAGCACTCGACGTGACCACACCAAGACCGTTGGCTTACGTGGAGCTGCTTAAGGGGCTGCTTGTGTGGAAATGCTATATAGTGACAGAGTATGTAGAGGGGCAGCAACTGTACTATTTTCTGCGAGACAAGAACGTTGGCGACAAGCAGCGGTCAGCGGCGATACAGCAGATTCTGGAAGTTCTGGGCAAGCTGCGGAAATATGGTATTACCCACGGGGACGTGAAGCCTTCGAATATCCTGATAACAGAAAGGGGGCCGAGCCTGACCGACCTGGATAGTATGCAGGTGCACAAGCTGGGCCGCACTTGCAGGTTGCGGTGGACCAGGGATTCAGGAATTATTGAAGAGCTGCGCAGAGAGTTTGTCCCGGCTGAATCTTAGAGGCTCTTGGTTACTTCCAACAATGTCCGCATTCTTTAACATAGCGCAGCGTAAAACAGGTGTAATAGTCCTTGCTTCGGCCAAGGGAAATCGCATAATATTGTGCCGGAACTTATGACTTGAGGCCGTCAGACTTGAGAATCCATGAAGAGTAACTTGAAGAGCCTATCAGACCAACCGGCGGACTATTTCAGCAACGTCAGAATGGATATGCTGAAGTACATACCCCAAGATGTGCATACCACCCTTGAGTTCGGTTGCGGTTTCGGTGGATTCTCTGCCCTGCTTAAAGAGAGATTTGGCACCGAGAGCTGGGCGGTCGAGAAAGAACCGGCGGTAGCCGAGCAGGCTGCGAACAAACTTGACAGGGTAATCAGCAGCGATGCTGCTTCCTGCCTTGCGGAACTGCCGGACAATTACTTTGACTGCATAATGTTCTTTGATGTCCTGGAGCATCTGGCTGACCCTTATTCGCTTCTGCTCTCATCAAAGACAAAGCTTGCCGCCGGCGGGGCCATAGTCGCTTCCATCCCCAATGTCAGATACTATCGAACCCTTGTTGATTTGGTCATGCACGGCAATTGGGACTACAAAAACCATGGGCCGTTGGACAAGACGCACCTGCGTTTCTTTACTTTCAAAAGCATAGCAAAGATGTTCAGACAGTTGGGTTTTGACGTGGTCACGCTCGAAGGAATACACCCCACCTCGAGCCGGACATACAAAGTGCTGAATGGGCTTCTGCTGGGTCTGCTCTTCGACGTCAAGTACAAGCAGTTTGCCGTTGTGGCAACCCCGAGGACCGATGGACAATAAGCTGGCACTTTCGATCATCATAGTAAGCTGGAACGTCAAGGAAGACCTCGCCGACTGCATCAGGTCCATAGAGGAGAACCCCCCTTGCGGTGAGTTTGAAGTCATTGTTGTTGATAATGCCAGCACGGACGGAACCGCTGGTGCGATTGGAACGGACTTTCCCAGCGTCACCCTGATTGCCAACGACGAGAACAGCGGTTTCGCAGCGGCAAACAATGCAGGCACCGAGAAGTCACAGGGGACATATGTCCTCCTTTTGAACCCCGACACAATCGTGCATCCGGGGTCACTCGATGCTTTGATCAAGTTTATGGATGACAACCACGATGTCGGTGCATGCGGGCCAAAGCTGTTGAATTCCGACGGCACAACTCAGCCTTCGGCGAGGCGTTTTCCGACGCTGCGCGGGATTCTTCATTACTATACGATTCTGCGGGTTGTGCCCATTTTTAGGAGCGAATACAGGAAATGGCACATGAGAGATTTCAAGCACGACAAGCAGATGGACGTGGACCAGGTAATGGGGGCCGCCCTAATGGCGAGACGCTCAATTGTGGAGGATATCGGCCGAATGGACGAAACCTTTTTTATGTATTATGAAGAGGTCGATCTGTGCTACAGGATAAAACAGGCCGGCTGGCGGATAGTGTTCACGCCAGATGCGGTGATAACTCATCGCGGAGGTCGCTCGACCGACCAAATACCAGTCGACAGACGAATGATGGCCCTGAGAAGTGTGCTGACGTTCATACGCAAACACCGCGGCAAGCGTACTGCGAGCTTGTTCAATATCATATTCAAGCCGGCTGTCGTATTGCAGAACGCATATCAGTTTCTGATCGGAATCCTGGTTCTCATCTATGCATTGTTCGTGTTTGACAGCAGAAAGCGAGAAGAAGCTGCAAGAAAGGTCGGCAGAGCGGCGGTTTGCCTGTTCAGGTATTCATGGCAGATACTCTTTAGGTTCTGACATTACCGGCACCCTGAAGGATCAACGCGGCAAGCTGCTCGCCGATGACGCTTATATCAAACCGTTTGACGGATTTGCGGGCGCTTTGGCCCATATTCTTTCTCAACTGCGCGTCATCAACCAGGCGCGATATTCTATCGACCCATTCTTCCGTGTCCGATGCGAGATAACCTGTGATATTATCCTGGACGTAGCCGCAGTTTACGCCGACCGGCGAAGCGACAATGGGCAGACCCGCAGAGGCATACTGTAGCACCTTGAATCCGCACTTGCCCCGCGTAAAACGATTGTCCGGCAGCGGCGCCAGACCAATGTCACTCGTAACCAGATCGGCAGCCTGCGTCTGCTCTGACCAGAGACACTTCTCCACGGGCATCATTTTCAGGTCGATAAAATCGCCACATACAATCTTCAGAATGACGTTTTCATGGCGTGAGCCAATTTCTTCGAGGGCTGGCGTGATTTCAGCCAGGTATCTGAGGGTGCTCCGACTGCCAATCCATACGAGGCGGACTTTTCCGTCGTCTTTTCTCGCGGCGGCAATTCTGTAGTCGTTTATGTTCAGGCCGGTGGGCAGAACTTCGACTTTTGTGTTGAACTTGCGTGCGTGTTCGGCCAGATAAGGGTTGCCTGCGATGACCAGGTCGGCTAATCCAACTGTCAGGCGAAAACGGACGGATTTTAAGAGACTGTAACGCTCGGGCGCTTCGGGCTTGTACATCACGGCGTCGTCGAAATCATATATGATCCTCCCGGCGTATCGGCGCAGCAAGGGCGCCTCGATGAGATTAAGCCTTTTCTTTTGCAGAAAGACGGCGTCGAAATCGGCGCTTCGCTTCAAGAGTCTGCACCGGGCAGCCGGACCGGCAGGGCAGCGTGCAACCTCACAGTTAATGCCGTTGCGGCGCAGAAGGTCCAAATGGACCTCAAGCCGCTGCCGAAAACTCGGCCTATCCGGATTATTTGTCAGAACCAACAAGTTCATTGCCGGAACTCAAACTGCCTTGCGCACCATTTAACGTTCCCACCATCATAATGTTCGTGGGTGCATGGAGATACCTGTACCCTGTCAGCCACCGAAGCGCTCCCAAACGTGATGCGAACTTGAGCGTCTTTGCGCATACACCTCGCAAGGCATGGCCGCTCTTGCGATGCTTGGTGAAGCTGAAGTGTATCTTGCCAAATTCGTCGTCGAGCAGGCGGAAGTCGCCTTCATTTGACGTTGCAGCCAGACACTGCGCCGGCTCGAACGACAGCTTCGGAAATAGCTCCATGATACCCTCGGGGGTGAACCGCCAGTAGTCATTGGGGTAAAGATGAATCTTCCAGGAGAAAGGCGCGGATATGCAGATGCTGCCGCCGGGTTTCAGCAGGCGCATCAGGTTCTCGGCCATCTTGAACGGCTCTCGGCAATGCTCGAAGACGCTGAGGCAGAAGATTGTCCCGAAACGGCGACTGCCAAGCGCTCTATCGACTTGCTCAAAGCCTTCCGTGAGATCCATAACGGCGTCCACGCCGCGGCCGTCTTGCATATCGACGCCGATGTATTCGCCCCTGGAGGCAAACAGCGTCCGCAAATCCTGGGTGCTGCCGTAGTCTTTGGAGCCGACTTCGAGAAACGGGCCCTCCATTTGCTCGGCAAACCTACGAACGAAGATTAGCTGATTCACATCCCCCATTCTATGCCGTTTCCAACTATTGACAAATCTGCAGGTTATGTTGGGCACACATCACGATCCCGTCAACCAGGGTGCACTATAACTCCCCTTCTCAACCAAATCGAGCAAATATCCGGCAATCTTAGCGGGGTTGAATTCCTTATGGGCGTGCTCCATTCCGGCATCGGCAATTTTCTTTCTCTCAGTCTCGTGTTCAAGATACCAATCGGCCAGTTCGGAGAAATCATCAACACTCTCGAAATACCTCAGATGCCGACCGCCTTCAAAGAGCAGGTTTCCATCAGGCATTTTCTCAGCCAGGACAAAAGTGCCGCACGCCAGGTAGTGCGTGAGCCTGTCCGAACTGTAGAGTCTGACAGGCTTGCAGGAATTCGCATTGACTCCGATTCTGGCCCCGCTAATTGCGTAGAGGTAGTTGATGCCGGCAATTTTGTCTCTTCCACAACAGCCGTACAGCGTGCAGTTTTCTCGTTTGGCCAATTCCCTGACGAGCTCTTCTCTAAGAGTCTTGTCGGTTCCGGCGTGATGACCTGCCTTGCCCGTCCAGAGAATATCCGATTTCCACTCATTCGACACTTCGTATCGCCGGTCAACATCGGGGTCGCACATATTCGGCATAAAGACACAACGCCGAACGCCGGCGTCTTTGTACACCTGCAGAAACTCGCCGTCATTTGTTGCGGTAAGTATGTCAAGCTCTTTGGCGGTCTCGACTCTGTTCTTATGGTGTTGCGGCCAGGGGTCCCCATCGCCCCCTATGAACACCGCATTCGGAGCGGCCTGCCGCATACGCGCCACCGTCCGGGCATCCAGCACCCTTGCGAAACTTACGTAAACAATATCAGGCTTGTAGCTCCTAACCGTGTCGGCAAGAAGATCGTCAACCTTGGATTTGTAGAGAAGCGAGGCAAAAGTCTTGCTTTCGATGGGGCTGACCTGCGACAGCACGCTGCAATAGCTGAAAAGACGAACATCGTGCCCCAAACGTATGAAGCCCTTGGCCAGTTTGGGCATCTGGTCGAGGAACATCTTTATCGGCTTCAAACGGATATCAGCAACGATAAGTATTCGTTTTGCCTTGCTCATCCGGGGGCTAAAGTCCTGCTATTGTCATCGGGGTCGGCATTTTCACTCATAGGCATGTTCCTTGTTTGGATGCATTCTAATAATGTCATTTTTCACTTGGAAGCCCCAGCCCGGGTGAATGTCCGGAATAAAGGTTCTAATGCGTCACCCTTTTAGATTATTCTGTTTATGATTTGTCTATTATATTCAGGATCTTCCAGCGGATGAACTTTTCTACCTCTGCGACTACCCTCAACATACTTAAACTCCAACGGCCCGGCTTTCACATCTTTTCTCAAAAACAATTCTCTATCCAACAATTCATCTCGACGTTTGCTGTTAAATGACTCTACATAACCATTCTCCCAAGGGCTGCCCGAGGCTATAAATAAAGTCTTAACTCCAGATATTGCGAGCCATCTTTTAACAGCCTTGTTAGCAAACTCGGGATCGTTGTCGCTACATATATGATCACGTTCTCCACGAACCGCAAATACTTCATTTGTTAACGAGGGATTCAAGTTTGTTCAACTCTTTAATGGCCTCGTTGAAATGATCGATATTCTCTATTCCCAGCCAATATTCTTCGATACGATATGCGCCAATAGGGCGTTTTTTCTCTAATAGCTTATTCGCAAGGTCAGGCATTGTAAAAAATGTATTATCCGGCACGAAGTCGATAACAGACGCATCTAATACATAAATTCCCGCACTGACATTAAATGCCGTACTTGGTTTTTCAACAATGCGACAAAGCTTGGCACCTTCAAGCTCTAAAACTCCAAAAGGCAACTTATGTTCGTATGTTCTATATCCAACAGTCATGCAATATTTGCCCTTCTTATGATAATTGATCATCCTTGAAAAATTTAGTTGAGTGAAAATATCACCATTCATCAAAATGAATTCTTGTCCGTCGCCAAAACAATCCCGCATTAAAGACAAAGGCCCTGCTGTACCTAAAGGCTTTTCTTCTTCAACATATTTTACAGAAAGGCCGAATCTTGCTCCATCAGCGCAAAAGGCCTTTATCAGTTCGCCTTGATAGCCGACTGATATAATAACTTCTGTTATGCCGAACTTTTTGAGATTCTCTAGAATAATCTCAAGAATTGGTTTCTCACCAATTGGCAATAAAGGCTTTGGAATTGAAAATGTTAAAGGCCGCAGCCTAGTACCTTTGCCGCCAGCTAAAACTACAGCTTTCATCTATACACCTCACACTCTATATTTGTCAGGATCATAAAAACCTGGATTACTTTTAATAAAACTGATTGTCTCTTCAAGGCCATGAGTCAATGAGACCTTTGGTAACCATCCCAATACGTTTCTTGCCCGTGTATTATCCGCACACAGTCTTTCCACTTCACTGTGCGCTGGACGAACCCTTTCTTTATCGTGCTCTACAACTATATCTCGTCCGACGAGCGATATTATTTTTCTTGTTAAATCTTCAATTGAAATCTCCTGCCCGGATCCAATATTAATTTCCATACCAACTGATTTTTCCGATTCCGCTACTTTAACAAAGCCTTCTGTTGTATCTGTAACAAATGTGAAATCTCTTGTAGGAGTTGTATTACCTAATGTGAGCCTATCTTTCGTTAAAGCCTGTGAAATAATAGAAGGGATGACAGCTCTGTCGGATTGACGCGGCCCATAAGTATTGAAGGGCCTTATCAAAGCAACCGGCAAATCAAAGGATTGATAGAAGCTCAAAGCGATGGCGTCAGCGGCGATTTTACTCGCAGAATACGGAGATTGAGGTTGTTTCGGATGATCTTCATTTATCGGAACATATCTTGCCGTACCATAGACTTCGCTCGTGGAAGTTTGGACCAGTTTCTCTATACCTACATCTCTTGCCGCCATTAGTACATTCAAGGTTCCAATGGTATTTGCTTCGATTACTTCCTGGGGATGTATATAGGAGTATGGGATTCCCACTAGTGCGGCCAGATTAAAAATGATCTCTACGCCATCCATCGCTTTAACTACGGTTTCCAATTCTCTAATGTCGCCATAAACAATATCCATAGTGTTTCTAAGATCGTGAGAGAAATACTTAATAAAGCCCTCGTCAGCTCTTGAGGTATATCGCACAAAAGCCCTGATCTTAGCTCCGAGTTCAAAGAGACGCTCCGTAAGATGAGACCCAATGAACCCCCCCGCGCCTGTCACCAAAACTTTCTTCCCGTCCCATGCAAACATTTCAAATTCCCTTTTATTCCCTAATTACCTTGTGGTCAGATGTCAGCTTTTCCAAAAGACATACAATATCACTACCCGCAGTCAAATAAAAAATTACTTGTTCAAGGGGCATTCGCTTAGAATAAACCATTTAAGGCACTATCTTAAACTATTGTTCTTATGATTTGTTTTTTGTATTCAGGGTCATCAGGATTAGAAGCATGTTTCATTTTACAATTGCGGCCGATGCTCTTTAGCTCCAGGGGCGTTTCTTTTCTTAAGAAGCATTCATATTCCTCGCTAATATGTCCAATGTCAACGGCCTGGTATCCTCTCTTGCATAAATCGTAAGCTAAAACAGTTGCCGTCGGGCCTAAAGCGGCTAGTATCAGCGCATCGGAATTGACTTCATCAAATGCCGATAAAATATGATCATATTTGTTAAATGCATTTTTGACGGGACAGAAGATAATACGTGATATTGATTTGGCCCCATCTAATAGATCATTAGCCACTCCGAGTCGTGCTTCTTGGCTCTCAAGTATTATTACGTCTCTGTTTTTCCATATCTCCTTTAATCTTTTAGTGTATGTGCAGCATCTCTGGTAGTATTCGTCTGTTTTGTTGAAATTCAAATAGTACCTGTTAAAAAACGCATTGTAGTAAACACGGTTCATATTAAGATAAGAATATGTCATTTGGCGCTTTTTAGACATATATTTTCTCCAGAACTTTCTTGTGTAAGGCACATAACAATCCAACGAGCCAAAACAATCAGGTAAGCCAATCAGTAAATTCGGGAGATCTGACGAGATTACTTCTTTCAGTCTGTCGGCCAGGTCTTCAGAGGGGTCGTGGAAAGATATTCTACTGAGGTTCATACAAGCGAACTCTCCGTCCCCAAAACGAGATATCGAACATTTGTCCCTTATAATCTTGTCCAGCGTCTCGTCTATACTTTTTATTTTTGGTATCAGAACACTGAAACTATTGCATATAATTTTATCATAAATTTCGTAAGGCATGTTTTCCAGCTTGTTTTGAATTTCTTCAAGCTGTTTATGCCTTTTGCCCGAACGGAACAGCCTGTTCCCGAAACGCTCCCATTCTTTTTTAATTTTATCCAGCATGACAATCAGCTTCAATCCGGGCTATTTTCCCGCCATTCTGACGGCATAGATATATCCTTTATTCATCGCTTCTGACAGAACCCTGGTGCGCACAACAAATCCACGACTTGTCAGGACGCCGATCAGGCTGTCGGGCTTATTGTAATGGTATTCCATGAGAATTACATCCATCTTTCCAATCAGCGCTTTCTCGTCAAGCCGTTCAAATATCTCAAACTCCGCGCCCTCGCAGTCGCATTTCACAATGATATGCTTATTTTTATGTTCCTCTAAAATAGGGGCTATTTCCCTTGCCGCATCTTTGACTGCAACGGTTTCCGTTCTGCCGTTATTCTTACCTTTACAAACGTCGTGCGTGGTGCTCATGCCGCCGGTCGCCGTATCCATATACGGCAGTTCCAGCGTTGTCTCTGCTTTGCCAAGCCCGAAGTTAAAAGCATTTATCTTTTCGCCCAATTGCGGATTGAGTTCTAGGTTCTTTTTTGCCAGCGCAAACGTTGGCTTAAACGGTTCGAAAGAGTATATACTTTTTATGTTCGGATATGTGGCAAAAAACAGCGATGCTATGCCGCGATTCAGCCCTATATCAATTAAGACCGCATCACAAGTAAAATTTACGCCGTAGTCTTTATTAAGAAAGACTTCTTTAGTGATTCCCAGTGCTTCATGCGGCACATTGGAAATGTCTATTTTGACACCTTGGGGCGTTGTAACAATGTCATTTTCTATTTTGCATCCGTGAGCCAAAAGTCTTTTGCGTCGACTCCTGGTGCCGATTAATATACGCTTAATCGCCCTTCGCGCCCTTTTGCTGGGCACAAAACAGCATAGGAGATTTACCAATATTGTCATTATCGGCAAATCCTTTCTGCCATTCTTACAGCATAGATATAACCCGTTTGTGATTTGCTCGAACCGGCTTTCATCTGGACGGCAAAACCGTTCTCAGCAAGGATATTTACCAACCTGGCAGGTTTTTCAAAATGATATTCCATCATAACCACATCTATCCTGCCAACAATGTTTTCTTCATTAAGTCTGTCAAATATCTCGAACTCTGCTCCTTCGCAATCGCATTTAACAATTACGTGTTTGCTTTTATTTTCTTCTAAAATGGGAGCTATTTCTTTTGCCGCATCCCTGATGACAACCGTTTCTTTGTTTATATTTTTTGCGCCTTTGCAGACATCGTGAGTGGTGCTCATGCCGCCGGTCGCGTTATTCATATACGGCAGCTCCAGCGTTGCATCCGATTTGCCAAGCCCGAAGTTGAAGGCATTTATCTTTTTGCTCAATTGTGGATTCAACTCCAAGTTTCTCTTGGCCAACTCAAACGTCGGCTTGAACGGTTCAAAGGCATAGACACTTTTTATGTTTTCGTTGCAGGCAAAGCGAAGTGATACGGCCGCCCGATTCATGCCAATATCAATCAACACCGATTCTCTTCCAATATCCAGATTATACTCGCTCTTGACGAATACCTCCCTGATCAAATACAGAGGGCAATCCGCCGTGTCGGAGACGTCTATGCGAACACCCTGCGGCGTGGTCATGACACCATCGTTTAGTGTAAATCCCTGAATCAGAAGCTGATATTGCAGGCGCGGATTGACTACGAGGCGGTATCGAATTCTTGTGCGCCACCGTTTTGCGGGCACGAAGCAACACATGAACTTGACCAATGCTTCCACCACAGCAAAATCCTTCATTGCTACGAACTCCTTTCAATCAGTGCTTCAACGTCGCTCTTATCCCAAGCTGATTTGGGCCCCGCTTAAAATGGCGTTTAAGAAGCGTAAGTCTCAATAAGCTCGGCCGGGAAGTATCTGTGCAGACTCTCAAAATACCCGTGCAGCTGCAGAGGGCGGTTCTTGGTGAACACAATGTTGCTTATCATCTTGTCCATAATTTGGCGCCGCGCAAAACCCCACCTGCGCCGCAAGACTCCGGGAGGTTGAGGCGGCGCCGCCTCAGACGGCAATATGCGGCTCTAATCGCCGGCAAACTCAAACAATACCTGCGCGTCGATCAAAAGAAGGTATAAAGCCAGGGCGAAAGGGCCGAGCTTTCGGCAAAGATTATCAGCGCGCCCAGCAACAGCAGCGAGACAAGGATGGGTATCAGCCACCACTTCTTGCGCGTCCTCAAAAACTGCCAGAACTCCACTATTATTGATAATTTGCTCACCGTGACTCCTGTAACCTTCGACGGTATTGTCCGACAAGTATAAGCTGAAAGCACCGCCTGTCAAGAGGTATCAGAACTGTTTGGTATAGTCAGGCTTCTGCGATTGGTCTGCGCTCCTCGCACGCCAGTAGCTTTGCGAAGCATTGCGGTCAAACTTCATATTCAGCAGGTCTTTGCCCAAGAGCCTAAGCAGCAGCGCCGTGGGCGTCAGGATAAGAAAAAACAGAACAAAAAGGATCACCCGTGTCATAAACCAGCCCATTATGACCGAAAAGGTCATCCATACCTTGTGAAGGGGCTTGAGCACGACAGGTACGAGGAGACCCGCAAGGACAAACAAGGCCGAAGCAGCAAAGAAATACCGGCAGTAATCCTTCTGCCGCCACAGCAGAAAACCGCCGATAAGGGCCAATGGAACGCCCATTACGAACGCGAACTTTCTAAGCTCGCGTACGGAACTGTCGATCTTCCTGA
>Ga0315288_10007984_pt1 | contig 13385 bp, 23 predicted proteins | sample YL17G11_20_MG_FD_203454 | JGI IMG/M metagenome (GOLD analysis project Ga0315288, IMG submission 203454) | Sediment microbial communities from Yellowstone Lake, YNP, Wyoming, USA - YL17G11_20 | ecosystem: Environmental > Aquatic > Freshwater > Lake > Sediment | place: USA: Wyoming | collected...
TTCCGGCGCACGATGCACCTCTGGACGCGGCCCGGGTCGCGGAAGTACGCCGCGTCCACGGGCTCCACGCAAACGACCTCGTCCGACAGGTTGGGCTCCGTCGACGGAAGCCCCGCTGCCGCCTTCTCGAACTCCTCCCTCGACTTTGCCATCCCCATCGGTCCTCCTCAGGCCTGCATCACGCCGACGACGACCGCCTGCTTGAGCAGCTCCTTCACGACGTCGTCCACCGGCTCGAGCTTCATGTACCGAACGTAGAGGTTTCGGATCTCCCGCAGGCTGTCCGACTGAATCCAGGACTTCTGACCCTTCTTGGACAGCGCGAACCGGAGCCACTCCTCGACGTCCGGAAAGTGACCGCTCTGGAACTGCTGGAACGAGTCCTGTATCACCTGGGCGTTGGCCCTGAACTTCGCCGTGCCCCACTCCGCGGCGAACTTCGTCAGGCGGTTGGAGGCCTTCGTGTAGAAGCTCTTCTTCAGGTCCTTGGGCATCCGCTTGCGGTCGAACCCGGTGATCTGCTTGAAGCGCGTGCCGACGATGGCGTCGAAGGGCGACATGTAGCCCTTGTTGCGGAACCGGTCGCGGAACGCCTCGAGCACCGACTTGCTGGAGAGCAGGTAGTCCGCGAGGTCGTCGGACGCCGCCCAGGCGAGGAACTCGTTCTTGACCTCGGGGTGCGCCTTGATGAAGGCCGTCCCGACGTGGTCGGTGCGGGCGCTCTCGGGCGCGAGCTTCGCCGCCGCCATCCGGTCGTCGAACGCGCCGGTGTTGAGGAAGTACGTGAAGAGCCCGCGGAGGATGTTGTCCTCCGGGGACGCCGCGTTGCTCGTGCCGTACTCGAGCCTGGCGGGCTTGTCGCTCATTCCGCGCAGTCCTCGCATGAGGGGTCGTGCTCCTCGATCTCGGCCTCGTCGCCCGCGGGACGGACGTCGTTGAAGACGGTCTTGCCGTCCACCACGACCTTCGTCCCCTCGTGGTCGCTGAAGTCGCTGGCCTGGAAGCCGGGCTGGTCCTCGCCCCAGGAGTACAGCCGTCCGTCCTCCTCCGGCCCGTTGAAGCGCAGTACCAGGAGCTTCCTGAACGGCTTCTTGGGCAGGTGCGGCTCCACGAGCTCGTTCCCCCTGAAGAACGCGCGTACCTTCTTCAGATCCGCGAGCTCGCACCAGGCCCCCGGCTCGTCCCAGCCGCCGCGCCCGCAGAAGAAGATCTGCCTTTCCGCCTTCGCCATGCCCGCACCTCCGATCCCCGGTACGCCGCGCGCACCGCGGCCTACGCCTCCATCACCGCCGCGACCTCGTTCAGCTTTTCCGCCTCCTCGCAGCAGCGCTTGTACGTGTAGGGCGGCCCGAGCACGCGCTCCCCCGTCCGGAGGCGGTGCCCCTCGGGGACCGCGCGGTGGTGGCCCGACGGGTCCGCCACGAGGTACCATACGTGCTGCCTCACGACTCCATCACCGACCTCGCCGCCTGGACGCCGCAGTCCGAATGGACGCCGGCGTTCAGGACCTCCTGCGCCGTCGGGTAGTCCGAGCGCAGGTCGCCCTTCTCCAGGACGGAGCCGCAGTCCCGGCACGCCCAGCGCCATCTCCTGGGCGCGGACCTGTCGACGGGCTTGCCGGAGCGGATCCAGCCGTGGTGCCTGAAGCCCGTGGCCGGCGAGGTCCAGCTCACGACTCCATCACCTCCTCGACGAGGGCCTCGCTGACTGCGAGCATGAGGCGCTCGGCCGGGATTTTCTTCTTCTCCGACAGGTGCCTGACGGCCCTGCGGAAGAGGACTATGACCATCTGGCGCTCCGCCTCGGCCTTCGAGCTGCCCTGCGCGACGTACTTCGCGACGAGCTCCCGGCGCTGCTCGACCATGGCATGCCTGGTGCTGAAGATCGCCTCGATCATTCGTAGTCACGGACTGCCACGAAGCTGGCGCACTTGGGCTTGCCGTCGTCCGTCAGCTCGGTGTACCGGTAGGTGACCCGGGTGCCGACGGGGGGCGGGTTCCTGCGGCGCTCCGTCGTCCCCGCGTTCAGCTCGAACTCCACGCCGGAGGGCATCCTCATGACGAGGGACCCGGTCAGGCCCTTGAACTGGCCCTTGGTGCTCTTCTCGTAGCCGATCACCTCGGCCTCGGCGTCCTTGAACGGCTTCACCTTCAGCAGGGTGGAGCTGCGGCCGACCTCGTAGAGGGCGCCGGGCTTGCGGATCATCAGGCCCTCGGCGCCCTTGGCTTCGTACTCCGCGAGGAGCTCCGCCAGGTGCGCCCGGCTCTTGACCGCCTCGTGCTCGTGGAGCTGGATGAAGCCGTTCTTGCTCGCGCGCCACGCGTTCTCCAGGGCGACGAGGCGCTCCTCGAAAGGAGTTGCGAGGTGCGGCATGTCGAACACGACGTACTTGATCTGCCTCCACATCTCGCCGCCGTCCTGGCGCTTGACGACCGAGATGGTCTTCTGGAAGAGCTTGCGCCCCATCCAGAGCTCCCCGTCGAGCGGGTGCGACGGCATGTCCTCGCGGAACCAGTCCGGCGCCATGAAGACGTTCCCCTGCCGGGAGACGAACTGGCTGCCGTCCCAGTAGGCCCGGACGCCGTCCAGCTTCTCGGACCACAGCCATCCCGTCGGATCCAGATCCCCGAAGTCCTCGTAGGAGTGCGCCAGGAGGACCGGCGGCCCGTGGAGCTTGGCCTTCTCGTCCTGCCGGAGGCTCCGCCCCTCGGCCGCCGCGCGGTCGAGGACGCCCTGCGCGTAGGAGGCGTCGGCCGTGATCGCCCTGCCGCCCGCCGTGGCCGGTCCGACCGCCGTGTTGGGCGCCGCCGTCTGGATCCGGCCCGTCGTGGTGCCCGCCTGGCTGATCGCGGGCGCGGCGCCGATCCGAGCGTCCTCCGCCGCGTCGCCGCAGTGCTTTCGGAGGTGCTTGCAGGTCCTCTTGTCGATCTTGGCCCCCTGGTTCCTCCAGGCTGGACACGTGCAGCTGTAGGCCCCTCCGACGTTCTTGAGCTCGTACGGGCTCTTGCCGCTCCCCATCACGTACTGCGGACATCCTTCGATCAGTGCGGGCATGTCGTCACCTCCGTCCATGTTACGTGCGCGGACGCCCGATCTGCGCGTCCGCTCAGCTCTCCATCACCTCCCGGACCACGCAGTCCGGGTGGGGGCACCCCGGCTGGGGCTTCTCGTGGTCGACCTTGTGGAGGTAGTACGTCTGGCCCCACTGGGGGACCAGGCGTATCCCGCCGATCATCTTCTTCACGTCGAACCCAGTCCCGCAGCAGAGGCAGTACCGGCCGTATCCGTTGAGCTCGCCCTTGCACGTCGTGTCCGTGCTCCCGCACGAGGTGCACGCCGCCCTGTCAGAGGCCGAGCGTGACACGGAAGGTGCTCAGAAGGCGGTTGGAGAGCTCCTGCACCTTCGCCGCGAGCGCCGCGTCGATCTCCCTCTTCAGCTCCGCCTGGTTGACGTTCTGACCCGCGAGCTCGCAGATGTTCTTCTCGAAGTCCAGCCCGAGCGGGATCGCCGCCCGGGAAATCGCCCTCTTCGCCGCGTCCGCCGCCTTCGTTGTCGCCTTGTTCATGACTCCTGTACCTCCTTCACGACCGCCTGGTTTACCGCCGCAATCAGCTCTTCCTCGGTCAGCCCTCCCCTGAGCGCCCTCGAGCAGTCCTCGGAGAACCTCCTGAGGAACGCCGTCTTCGCCTGGGCGGACAGCTGCTGCCGGGCCTCGTTCTTCTTCTCGGGCTTCATGAGTCCTGGACCTCCCGGACCAGCGTCTCGCGCCACTCCCTCACGAGGTCCACCTCCGTCAGCCCCAGCCTGGACATTCTCCTCATGACCTTCCTCGCCTCCTCCAGGGCGCGCCCGGCGTCGCCGCCGCGGGCCGCCGCGTACAGCTCCCGTACGCGGGCCACGGTGTCGGCTACGGCCGGCGGGAGGCCCGGGTTCCGGAGGACGAGCTCGCGGAGGATGGCCGCCTCGTACGATGGCTTGGGCTTGGACGAGGCGCGCTCGTAGAAGCCGTAGACCACCTTCGACCGGACCTTCATCTCGTCCCACTCCTTGAGGTACGACATACGGCGGCCGCCCATCCCGCAGGTATCGCCGGAGTTACTGGGCCATACTGCGAAGCCGAGGACCTCCGTCCCGACGCAGTCCCGGACGGTGACCACCCCTCCGTGGCGCGAGTTCGGGCGCACGTCGATGGAGAAGGTGGACGGCACCGTCCGGAGCGCGGTCTCGAGCGCTGACTCGCGGAGCTCCTTCACGACTCCATCACTTCCTCGACCTGGGCGATCCTGAGGGCCTCCTCGATGACGGAGTCCGTCATGTCCTCGCGGCGCAGGATCTTGAGGACCTCCTTCCGCAGGTCCTCCGTGTTGTGCTTCGTCCGGTAACGGATTCCCAGGACCGTGTTGACGAACTCGATGAGGGAGGCCCTGTCCCCGTCGGTCGGGACTGGAGGGACCGGCTGGGAGGCGTCCGGCGGGTAGTTCTTCATGCGGGCCTTGCGGTCCTTGTCCTTCATGTCCTCCGCCAGCCGGTCGTTGGCCTCGCGGACGGCGCCGTGCATCTTCTTGACGCGGAGGAGGATCATCTTGACGGCGACCTTCTCCGGGGCGGCCCGCTTCTTCGGGACGTGGACCGAACGCACTCTCTCCAGCACTTCCTCCTCGGACATGACGTACACGAGGAGGCACTGGTTCGTGCAGGCCAGGGTCATCGGCGGCCCCCCGTTCAGCTCGGCGTGGATCCGCATCCCCTCGATCAGGGCGTACGGGTTGCTCGACGGGATGCTCATGTGGGCGGAGGCCTTGATGAGCTTCAGGGCCCCGTCCTCGTTCTCGGCGCGGGACGCGACGAGCTTCTCGACGGCCGGGCTCCTCTTGATTCCGTAGACCGGCTTGGAGACCTCGGCCTCCAGCTTGGCCGCGAGCTCCTCGAGGAGCCCGGCCTGTGCCGGGTCGAACTGGAGGACCTTGTTCGTCCACCTGACGTGGATCGTCCTGGTGGCGTCCGGCTTGGACCAGTCGAGGGCCGGGTAGAAGGACGGCCCTGCCTGCTCGATCTTGTAGACGATGTCCCGGATCGGCCGGGCCTGCTCGGACCCGTACTGCTCGAGGAGCGCCTCCATCCGGGCGACGACCACCGCGGTGTCGGCCTTCACTGGACCACCTCGAGGGCCAGGAGATTCCCGAGGCGTGGGTTGAAGGTCCTGTAGTGCCCGTCCGCCTCCGGCTTGTCCTCGTTGTAGCGGGTGGTCGTCAGGACCGTGATGACGGGGTCCCCGGCCTTGGTCGTCCACTTGGACTCCAGGCGCCCGAGGAACCAGCGCTTCACGTACCCCTCGTGCTCGGCCTTCATGGCCTCGCGGACCGCCCTGGGCTTGGGCGCGCGGCCCGCCCTGTAGCTCACGAAGAGCACCGCGCCCGGCTCCACGTCCTTCAGCATCTCCACCATCGTCTCAGCTGTGATCATGGCGCCACCTCCGCGATCGGGTACGGAGCGGACGGGCGGATCTGCGCCCGCCGGCGGAGCTCTCGAAGGATTGTACACGAGCGCGGCCGCAGGTCGGCGGGTCCGGCGCGTACCGGGCGGCATGGGCGAATGGGACCGAACAAGGCCGAAGATCCGGGCGACGTTCCACTCCGCGAAGTGGAGGGGGCCGTGGGCCCTCTTCTTCGACGCCATGAAGGACGCTTCCTTCATGAGCCTCGGGGCTTCGAGGACCGGGAACCAGACCCTCCTGAGGGTCCGCGTGAACGGCAGGCGTCACGAGCTGCGGCTGGAGACCCACGTCCTCCGGGGGACGAAGGGCCGGGAGCACGTCGTGGGATCCCTGATCCAGAAGTTCTTCGTCGGGGAGAAGAGCGCCCTCATCCACGACGTCGCGGCTCTGGGCGAATGGCTCTGGGAGAGGTCCATGGGGGACGCCATGATGGAGCCGGTCATGGCCGAGGCCCGAGAGCGCGGGGTCCGCTTCCTGGACGACATCACCGCGGAGGTCTTCAGCCAGGCCATCGGCGCCAGGCAGCAGGCCTACCAGCTCGACGGGGCCATGGGCGAGTTCAAGCAGGCAGTCAAGGCGGCCCTCGGTAAGGGCGCGTCCTTCACGGACATGGAGGACATCCTGAAGGAGATGGCGGTCCTCTCGGTGATGGAGTCGTGACGCGGCGCAGGACGCGTCAGCCCGTAGATCGGACCGAGCCCGCGGTACCGGGCAGTGGAGGTGACGGCATGGGATCGATCAACCAGATTCTCGCTCTTCTCGACGGCACGGACTCGAGGCCCCCGCAGGACGACGTCCCCGAGGACGTGGCAGACGGGAACGCCTTCGGGGCGTTCGAGGCCGCCCGCGAGCAGGCCGCGGAGCTCGCGAACATGGAGGCCGAGGGGCCGTGCCTCCCCGAGGAGGCCCCGTGCGACGAGCCCGCCCCGCTCCCGCCCCAGGACCCGGCGTCGTTCGAGATGCCCCCGAAGCAGTACATGCAGAAGGGACAGCGCTACACGCTGACCTTCCAGGGCGTCTGCTCCCACTGCGCCCACTGCGGCCAGCCCCTCTCGGACTCCGTGTCCATCGAGCGCGGCATCGGCCCGGTCTGCAGCAAGAAGGGGTACCACGAGGACCCCACCGACCCGGACGAGATGCAGGCGATGATCGACCTCGCGGAGTACCCGGACCTCGTGGACTTCCTCACGGCGCGGTACAAGCCCCAGGGCGTCCGCGGCCTGATGAACGGGCTCGTGAAGGTCTGTTCCCTCAACCGCCGCTCCCCCGTCCACCAGGCGTGCTGCGACGCCGTGGAGAGCCTCGGATACCGCAAGCTGGCCTCCCTCCTCCGCGAGAGCATCGCGGTCGTCGAGGTCAAGGACTGCAAGGAGCACCCGGGCTGCTACCACGTCTGGGTCAAGAAGAGCGAGTGGTCCTGGGGATGGACCAACTCCCTGCGGGCCGTCCCCGGGGCCTTCTTCTCGCGCCAGCTCAAGGGCACGATCGTCCCCCACGGCAAGAAGCCCGAGCTCTGGGACCTCATGCTCAAGTACTACGAGGGCTTCTGCGCCAAGGTCCCGGCGAAGGACGGGACCGGGCAGCACGTCGTCAAGCTCCAGCGCAAGGAGAAGAAGGCTTCCTGAGGTAGCGCCACCTCCCTCAGGACGGAGTAGCCCGGGATCCCGAAGGGGATCCCGGGCTTCGCTGTACCGTCGGCGGATGCCCTCTGAAGGCGGCCTTTGAAGATGGCGAGCACCCCGTTCCCATCGGTCCCTCCCGACTGCCCGCACTGCGGGTCGAAGGTGGCGTACCACGCGCCTCGGAGGTGGTGCGCCACCTGCCTGCGCTGGGCGCACCGCGGATGCGCGGACGAGGTGCAGTCGGGTTCCCCGCCGCGCTGGCGGGGCCGGTGCCGCGCCTGCCTGGGCGAGCCGCGCCCGGCCGGGCCGGTCACGCGGCCATAACGGCGTCGACCAGCGACAGCCTGAGCGCCTCGAGCACCTCGTCGGCGGTTGCCCCCGACGCCAGCGCCGACCGGAGGGCCGCCCTGAGCGCCTTCCGGGCCTCCCACCTCCTGCCGTCCCTCGGGGACCTCTTGGCCTTGACCCTCTTCGCCACGGGTCACCTTACATAGGCTTCCTTTGGAAGATCCGTGGCATGCCCACCCAAGCGTCCGCGACCCTCAGCCTTCAGTACACGCCGCCGAGCGCGCCCGCGAACTCGGGCAACGCGGTGTTCCAGCTCACCGCCAGCTTCAACGCGCAGAACGTCGGGCAGATCGACGTGAACCCGACCGACCTCCCGGCCGCCGTGTTCCCCATCGCGTTCGGCTCGGTCGCCAAGGCGAAGATGCTCGTCATCAAGAACCTGACGGCGAACGACATCGCCATCCGGCTCAACGGGGCGGTGGCCGACACGTTCGTCCTGTCGCCGCAGGGCGAGTTCGCCTACGTGTGCCAGACCGCGCCGCTGACCACGCCCATCACCTCCGCCTCCGCCGTGCTCACGGCCGCGTCGCTCGCGGTCGAGGCCATCCAGTACTGGGTGTTCGGCGACTGACGGACGGCGGACACGAAGAAGCCCGGGAGCCTTGGTGGGCCGCCCGGGCTTCTCGCTGTTCGGGGCCGCTCAGGCCTTCTTGACGCGCGCCGCCTTCTTGGCCTGGCGCTGGGTCGCGCGCACCACGGCGTCGTTGGCGATCTTCCCGATGTAGCTCGAGAGCTGGTACTTGGCCACCTCCGCGAAGATCGTCGGGTCCTCCATGGCCTTGGCCGCGAACTCCTCGGCCTTCGCCGCGATCTCGGCCGCGTGGCTCCGGACCCACTCGTCCACCGCGCGCTGGACCATCGGCTTGAACGCAGCGTTGTAGCTTCCGAGCTGGGTCTTGGCGGCCTCCATCACCGCCTCCGGCATGCGGTCGGCGAGCGCCTTCTCGGCGGTCGCGTCGATCTCGGCCACCACGTCCGGGCGGGACAGGATCTCCGCGAGCTTCGAGTCGACCGCGCGGCTCACGGCGTCCTCGGCCGCCATACTGACGCGCATCACTTCGCACCCCCTTCCGCCTGGGACGCCGAATCGGCCTTCATGATCATGTCGTAGAACTCCTGCTCCGAGATGATCTTGATCCCGTTCCGCTGGGCGTCGAGCAGCTTGGACGAGGCCTTCGCCGTGACCGTGCTGTTCTTATTCCAGTCCTTGTTCGTAATGAGGAAGTTCACACCCCACTTGGGGCGCTCCTCGAAGGAGCCCCCGGCCTGCTCGATGATCTGAATGATGTCCTTGCGCAGGCGCGCCAGGTGGCCGGTGATGGAGAAGACCTTGCCCTTGAGGGCTCCGCCGCACTCCATGACCTCCAGGACCGTCGCCAAGTCGGTGAGCTCGTTGATCCGCGCCATGTCCGTACCTCCTGCCCCCGTTACGCGGCCGGGGCCGCGATCTGCGCCCTAGCTCTCCATCACGTCCTTGACGTGCAGCAGCCGCTCCGCCTCGAGGACGTCCTCGTCGGTTATCTCGGCCGCAGCCTGCTTGAAGCGCCGGGCGTACGAGAACACGTGCTCGAGCTCCTCCTGGTGGGCGAGGTAGAGCTTCGCGAGCTCGACGAAGTTGTGCGCCCCGAGCTGGAGCGCCTTCTCCCTCGAGCGGCCGTGCTTGTCCTTCTCGGACAGGAACCTGACCAGGTTCTTGAGGTTGACCTTCGCCCGCTTCTCCGGGACGGACCAGGAGCCGGGAACGTCCATCTCGGCGTCTACCTTCATGACTCCATCACCTGCCTCACTATCTTCTCCGCGCACGTCGGCTTGAGCACGTCCCCGAGGGCTTCCCCGACCGTCAGGCCGCAGACCATGCAGGTGCGGAACTTCCGGAGCTCCCCCTTGACCTCCCGGCCTAGCTTCTTCCAGGAGTGCCGCTCCTGGACGGTCCTGGCGTCCCTCACGACTTCATGACCTCCTCGACGTGCAGCAGCTTCTCGATCTCGAGGAGGGCCTTCGTGGACTCCTCGAGCACGGAGTTCGCCCGCGAGAGGGCGCCCTGCGTGAAGAAGAACGGCGTGCCCGTCGCCCCGTCGAAGGACGCATAGAGGACCTCGGCCCCGTGCGGGGCGGACTGGGCGAGCTCGAAGCCCATGCGGAGGGCCTGGAAGCTGCCGCGGCCGTTGTCCGTGCCCGAGAGCTCGACGAGCTTGTCCGCACAGGACCGGACCTGCTTCCGGAACTTGGACCGCAGCTTGGCGGCGCGCTCGGCCGCGGTCCCCTTCTCGGGCTTCTTGTTGTACCCGACGAACATCGCCGCGCCGACGCGCTTCTCGAAGTCCCGGATCCCCGCGTGCTCGGTCAGCCCCATCGCGCACCTCCGCGATCGTGTACGCGGCCGGCCGGCCAATCTTCGGCCGCTGTCAGATCGCCGAAGCCGTTATCTGGGGCAGGGCTTCAAAGGACATATGCCAGGCATAAGCGAGAGCCCCGCCACCCCTCTCGGAGCGGCGGGGCTTTCGGCGTCCCCATGCCTCCGCGGCCTAGCCTTGCGGCAGAGCCCGAGTCGAACGGGCGGAGTCTACGTGCGGGAGGGGTTCAGCTGGATGACCCGGCCGAAGCTCGGCTTGAAGTCCCGCTTGTTGGTGATGATCCAGAGGACGTCGCAGTTGGGGCGGAGGTTCGTCGGGATGTGCCCGCAGTCCCCGTCCGTGATGATCACCACCAGGTCGATGTCCGTCCCGAGCTTGAGCGGGAGCTCGGCGAAGAACTGGTCGAAGACCGTGCCCCCGCGCCCCGCGACCTGGGTGCGCTTGAGGTCGGAGGCCCTCGTGATGCGGACCATCTTGTCCCAGTACGGCACGGCGTCGCAGGGGACCATGTAGCCCTCGGTGCCCTCCGCCACGACGGCCATCTCCTTCACGCCGTTGGCGATGTCCTCGTCGGACATGCTGCCGGAGCAGTCCACGAGGGCCACCCACTTGGGCTTGAAGTCGTGCTTCCGGGGCTGGTAGACCGGGGGCGTCTGGGCCATCCCGCGCCGGCGGAACCTCTTCCAGTCGTTCTGGTTCCCGACGTCGATCGCCTTGCGCTGGAAGCAGTGGCGGATGACGTCCCTGGCGCGGAGGGTGGGCTTCTTGAGCTCCCCGAGGGCCCCCTCCACCTCCGCGGGGACGGTCCCTCGGCCGCCCATCTGCTCGGCCTGCTCTGCGGCCCGCATCATGTCCCCCATGACCTCGTCCTTCGTCATCCCGGAGGGGACGTGCGAGTCCATCGGCCCGAAGGGGCTGTAGTTCGGGGGCGCGCCGCACTTCTGGCAGCAGTTCGGCCCCCAGGGGGTCCCCTCGGGCTTGGTGACGTCCTGAGGGCCGGCCCCGAACGTGGAGGCCCCGGTCTTGGGGTCCATGGACATGGCCCCGCAGCCGCCCGTGCGCTCCTTGCAGCGGCGGGGGCTCTTCAGCTTGGAGTCCTGGATCTGGTCGTAGATCGTCTCCGGCGACATGCCGTGGCAGGACGGGTCCGCGAAGCACCCGTGGTCCGGGAGCTTGTCGATCTTGGCGGAGTGCCAGTCGAGCAGGTCCCGTAGGAGGATGGGCGAGCCGAGGGGGCCTCCCCAGAGCTTGTACTTGGCGGACCGTCCGCTCTTGACGTGGTCGTGCTCGATGACGCCGTTGACGATGTAGTCCACCGCGAGGTTCCAGTCCCGGGGATCCTTCCCCGCGGCCCGGACCGGGTCGCAGTGGAAGAAGAGGACGTGGTAGCTCTCGTGGGACATGACCGTCGACACCTGGTCGGCGTCGAGGGAGGCCAGGAAGGCCGGGCACCAGAAGAAGTTCTTCCCGTCGGTGGCCGCCGTCTCGATCTTCTGTCCGTGGAGCTCGTTCGCGAGGAAGTGGGGCTTCGGCCCCGCCAGCGCGAAGAGGAAGGGGTTCCCCCCGTTCTCCGGCTTCCTGAAGAGCCGGGTCATCGTGTCCGAGATCTTCCGCTGCAGCTCGTCGAGCTGGCGCGGGGTCCCCGCGACCCTCGTGGGGTCCTGGAGCCGGGCGATGCTGCCCGCAATGCTGATCGTGCTCGTCGTCATGCCGTCACCTCCACCCGCGATACGCGGGCGATCGCGCGATCTCCGCGCCGCCCTGGAGGAGCTCCGGTAGAGTCCTTCATGGGTAAACCTTTGGAAAAGTTCGTATGTAAAAAGTGCGGTTCAAAGGAGTACTACTCGTGCGCCGGCGGCAAGGTCTTGAAGTGCAAGCCCTGCCAGAAGTCTACAAGGAAGGCGAAGTACTATAAAGACCCTCAGAGGTCGAAGGACAATGTCATGGCCTGGCGAAAGGCCAACCCGGAGCGCTCCAGGGAGATTCAGAGGAAATACTGGGAGAGGAACCCGGAGAGGTATGCCGAGCTCCTCTCAGGGAGAAAGAGGGAACGTTCCGAGCTCCGGGTCCGCGTCCTGCGTCACTATGCAGGCGGCGACCCATCGTGCGCCTGCTGTGGGGAGCGGGAAACTCGGTTCCTCGTCGTCGACCACACGGAAGGAGGCGGGAACAAACACCGGAAGGAAATCGGGCGGGTCGGAACGCACTTTTACAAGTGGCTCCTGGAGAATGAATTCCCTCCGGGTTTCCGGGTCCTTTGTCACAACTGCAACTTCTCAATCGGGGCGTATGGGGACTGCCCTCACCGGACATTCGTGAGGGGTGACGGAGATATCTCCGTCACCCCTCCCTGAGTCCTATTAGGACTTCATGGCCTTACGCACGTTGAGGTAGGTCTCCATCACCTCGGGGACCTTCGTCAGGGCGTTGTCCTGGATGAGCTTCATGTTCAGCGTGGACTTCACCGCGCCGATCTGGAACTCGGAGGGGAGGGTCTTGACCCAGCCGAACACCTTCTGGGCGACGGCCTGGACCGTCTTGACGGCCTTGTCCTTGTCCTTCGCGGTGGCCGCCGTGCGGGCCTCCTGGGCGACGGCGTTGACGGCGGAGATCGCGCAGACGAGCTGCTTGTCGACCGTCATGTCGTTGACGGACGGGTGGCTTCCGTCCTTGAGGAGCTTGTCCACGATGGGCTCCACGTGGCGGTAGTAGTCGAGCCACACCCGGAACTTCGCTGCAGCGGCGGTCCCGACGCGGCCCGCGACGAGGAGGGTCTGGAAGTCGACGCTGTCCTTGCTGGAGGTCATGTCGAGGTCGCGGGCGCCCATCGTCCAGGAGCGGGGGCTGGGCCGGCAGTACGCCGTGGGGTCGCCCTCGACGCTGGGCATCGAGAGGTACTCCCGGTTCTTGCTGAGGAACCCGATTACGAGCGGGTTGATCTGGGCGTCCTGAGCCCACTCCTGCCACGCGTCGAAGTTGTGCGTGAGGCGGAAGGTCTTGCAGCGGTTGGTCAGCGCGTGGCTGATCGGCTGCGAGAAGGCGCCCTCGTCCGGGAGGTTGCCCGTGGCGATGATCGCCTGGATGTTGAGCTTGGTCCCGTTGATGGAGTGGGACTGGAAGAGCTCGAGGAGGGGGTTCTGCAGCTCCGGCTTGCTCTTGTCGATCTCGTCCACGACGAGGACGAGGGGCTTGACGGACCCGTCCGTCATCTTGGGCATGAACTGCGGGGTGGCGTACTCGACGCGGCGGTCCGCCGTGATGATCGGCAGGCCGATCAGGTCGGGGGCCTCCAGGACGGAGAGGTTGAGGTAGATGTGGTCGAAGCCGGCCTCGGCGCAGGCGCTCTGCGCCATCTCCGTCTTGCCGACGCCCGCCATCCCGAGGATGAGCAGGTTTCCGCGGCTGCGGATGTTGAACGCGAGGGTCTGCTTGTAGGTCGCCTGGTCGATCTCGAAAACGCCGGTCAGCATGAGAGCCACCTCCAGTGGAGCGACGGGCGTTGTGCCCGCCGCACGATCGTATACGGGCCGGGTGGGCGGATCTACGGCGCGCGCCCACCCGGCCTT
>Ga0315288_10007986_pt1 | contig 13384 bp, 13 predicted proteins | sample YL17G11_20_MG_FD_203454 | JGI IMG/M metagenome (GOLD analysis project Ga0315288, IMG submission 203454) | Sediment microbial communities from Yellowstone Lake, YNP, Wyoming, USA - YL17G11_20 | ecosystem: Environmental > Aquatic > Freshwater > Lake > Sediment | place: USA: Wyoming | collected...
TCTCCCTGGTGAATTCAACCGTCTTTTGAACTAGTTCTTCGAGTGCTTTTTTCGAAAGTCTTTTCTGCAGTTTGTCGATTAACATATCCCGTTCGGCATTTGCTTTTCTGAAGTCTATCCGGCTTTCCTGCTCTATGGTCTGGCTGAGAAGGTAGATATTGCTGAATGATTTTGCATCTATCATCAAGCCTTTTGCCTTCTGCAAGAGATAGCCAAGATAGGCCTTGAAGTCGAGGTTATTTATCTTATATTGAGAATATTTCTGGTCTAACTCCAAGAGGTCGGCCGAATATATACGCGCCTTTAAATTATCCAGGGTGTGGCTTATGGAATTTAAAGCCTTGTCTATCTCGTCCTTATTTTTAAGGGAGTCGCGGTAGATATCGAGATTTTCCAGGTACAGCTTGGTATCTTCTGCCCCCCAAAGCGTTACCTTGCCCGGATTATTTACGGCGAAGTATTCTGCGCCGTTTATCATACCTTCTTTTAAAAAGTAACCGGAGACCCTCTGGCGCACTGACCTATCGTCAATATCGGTAAATATCGACAGGTCGTAGGACCTTGCTCCGCCCTCTAGATCGATGGTGTTGATCCCGTGCTCTTTATTGAGATATTCTATTATCTCGGCGATCTTATTCTGCGCGTAGTAATTGCAGTGGGCGTCCTGGATATGTATTATTATTTTGTCGGAATTAGCATTATATCTATCTTTGATCTGTCCAAGATATTGAGGCAGGGCGAATGTCTCTGGGTTTAATTCTTTTAAATGACCTGAGCTGCCAGGCCTGTTTGAGCCGACGCTCGAAGGCTCTAAAGGCGTTGTGGCAGCCCAGGCTTTGCCCAAAACAATATCGCTTCCTATCGTAGTAAATAAAAAGGACCACAAAGTGATAATCGCTATCACCTTAAGTGGTCCTTTCCTGAATAATGTATGACTATTAGTTCGAGCGTCGACCATAACTATTTAGCCTATCCTTATTCTTTTTAAATCTTTAAAATAAAAAGTGAAAAAATAATCATCCAAATTTTGGGCAAATTTAGATGATAACTTCCTTCCTTATTAAATGTAATCTTATAATTAAGTTTACCTTATAATTTGAATATTGGCAAATCGATATATCAAACTTTTTTATTGCTTAACTTATTGATCATTTTCCTAGATAATTATAATTAGTATATGGAAATTTGAAGCAAATTTTGATTAAAGCCGCGAGTTCTCTACTTCTTCCCGCTCAGCAGCTTTTATGGAGATGGTGGTGGCATGATCGCTAGGTTCTTCCCAGTAATCTATTCGCACTTCTATATCATTGCGTAGTTTTGTATGGTGGCATACTATGCGCGCTGCAATATTTATCAGGTCCTTATCTATGCTGCCCCTTAAAATGGAAAATGGGCCCTGATGGTCTTTCAATTTAAATATTATGTCTTTGGGCTTGGTCATGGACTGCAATAGCTTGTTCTCTGCCTCGTCCCTGCCTATTATAAGCTTGGCATTTTTTGATAGCCTAAAATGCCTGCCCAGTTTTATAAGCCTCAAATTCTCCATATCCAGCGAATTATGGACCATAAGGTCTTTCACCCTCTTGGCAAACCCGGGGTCCGTGAGAAGACATCCGCCTGCAGGGCACGGATAATCGTTTATTCCAAATTCTCTGGCAAGGGCGATCTGCGGCTTTCTGCTTCTCCCCGATATCTCCAATAGCTTACTTCTGTCAACAATGCCTTCTTTCTCCGGCATCGTCGGTTCGAATAATTTTGCGGATAGTGGCCTTAAGATAAGTCCTTTTAAGCCTGCTTCTTTTTCTATAAGAAACATGGAGTCTCTTCTCTGAGACATCGGGCGCTCGCCCAGCACCTCGCCTGTTATCAAAAATGACGCGCCCACTTGAGCCATGTGATCCTTGGCTTTTTTCAATATGAATATCCTGCAATCTATGCAAGGGTTCATATTGGACCCGTAGCCGTGTTTTGGATTTCTGATTATATCTATATATTCCTCTGTGATGTTAAAGATCTTGAGCGGGACATTGAGCGTGTTAGCGGCCTGTGTTGCGGCGTGCATGCAACCTTTCCTCGTGCACGTGCAAAATATCGTAAGGAAGTTTATCGCCTCAATCTCGATACCCTGCTCCAACATAAGCTTGATGGCTAGTATGCTGTCTAAGCCTCCCGAAAGTAGCGCCAGCGCCTTTTTATTCATATATTCATCCTGGATAAATTCCAAATCATAAATCACAATTTACAAACAAACTACAAATTCCAATGACCAAATTAAAAAACAGAGGTTGTAATTTGTTAATTGTAAATTATTTGTAATTCGTTTCTTGGGATTTTTAATTTTAAACCCCCTCTTTCTTCAGTTTTTCAAGCCATTCCTTGATCTTCTTTTCATAACCCATCTCCGTCGGGATATAGTATGTTTTGTCGGAAGGTTTGTATTCCTGCTTCACGTAATGGTCTTTGTAATCATGCGCGTATTTGTATCCTTCGCCGTGGCCGAACGCTTCCGAGTCCAGGTTCGCATCCTTGAGGTGGTTTGGCACCTCTAATGTCTTCTCGGCCTCCACGTCCTTCAGGGCTGCCTCTATACCTAAATAGCTGGCGTTCGATTTTGGCGCACATGCCACATAGACTGCCGCCTGCGCCAGAGGTATCCTCGCCTCGGGCATCCCGACGAACTCAGCGACCTGGAGGGCGGCGTTTGCCACGACGAGCGCCTGAGGGTCAGCGTTACCGACATCCTCGGCCGCGCAGATGACTATCCTGCGCGCGATGAATCGCGGGTCCTCGCCGGCATATATCATCTTGGCAAGCCAATATAACACAGCGTCCGGATCAGAGCCGCGCATCGACTTTATGAACGCAGAGATGGTATCGTAATGGCCATCTTCGTCCTTGTCATACAACACCGCCTTTTTCTGGATGGATTCCTCTGCTGTCTTCATCGTGAAGTGTATCTTTTTATCTTTGCCTGCAGGGGTGGTCAGGACCCCTACCTCGAGGGCCGACAGGGCCCTCCTGGCATCACCCTCCGATACCTTTGCCAAATGTTCAAGCGCCTCGCTGTCCATATCCACGGGTATATTGCCGAGGCCGTATTCTTTGTCACTTAGGGCTCCCTTTAATACTGCGACCACATCCTGGTCGGATAATCTCTTGAATTCGAATACCTGGGAGCGTGAAAGAAGCGCGGCATTGACATAGAAGAAAGGATTGTGCGTCGTGGTGCCGATGAGTATGGGGTTACCGGCCTCTACGTCAGGCATCAATACGTCCTGCTGGGCCTTATTGAAACGGTGGATCTCGTCTATTAAAAGTATCGTGCGTTTTCCGTCTAGAGACTCGCGTTTCTTTGCCTGATCAATGATGCGGCGTATGTCCGCGACGTTATTAGAGGCTGCGTTTATCCTCTCAAAATATGATCTGGTCTTATCGCTTATTATAAGGGCGAGCGTGGTCTTGCCGCAGCCCGGAGGGCCGTACAGTATAACGGATGATATCTTGTCGGATTCTATCAGCCGACGGAGAAGCTTATCTTTGCCCAGAATATGCTCTTGGCCGATAAAATCATCGAGCGTTTTCGGCCTCACCCTGACCGCGAGGGGCTCATTTTCTTTAAGCCCGGTCTTCTCTTTAGCGAATAGGTCCATAGAATTAAGATGCGTCCTTCACTGCGCGCACGGCCAAAAAAAATCCCCGCCTGTGCCGTGTAAGATTGAATTATCTTGACCCTGTTATGTACAGGTGGGTGCCCTCGAACAAACGCCAAATGCGCCTGTAAAGTTAGGCTCCCTTTTCAATTGCTAATGGCTCAAGATTCTTCACCCGAATCACGCGCACTGCAGGGATTTTATTCTCTACTATAAAAGTATAGCACAAGAATCCCGTTAAGGCAAATCCTGGACGATGATCACCTGAGCTTTGCGCCTAATTTTTCTCCGAGTTCGCGAAGAACCTTGGCGTGAACATCCAAAACGTCTTTATCTTCGAAGGTCTTTTTCAAATCCTGGTATTCTAGTCTATAGGTAAGCCCTACTTTCCCTTCGGGGATCTGGCGGCCCGCGTATCTATCAATTAATTTAATATCCTTCAGTATGGCGCCGGCAGCGTTCTTGATCGACGAGATTAGGTCTAAATGCGGAACCTCTTTTCCTACGATGACGGATATGTCTCTGAATACGGACGGATATTTCGGCATCTCGCTGAATTCCTTTTTCTCAGGCACATGCCTCAAGATCGAGTCCACGCAGACCTCGCAGAAATAGACCGGCTCTTTTATGTCGAAGGCGCCTAAGGTCCTTTTGTTCAGCTCGCCGAGCGTCCCGACATTTTCACCGTCTATCTCTACCGACGCGCAGGCGCTTGTAGAAAAGATGTGCGCCTTGGCGTGTTTGAACGAGGTCTTCTCTATGCCGAGCTCCAGGAACAATTCCTCGACGATGCCCTTCAGATCGAAAAAGCTTGCCGGCCTTGAGCCGGTAAGCCAGTTGGAATATGCCTGGCCGGCTATGGCTATGGAAAGATATTCTTTTTCTTTAAAATCGTCGCCGAGCCCTTTAAGATATACCTTGCCTAACTCAAACAATTTCAGGTCTTTTGTTTTCCTGTTTATGTTCCACAATATGGAGTTCAATATCCCGACGACGAGGGTCGGCCTCATCGCTTCTTGTTCGCTGCTCAAAGGGTTCTGTATCTCTACGATGCCTTCCTCAGAAATGCCTGCCATCTGCAATAAGCGCCGGCTTAAGAGGCTATATGTGATCACCTCATCCAGCCCAAGGCCTGTCAGGCCCGTCCGGATATTCTTTTCTATCAGCATATCATACGGCATCCTCGCAGACTGTTCCACTATGTCCGGTATGGTGTTCGGTATCATATCATAACCGTATATCCTCAAGACCTCTTCGATCAGGTCTATCTCGTAATGCAGGTCGTATCGGAAGCTCGGTATTTCGAATGTGGCGCTGTCCTTGGAAGATGTTTTGGCCTGAAGCCCGAGGGAGGTCAATATCTTTTTAACCTTGGAAGGCGCTATCTCTACCCCAGCTATTTTGTCCAGGCGTGAATATTTTAAAGATACCGTTTTCTTCGATACGGGCCTATCTCCTATGTCGCTAAACCCTTCTATGCCGCCGCCGGCTGTTTCGGATATAATGCCGGATGCCCTGTCCGACGCATAAACGATGTTCGCCAGGTCTACCCTTCTTTCGAATCTATAGCTAGACTCTGTAGAGACGCCGAGCTTGCGCGAAGTTCGCCTGATAGAAATAGGATCAAAATAGGCGGCCTCCAATAATATGTTTTTGGTAGAGGCGGTTACTTCTGTGTTCAAGCCGCCCATTACTCCTGCTATCGCTATCGGCCTTGCGCTATCGGCTATGACGAGAACGGAATCGTCGAGGGGCCTCTCGACCCCATCTATTGTGACTATCTTCTCTCCCTTTCTCGCCCGACGCACGACGATCGAGGGGCCCTCTATCTTATCCAAATCAAATGCGTGCATCGGCTCGCCGGTCTCGAAGAGACAGAAATTGGTGATATCTACTATATTATTTACAGGGCGTAGGCCCATCGCCTCTAATCGCACCTTGAGTTTGGCGGGAGATTCTCCGACCCTTACATCTCTTATGACCCTCGCCGTATATCTAGGACAGAGCTTTTTGTCTTCGATCTTTATCGAAACGGCGCCTTTGCCCTTTTCGGACGACGAACGTGGGACGCTGGAAGGCGGAACCTTGAATTTCTTGCCGGCGATCGCCGCTATTTCTCGCGCAACTCCGACCATAGACAAACAGTCAGGCCTGTTGGCGGTGACCTCCAGCTCGAGCACACAATCGTCCGAAAGGTTCTGGATAGACTCCGTCGGAAGGCCTGCCATCGTGAGCATCTTACCGAGCTCCTCCGGCTGTATATCCAAATCGATATAATCTTTTAACCAATTGTACGAGATCTTCATGTCAGAATTGCCTCAAGAACCGGATATCGTTTTCAAAAAATAATCTTATGTCATTTATGCCATACTTCAGCATGGCTATCCTCTCGACGCCTATGCCGAATGCGAGTCCGGTGACCTTTCCCGGGTCATACCCCACATTCTTGAAAACTTTCGGGTTGACCATGCCGGCGCCTAATATCTCAAGCCAACCCTTACCGCCGCAGACGCTGCACCTTTTCGCGGAGGTCCTCTCGGGTTCGCCGCCGCAGATCATGCATGATATATCAACCTCTGCGCTTGGTTCAGTGAAAGGGAAGAAGCTCGGTCGGAACCGCATCTTCGTATTCTTGCCAAACATCTGTTTGGCGAATATGGCCAATATGCCCTTTAGATCTGAAAACCTGATATCGTCTCCTACGGCCAGCCCCTCCACCTGGTGGAACATGAATGAATGTGAAGCGTCTGTGGCGTCTGGTCTGAATACCTTGCCTGGGACGATGATAGAGAAAGGCGGTTTGTTGGCCTCCATGAATCGCGCCTGCACGGGCGAGGTGTGGCTTCTTAAAAGATGCTTTGCGTTTGCTGATTTAACATAGAACGTGTCAAAGGCGTCGCGAGAAGGGTGTTCGAGCGGTATGTTCAAGGCTTCGAAATTATAGTGCTCTGTCTCTATCTCTGGACCTTCTACGACCCTAAAGCCCAGGGAGATAAATATGGTGTATATTTCATCGAACGTCTTCGTGATCGGATGCGTCTTGCCGATCCTCCCGGAAATACCCGGAAGCGTTATATCTATTTTGTCTTTCGTTTCTTCGCCTGATTCGGATGCGATCTTAAGTTTCTCGTCAAGCGTTTTACTAACAATGTCTTTTACCACGTTGATGAGCCTGCCCACTTCAGGCCTGTCGGCTGCCGGCACTTCTGCCATTTTTTTGAAGAGCTCTGTCAGAGTCCCTTTTCTGCCGAGATATTTTACCCTGAGCGCCTCCAGAGCGTCTCTGTTGTTTTCGGAGGCCTCTATCTCTTTAAGCGCTTCCGTCTCTATATCTTTTAATTTCTCTTTCATTGTCTGTCCGCATATTCGTAGAAAATGGCCAGGCCCTTAAATCCGCCCCGGCCAAATGCCCCCAAACTACGCCTTGATCATCTCGACAAGCTTGCCGAAGGCCTTTTTGTCAGAGACCGCTAACTCAGATAAAACCTTTCTGTCCAACAACACCTTGGCTTTTTTCAAACCCTGGATGAATCTTGAATAAGATATGCTGTGCTCCCTGCAAGCCGCATTGATCCTGACTATCCAAAGCCTGCGGAACGTTCGCTTTTTCGCCTTTCGGTCTCTGTAGCTATACATCATGCCCTTCGCAACCGACTCTTTCGCCCGACGATAGAAACGATGTCTCCCGCCCCATTGGCCTTCGGCTGCTTTCAATACCCTTTTTCTGTGCCTTTTAGTGGCAACAGCGTGTTTGACTCTTGACATTTTTCCCTCCTGGTGATGACTGTGTTATGGCCGCGTTTCAAGGATTAACATTTACCCCTGGCAGTTGACCCTATTTATTACGCCCCGTACGGCAACATCTTCTTTATGCTCTTAAGTTCGCCCTTTGCTACATACCCCGGCTTACCTAAAAACCTTCTCCGTTTGGAGCGCTTCAGGGTAAGCAAGTGGCTTCTGCCTGCCCTGAAATGCTTAGCCTTGCCGGATTTGGTCATCCTTATACGCTTTTTAACGCTTCTATTGGTCTTTAATTTTGGCATGGTCCATCCTTTTATATAGTTAGATTAGAATAAGATTCCCGGGACGTAGCATCAAATATCGATCGCATGCCTTGCCCTGTGTCCTACGGCCTTATCCCTATTTTTAATTCTATTTCGACCTGATCACCATTGTGATGATACGGCCTTCTAATCTGGGCGACTCTTCGATCTCGCCTATAGACGATATATCGCTCGAGAGCCTGTCTAAAATCTTTCTGCCCAGATCCATGTGGGCCATCTCCCTTCCCTTAAACATCATGGTGACCTTAACCTTGTCGCCCCTTTTTAAGAATTCTTCGAGGTTTTTCAGCTTGAACTGATAGTCGTGCTCTCCGATCTTCGGACTTAATCTCACTTCTTTTATGTGTATTACTCTCTGTTTCTTGCGCGCCTCTTTTTCTCTCTTCTCCTGTTCGTATTTATACTTCGCATAATCCATGATCCTGCAAACAGGCGGTGTCGCGGTCGGCGCAACCTCCACCAGATCGAGCCCCGCTTCCTCGGCTAATTTTAAAGCCTCCTGGGTGGTCAATACCCCAAGCTGTTCACCTTCTTCGCCGACAACCCTTACCTCTTTGACCCTGATCCTTGTATTTATCCTCAGCTCTTTCTTTGTTGTGATACTCGATCACCTCACTTTCTCTCTTATTTCTTTTTTGATCATTTGAACAAAATCGGCCAATTTCACCTCACCCATATCTCCCTGGGATTTTGACCGTATGGAAAGGGACCCTTTGGCGGCCTCCTTTTCTCCGACGATAATCATATAAGGAACCTTTTCGACCTCTGCGTCTCTCACCTTCTTTTGCAGCCTCTCGTTTCTCGCGTCAAGCTCCACCCTGATCTCTTCATCTATTAACGATTTCTCCACCTTTTCGGCATAAGAGATGGCCTTTTCAGAAACCGGTATTATAACACATTGGGTGGGCGCAAGCCACAAAGGCATCGCTCCGGCAAAGTGTTCTATTAAGGCGCCCGTGAAGCGTTCCAGCGAGCCCAATATCACCCTGTGCAGCATTATCGGGCGATACTCTTTTCCGTCCTGGCCTATGTATGTTAGATCGAACCTCTCCGGCAGCGTGAAATCACATTGTATCGTAGCGCATTGCCATTCTCTTTTGAGTGCGTCTTTTAATTTTATGTCTATCTTCGGGCCATAGAAGGCGCCCTCGCCCTCGTTTATGGTGTAATCGAGATACTTCTTCCTTAGCGCATTGACCAGCGCCATCTGCGCGGCTTCCCAGTCTGCATCCGTGCCTATCGATTTTACCGGCCGCGTAGAGACCTCGACGGAAAAATCTTCAAACCCGAAAACGTTAAGCGTGTCGATTACGAAGTCTATGACCTTTATTATTTCGTCTTCGGCCTGTTCCCTTAAACAGAATATATGCGCGTCGTCTTGCGTAAACCCTCTTACCCGAAGCAGGCCGTGAAGGACGCCGGACTTCTCATTTCTATAAACAGTCCCGAGCTCAAAGTATCGCAGCGGTAAGTCTCTATAGCTGCGCGTTTTGGACTTATAGACAAGTATGTGGCCGGGGCAGTTCATCGGCTTTATGGCATATTCTTGCCCTTCGATCTTGAATATATACATATTCTCTTTATAGTAACCATAGTGGCCCGACCTTACCCATATATCGCTTTTCATGATGTGCGGCCCGATGACAAACTCGTAACCTCTTTTTATGTGTTCGTTCTTTATATAGTTCTCTATGATGCTTCTTAACATGGCGCCCTTTGGATGATACAACACCAGCCCTGGCCCCACCTCTTCGTTAAAGCTAAAATACCCCAGCTGTTTGCCAAGGACCCTGTGATCTCTCTTCTTGGCCTCTTCCATAACTCCCAAATAGTTCTTGAGCTCTTTTTCTGTCTCGAACGCGGTCCCGTATATCCTCTGCAGCATTGGGTTGGTCTCTATGCCATGCCAATACGCGCCTGCGATGGAGAGGAGCTTAAAGGCTTTTATCTTGCCTGTCGATTCTACGTGCGGGCCACGGCACAGGTCCACAAAGTCGCCGTTCTTATATACTGATACCACCTCTTCCTTTATCTCTTTTAATAGGTCCACCTTGTAGGTCTCGCCCATCTTTTTAAATAATTTCACGGCTTCCTGTTTTTTAAGTTCCTCTCTCTCGAATTTATAGTTCTTCTTTATTATCTCCCACATCTTCGCTTCTATCTTGTCCAGGTCCTCTGGCTCGAAAGGTTCTTCTTTTTCAAAATCATAATAAAAACCATCTTCTATAGAAGGGCCTATCCCTAGTTTCGCTTCGGGCCACAAGCTTTTTACCGCATGCGCTAACACATGGGCAGTGCTGTGTCTTAATGTGCTAAGATCCATAATTTTCGACTCCAGTGTAAGTTGGTGCCGGGAGAGGGGGTCGAACCCACATGCCCTTTGGGGGCGAGGGATTTTAAGTCCCTTGCGTCTGCCAGTTCCGCCATCCCGGCGGCTTCGATAAAATAAATTCTTCCTCCCCTATTTCTGAAAAAGGGATATTGCCGAACTATGGTGGGGAGAATAACCTCTCCCCATAACCCTATCTCTCAATTTTGCCCCTCGACGCGGCAAATGAGCAAACAACAGCCTTGCTCGGGACCATGGTGAGCAAGCCAAAAATTGCAATAGCAATTTTTGGCGCGTCGAACCATGGTGGGCGGTAGTGGACTCGAACCACTGACCTCCACGATGTCAACGTGGCGCGCTAACCAACTGCGCCAACCGCCCAAATTTGCGGCAGCAAATTTGATACTGAAGCGGCGTTAAACAATGCGACTAATAGGAGCATTGTAGCCGCTGAAGTACCTTTATTAGCAGCCAAAATACCTTACCTGCTGAAACACCTTAAATTTAATGAACGCTGATAGCTTGTACCGTTTTGGACTTCCTCTTTTTTGAAAGAGGAATATTAAGGAGAAAACTTTTTTCTAAAAAGTTGTCTCCTTAAAAACGTTCGGACGCTAGTCCTGCTGTCTATAGCCTCGCGGCAGGGTGAGGGGGTAAAAAGCAACACAACACTTTTCCCGCCTAAACCCAACTCGCAGCAACGCATGTGCGGGATGCCGCACATGTATGCCTAAAGAATAGCTTAGGCGGCATTAGCCCCGGAACCCGAACGTTTTAGTGGAGGCGCGGAGCGGAATTGAACCGCTGTATAAGAGTTTTGCAGACTCCTGCCTTACCGCTTGGCTACCGCGCCGCAATTTTACTTTATAGTTTTGTTCAATGAGCAGACAATTTAGGCGACCGTAAGGAGCCTAAATTGTAGGCCGAAGGCCGTCTGCGAATTAATCCCGCCAAACACATATAATAAGAGTCCGTTTGACATAAAGTCGTTTGGCGGGGCAGACTCCTGCCTTACCGCTTGGCTACCGCGCCGATATTTTTATTGATCAGCGTCTTGAGCTTGCCCATTCCACAGACCCGTTTACCTTAAGAACGTTTTTGCCTGCCTTTTTATGGTTGCCGTTTGCGTCTTGCGCTATTATATCTTTTGGCGATGCGGTTTCTGTGAGCCCTGTTTTATAGCTATAGTCCGGGCTACTATGCGTCCCTATCGTTTTGCTCGACGGGCAATCGAAAGCTTTCTCGTCATCAACATAATTTGGATAGAGCGCCCCCAGCGTGGCCGGGAAAGCATCGTTGTGGTCCGCTGCATATGTATGCAGCCCGATGCTGATCTGACGTAAATTATTAGCGCAATTTATCCTGTGCGCCCGCTCCCGCGTCATCTGCACAAAAGGCGTCAATCCGATTATCATGAGCAAAACCACGCCTATAACGACCAGGAGCTCTATAAGCGTAAATGCCCTGTTTTTAACACTATGTATTGTAAATAGTTGCATAATTTTTGTTTCCCTTTGAAATTTTAACTATATATTAAAATTCAAGATCTTGTCAAGGATAATCTTTGCCGATTCTCTCTTGGTTTTATCGCGCAATACCGTCTTGTGGCCGGACCTGTCTATTATCAATAAGGATGGTTTGTTTTCGCCAAATACGCTGCCTCCTGGGCTTAGTTTATTCGCTATTATAAAGTCCAGGTTCTTCTCTTTTAGCTTTTTAACAGCGTTCTTTTCCACATCTTCTGTCTCAAGCGCAAAGCCAACCAATACCCTGCCTCTCTTACTACCAAGATCTTTAAGTATGTCCGGGTTCTCTACCAGCTCTAATCTCTTTCTTGCCGTGCCCCGCTTGATCTTCTTCTTCTGCGGGTAGGCCACGCGCCAATCGGAGACGGCGGCAGCCATTATCACGTAATCGGATGTCTTGACGCTCTTCAACGCCGCCCTTCTCATCTCAACAGCGCTCTCTACCCGAACGACCTTCACCCCTCGAGGAACTTCCAACCAGGTCGGGCCACTGATAAGAGTAACTCGACACCCGCGCCGTTTTGCCTCCCGGGCAATCTCATAGCCAAATGTTCCTGTGGAATAATTTGATATGAATCGGACTGGGTCTATCTTTTCGCGTGTGGGCCCTGCTGTAACAAGTATGGTTGGTCGTTTTCTATCCGCTCTAATATCCACCCTCACTTCAAAAGCCTTTTTACTTCTCTTACAATATCCTGTGTCCTGGCAAGGTGGCCGATATCTTCACAGCCGCAAGCAAGATGCCCCTTGATGGGCCCGATGAACTTATAGTCTATCTTTTTTAGTCTGTTTATGTTCTCCTGTACTATCTTGTGTTTATACATCTTTTCGTTCATTGCGGGCGCTATCAATATCGGCGCCTTTGTAGCATATATAACGCAGCTCAATGTGTCATCGCATATTCCGGACGCTAGTTTTCCTATGATATTCGCGGTAGCCGGCGCTATCAGGACAAGGTCTGCCTTATCTCCCAGAGATGTGTGGACCGGGTTCCAGGTATCCGGCAATTCAAACATATCTGTTATGACCTTGTTGCGGGATAGGGTCTGGAGCGTGAGCGGCGTGATAAATTCTTCCGCCTCTTTTGTCAAGACGACCTGTATGTCTATGGGTTCTTCCCGCAGCAGGCTGATTATTTCGCAGGCTTTATACGCTGCTATGCTGCCTGTGATACCAAGTATCATCGATCTTTTGGGCACGCTCACTTACTATCCCTTATTTTGTAGGAGATCTTCCCTTCGGATATCTCTTTTAATGCCACGTTTATGGTCTTCTCTTCATGCGGCGCGTCGACCAGCCTCGCAGCGCCTTCGCTCAATTCTATCGCGCGCAGAAATGTCAATATGGCTAGCTTATATGTACTATGTATCCTACTCATCAAGTTTTCTATCGGCACATCTTGCATATTATTTTCTCCCTAAATTTAGTTTGCTAATTCGCTAACTATTATCTTCTTCAATCTCTTATAAGCGTTATCTAGCCTATCGTTAACTATTCTAAAATCATACTTATCTTTGTAGGACATCTCCTTCCTTGCCAGGCCGAGCCTCGTTGATATGGTATCTTGGTCGTCCGACATCCTCGACAGGAGCCTTTTCTTTAAGGCATTGATGGATGGTGGGAGTATAAATATAAGGACGCTATTTTTTGGGAAGGCCTTTTTAACCTTCATAGCGCCTTTCACGTCTATGCTCAAAAGCACCGCCCTTCCTTTTTTCAAGTTATATTCGATCGGCTTTTTGGGGGTACCATACAGGTGCCCAAAATTATTTTCGTACTCCAAAAATTTCCTTTCCCTCACCATGTCTTGAAAAT
>Ga0315288_10007988_pt1 | contig 13382 bp, 14 predicted proteins | sample YL17G11_20_MG_FD_203454 | JGI IMG/M metagenome (GOLD analysis project Ga0315288, IMG submission 203454) | Sediment microbial communities from Yellowstone Lake, YNP, Wyoming, USA - YL17G11_20 | ecosystem: Environmental > Aquatic > Freshwater > Lake > Sediment | place: USA: Wyoming | collected...
GCTTTTCGATCAGATGATGATCCTGCAACAGCACCGGCCCATTCGGCCCCGCCGTCTGGGAGTTCTGGTTGTTGGCGACGGGAGCGCCGGCCTCGGTGGTCAGAGTTTTGCGCTCGTTCATGATATTCTCCTCCTAGAGAAGTTTTTGAATTGGTGAGTTGAATTGGGTTGGGATTGCCGAGTTTCTTTTCGACAACGTCGCGTAAATGTAAAGAGAGGTCATGGCGATAACGATCATCTCCTTTCCAAAGCGGCCCTCCACATTGAGTAATAAATATTATCTATAGATAATTGCTATTGATAACAAGCAAAATAAAAAAGCGTCTACTCTTTTTTTTGGCAATCCGGGCAAATCCCATAAAAGGCCAGTTGATACCGGACAATCTGATACCCTGATTTGCGCTCAAGCCGTCTCGTCAAGCCTGGATCCAAATCCACCATCCCGTCAATGATCTTGGAGCAACGCATGCAAATGAGATGGGGATGCGGGTAGGGTCTGTTGCCGTCGTAGCGGCTGTCGTCCCTGAGATCTATCTCCAAGACTTCTCCCAATTCTTTTAACAGCGACAGCAGTTTATAGACCGTGGCCGGGCTCATCGTTGGGAATTGCGCTTTGACCCGGTCATAGAGTTGCGCCGCGTTGGGATGCCCTTCGCTGGCGGCAATCAGACGCACCAACGCCAGCCTTTGCGCCGTCAGGCGATAGCCGTGGTCGCGGAGTCTGGCGATGAGTTGGTCATACCGTGCTTGTACTTTCACAATCCCTTGTCTGTCTAAGGAGACCTGTTCTTTATGGATAATGAATCTCTACAATCATTATATCACTTTTGACAGCAAATGACAACGCGCAGTTCGCACCCTGCCAACACCTTGAGCGCGGCGAGGGCAAACCCGTTCCCAATCGGTCACGGCTTCGTCAACCCGCCGGCGGCATTCGGGCGAAAAAACCTCATACCCAGCCTAAAGGGGAGGACTGGCCGGGCGGCGGGCGACGGTCGCCCCAAGAGAACGAGCAGCTTGCGATTTCGCTTGCAACTTGCAAGGTTCCCGTTTTCCTGCTACAATAACACTGAAGCGCGATGACCGGGACGAGTAACCGGGCTGGCGAACGACAGGGATTAAGGGCCAGAGACTGAAAGCCTTTTTTGTGAGCCGCCGGTGAAAACCACCCGTGAGCGAGCCGATGAAAGGAAACGAGTATCCGGCTCCGGGAACGCCCGTTATAGCTCAAGAGCGACGATGCGCTTGCGCGTCGTAAGTGGGTGGAACCACGGGAGAATGCGCCTCTCGTCCCAGCAGGGATGAGAGGCGTGTGTGTTTTGTGGGAAGCAGACTCATGCCCGATATTGATTGGTTCTCGTTCACGGCGGGGTTCTTGGCGGCGGCCATCCTGGGCTGGATGGTCGCGCAGGTGCAGGCCTGGCTGAAAAAAGTGTTTCAGCCCGCCAGTGGCAAGCCGCTCAAGCAGCGAGCATCCGAGACTGTGCGCAGCCTGATCATCACGCTGCTCTTTTTGGCGGTGATGGTGATGGCGGCCTATATCGCGTATTCGGTGCTGGTCAAGCCGATGCCGTAAGGAGAAATAAGATGACGGATAACACAGATACCAATACGACCACCTCAACTATGGGCCTCGGGCGCGGGTAGGGGAAACGATTTGTGTCCCTCACCGCGTACCGAGGCATGGAACGCGGTGGGGGGACAAGTTGTCGCCCCTGCCAGAGACGACGCGCCGCGTCGTCTCTACCCAGATTTCAAATCAGGAGGCGACCGATGTCTGCACTAGTTGATGTACCTGTCAAGCATGATCTGATCGTGGGCGAGTGGCGCGTGTCACCCGTATCGCCCGACTTGGAGGCGGAATGGGAGCACGTGGTCTGCTGCGCCGAGGCGCATCGCCCGGACGAAGCGCAACCAGCCGAGCCATCCTCGTTCGACCCGGACGAGTGGTGGCCCGAATCTTGTGTGGCGTAAACAGAGGTCAGAAGTCAGGGGTCAGAGGCGTTCTGCATCCGACATCCGATATCCGACTTCCGAAATCAGGAGGCACGAATGTCAGAAGGACACGACGACAAACTGCACCGTATCCGTCACTCGACGTCGCACGTGATGGCGCAGGCGGTGCTGGAAATGTTCCCCGAAGGCAAGATCGCCATCGGCCCGGCGATTGAGGATGGCTTTTACTATGACTTTGATTTGCCGCGTCCACTCTTGCCCGAGGACCTGGACAAGATCGAAAAGCGGATGCGCGAGATCGTTGCCGAGGATCACCCGTTCGTCTACCGAGAAGTGAGCGCGGACGAGGCGCGCGCGCAGTTCAAAGGCCAGCCGTACAAGGTCGAGCTGATCAACGATCTGGAAAAGGGCGGTAAGGATGACGCGCAAGCGGGCAACCTGACGGGCGAGCCGGTCAAGATGTCGTTCTACACGCACGGCCCGTTCACCGACCTGTGCCGCGGCCCGCACGTCGAGCGCACCGGGCAAATCAATCCGGACGCCATCAAGCTGATGAGCATCGCGGGCGCGTACTGGCGCGGCAGCGAAAAGAATCCGCAACTCCAGCGTATCTATGGCACGGCGTGGGAGACAGCCCAGCAACTGGAAGAACACTTGCAGATGCTCGAAGAGGCCAAGAAGCGCGACCATCGCAAGTTGGGCAAGGAACTCGAAATCTTTGTCCTCGACGAAGAGGTCGGCCCCGGCCTGCCGCTGTGGCTGCCGAACGGCGGCGTGCTCATCGAGGAACTCGAATCACTGGCGAAAGAGATGGAGCGCAAAGCCGGTTACGTGCGCGTCCGCACGCCGCACATTACCAAAGAGGCGCTCTTTATCCACAGCGGGCATTTGCCCTACTATGCCGAGAGCATGTACCCGCCGATGGAGCTGGAAGGCGTCCGCTATTATCTCAAGCCGATGAACTGCCCGTTCCACCACAAAATTTTCGCCAGCAAGCTGCGGAGTTACCGCGAGCTGCCGCTGCGCCTGGCCGAGTACGGCACGTGCTATCGCTACGAAAAAAGCGGCGAGCTGTTCGGCCTGATGCGCGTCCGCTTTATGCAGATGAACGACGCTCACCTCTACGTTCCCGAGGATCTGTTCGAGCAAGAGTTCATGGGCGTCATTGATCTGTACATCAAGTATTTCAAGCTGTTCGAGATTGACAAGTACGTCATGCGCTTTAGCACGCACAACGCCGAGGGGCTGGGCAAAAAGTACGTGGACAATGAGCCGCTGTGGCTCAAGACGGAAGAGCTGGTGCGCCGGGCGATGACCAACGGCGGCGTCAACTTTGTCGAGGCGCCCGGCGAGGCAGCGTTCTACGGCCCCAAGATTGACGTACAAATCTGGAGCGCGATTGGCCGCGAGTTTACGCTGGCGACCAACCAGGTGGACTTTGCCCAGCCCTTGCGCTTTGGCCTGAAATTCACCAACAAGGCCGGGCAGGAAGAGATGCCGCTGGTGATTCACCGCGCGCCGCTCAGCACGCACGAGCGCATGGTCGGCTTTTTGCTCGAACACTATGCAGGCGCGTTCCCGGTCTGGCTTGCGCCAGTGCAGGCAGTCGTCATCCCGATCACCGATCGCCATATCGAGTTTGCGCGACAGGTGCAGGCGCGGCTCTTTGACGCAGGCTTGCGCGTCAAAGTGGACGAGTCCACCAGCCGGATGCAGGCCAAAATCCGCGACGCGCAGAATCTCAAGATACCCTACATGCTCGTCGTGGGCGACAAGGAGCAGCAAGCCGACGCGGTCAATGTCCGATTGAGATCAGGCGAGCAGCTCGGAGCCAAGCCGGTGGCCGAGGTCATCGCGCTGCTCAAGCGAGTGGTGGAGAGCAGGGCGGCAGGGTTGGTGTAAAAAAAGACCTGCGAGGCTCTCAAAACCTCGCAGGTCTTTTTGCTTCCAGTTTTTCCACCGTATCCCGTGGAACATCCACACAGCCAAGCTGCCCGTGCTTGGGATCGTCGAGCGTGTGAAAATCGCTGCCGCCTGTGGCGACGAGGTTGTAGCGCGCGGCAATCTCTAGCAATTCCGCTTGCTGCTCCGGCGTGTGATCAGGGTAATAAACTTCGACGCCGTCAAGCCCCGCTTTTACCAATTGCGGGATGAGGTGAACCAGCTTGGACTGCGCCGGGTGACCGATCACCGCCACTCCGCCCGCGCCGTGAATCAGGCCAATCGCCTCGGCCATTGTGAGCCGCAAACGATTGACGTAGGCCGGGCCGTTATTGCTAATGTACTTGTCGAACGCCTCTTGCGTCGTGGCGACGTAACCCGCCTCCACCATCGCGCGGGCGACGTGCGGTCGAGCAATGGAGACGGCGTCGCCGGCCATCGCCATGACGTGCTTCCATTCGAGCGGCATTCCCAGCTCGGCCAGTTTTTTGAGCATCCCCTTGGCGCGGCCCACGCGCGCATCGCGGATGGCCTCCAGATGCTCTTGCAGTCTCGGCTCGGACGGGTCAACGAAATAGCCCAGGATGTGCGCGTCGCCGTGCTCGCCTTCGCTGTTGATCTCGATTCCCGCAATGACCTCCACGCCGAGTTCCGCGCCCGCGCGCTGCGCTTCGATCACGCCGTCGGTGGTGTCGTGATCGGTCAGCGCGAGTGTCGTCACGCCCAACTGTCCGGCTAAACGAACGACCTCCGATGGGCGCAGCTTACCATCGGAGGCCGTGCTGTGTGTGTGCAGGTCTATTCGATCGCTCATCGTTTTTCGATGGTTAATTTGACCGCTGTGCGCTCCTGCTCGTCAATCGAGACCTCGGTGAATGCGGGGATCATGATCACGTCAATGCCATCTTGCGCGAGGTACCCGCGAGCAATCGCCGCTGCTTTTACTGCTTGATTGACCGCCCCGGCGCCGATGGCCTGCACTTCGGCTCGTCCCACCTCTCGGACCACCCCGGCGATAGCCCCCGCGACCGAGGTCGAGCGCGAATGCGCAGAAACTTTGATGATGTCCACTGTTCGCCTCCTTCCTAAGGCCGTGCTGTGATGTTGGGCGGGCGCGCCGCCCATCCACGCGGCGCACTCGTCATCACAAGTATTTTACACGATATTTCCCCCCAAATCAAGGGAGCATTTTGGCGGGATTGCGGCTTTCGTCACAGTGTAGGGCAAGCTGCCCTCTTGCCCTACAAGATCCCGACCTGGCTGTGATCGCCCAGCGTGAGTTTGTAAGCCTTTGGTTTAGTCGGCGAGCGGGTCAACTGGACGTGGCGGCCAATCAGGCTGTCTTCGACGCGCGCGGGCACATCGGCAATGTGGCAATGCTCGAGCACGATGCTGTGCTCGAGCTCGCTGTTTTCGATGACGCAGTGGTGATAGATCGAAGTGAAGGGGCCGATATAGCTATTGACGATGCGTGTCGCCTCCCCGATGATAGCCGGGCCCCGGATGCGGCTGTTGATGATCTCGGCGCCTTTTTCAACCGTCACCCTGCCTTCGAGGAGCGAGTCTTTATCCACGTGGCCCTCGACGGTGTGATTGAGCTCTTCCAGCACGAGCGAGTTGGCTGCCAGCATGTCAATCGGCTTGCCGGTGTCAATCCACCACCCGGTGTGGACGTGGGGGAACACGCGATAGCCCTTGTCCACCAGGTATTGAATCGCGTCGGTGATTTCCAGCTCGCCCCGCCACGAAGGCTTGATCGCGCTGACGGCTTCAAAGATGTTGGAATCGAAGATGTAGATGCCCACCAGCGCCAGATCGCTGGGCGGCTGTTTGGGCTTTTCGATCAGCCGCACGATGCGCCCGTTGTCCAGTTGCGCGATGCCGTAATGCTCCGGCTCGGCCACGCGCGTGAGCACGATCTGGCAGTTGTAATCGCTGCCGGCAAATCCGCGCAAGAGCGGCGCCAGCCCGCCCTGGATCACGTTATCGCCCAGGAACATGACGAAGCGGTCGTCGCCGAGAAAATCGCGCGAAATCTTGACCGCGTGCGCCAGGCCCAGCGGCGCTTCTTGCGGGATGTAGGTGATCTTGACACCCCAGCGCGAGCCATCGCCCACGGCATTTTTGATCTCGGAGGCCGTGTCACCCACCACCACGCCAATGTCGCTGATGCCGGCCTCGCGCAATGTCTCGATGACGCGGAACAGTACTGGCTTGTTGGCGACCGGGATGAGCTGCTTGGCGCTGGTGTACGTCAACGGGTAAAGGCGTGTGCCTTTCCCGCCCGAAAGAATCAATCCCTTCATCTTTGCCTCTTGCTAGTACCCCACTGATCTGTCTGGCGTCGCGTTGGTGAGCGTCACGCCAATGACGCGAACGTGGGCCTTTTCCAGTCGCTCCTTTGCCTGCAGGAGATGCTCGCGGCTGGTGTGACCGGCTTGCACGACGAGCAGCACGCCGTCCACCTTCATGCCCAACACGATCGCATCGGTCGCGGCCAAGACGGGCGGTGCATTAAAGAGAATCACGTCCGCGCGCTGCCGCAGCGCGGCGATGATTTTTTCCATGCGCGGCGAGCCAAGCTGCGCTGCCGGGTCGAGCGGCGGCGGGCCGCTGGGCAACAGTTGCAAGTGCTCCACATCGGCCACGGGGACGAACGGCGGCGCGGTGAGTGGGTCTTGCTCGTCCAGCAGCGTCGCCAGCCCGCGCTCGTTCGGCGCGCCGAACAGCTCGTGCAGCGACGGGTGGCGCAGGTCCGCGTCCACCAGGATCACGCGCTGCCCGCCTTGCGCCATCGTCACAGCCAGGTTCGCCAGCGCGCTGGATTTGCCCTCGCCCGGCGCAACCGACGTGAAGACGAGAGTACGTAGTGGGTGGTCGGCGCTGGCAAGCTGCAAGTTGGCCCGCAGCGTCCGGTACGCTTCGGCGGCCGGCGAGCGGGGATGGGTCAGAGTGATCAGTGCTGATTTGAGGTCAGGCATTTGGTCTCCCTAGTTCTAACAACGCTTGAACAATGGCGCAACTGGAAGTTGTGAGTCATCGCGTAATCGTCGAGGAAGGCGCGACGGCAGGCGTGACGGTCAGCGGGATGGGCGTGGGAACTCTGATGGGGCGATAGTCCGCGCCCAGGATGACCTTGATGTCAACACCACCGTTGGTGCCACTCACAGGCCGGACGGCCGACACGGAAACTTGCAGCGCATCGGCCAAGGCTTGCGCGGCGACTGTTCGACCGGTATAGACGAGAATTTGCGTCTGCGCGTAGTCGGAGCGATTGTCGTCCGTGTTCCCATACTGGACGACGTTGAACCCCCTGACCTTGAGCGCCTCGGCAGTCTGACCGGCCAGCCCGGCTGTGACCGTGCCGTTCTGCACGGCAATGCTCGCGGGCGGCTCGGGCGGCAGCGCCGTTCCGCTGGCGACGATGGGCGGCGTCAGGAGTGAATCGCGCACTTTGCGAATCTCGTCGCGCAGCGGGATGAGCACCTGGTCCTTTTCCGGCGTCTCGAAAGGCAATGTCATCGTCTGATCAATATAGACGCTCTTGATGCGGCTGCGATCAATCTCTGTGCCGAGCTTGGCGAGCGCCAACATCTGCTGCATACTCAAGTCGGTCTGGATGGCATCGCCAAGTGTGGTGGCTATCTCGCCGGCGCGCGGCAAGAGCTGCGGGAGTATGTTGGCCTTGAGCACTTTGTCGCGGATGGCGAGCATCACCTGTTGTTGGCGATGCGCCCGCCCAAAGTCGCCCATCATGTCGTGGCGCGTGCGAGCGTACTTGAGCGCAGTTTTGCCGTCGAGGTGCTGCATCCCCGCGTCCAGGTGGAACGGCTCGTAGCCGTAGCTGCCGTTGGGATACTCAGAGTCGTCAATCGTGTGATCCACTATCACGTCAATCCCGCCGATCAAGTCCACGAGTTTCTCGAACGCGGTGAAATTGAGCCGGATGTAATAGTGGACGGGGAGACCGATGTTGTATTGCACCGTCTTTTTTGCCAGCGCCGGGCCGCCGCCGGGGTACTTGGTCAAATCGCCAAAGAAATGCGCGTTGTTGATGCGGCTTTCCTGGAAGCCGGGGATGGGCACCCACAAGTCGCGCGGGATGGAAAGCATCCCGGCCGATTTCGTCGCCGGGTCAATCGTCACCAGGATCATGGTGTCTGTGCGCCACGGGCCTTCTTCGCGCTCGCGCTCGTCAATGCCCAGCAGCAAGATATTGACGCGCTCCTTGCCTTGCCAATCGGGCAGGACGAACTCGGTGGCGACGGGCGTGACGCCCGGTCGGCGCGTGGGATTCGGCTGAAAAGGGCCGACCGTTTCCCAATCGGCCACCACCTGGCGCACGCCGATATAGGCCTGGTAACTGCCAAATAGCCCCACCGCGAGAAATACAATCATCCACACGGCGAGGAGTAAATTGGTGCGGTCTGGACGCGCTTGGCGCGCTGCGCCGCGTCGCGAGGACATTCCTTGTGGTACCCTTCGAGAAGACTTGCCCTGGCTGGGCAGGCGGGATTATAGCACAGTCAGGCAGACCGGCAAGCGGGGAAATGACGAACGTCGCTCGTCAATCGTCTTGTTCGCCGCGCCATCGCTTGGGGCAAGGCAAGTCGTCACGCCAGACGGGGACGTCAATCCGTTGCCCATCGCCCGACCACACCCGCAGCGAGTTGACCAGCGTGGCGCACGCGCGCCAGCGAAAGTCAAAAGTGTTGGTGTAGCGCAGCCCGATGAACTCGTAGGTGTAGCGGCCATTGCCGCCGGTCGGATACACTGTCATCGTGCCGGTCAAATCGCGCGGCGTTTCGGTCTTGCGCCAGTTGTAGATGGAGAAATCCGCTTCGAGCTTGGGGTAGACCTTGGGCGTGGGTGTGGCGCGAGCGGCGGTCGCCTCGCGGTCGGGCGTCCGCGCAAAAGCCGTGCCCACCAACGCCAACGCAGCCGCCAGCAACAACACAATCGGAATTAGACGCTTGAGCTGTAACATCTTGCCTGCTTTCTAACTGACCCCGGATCACCAATCACCGAACACTGATCACTGACTACTGCTTCCCCCAACGCAAGAGACGCACCTCCCAGGGCTCCATCGTCAGCGTGTAACGCCCGTTGGAGGGCAGATTGACTACGCCGCCACGGAACACATCTTGGCCGGGGCCGTCCATAGAGCGCGGCGGTTTGGTCAGGTCAAACGTCACGCTGCGCGTCTCGCCGGAAAGGTTGAACGCGACAAAGTATAAATCATTCGCGTCCCAACGCAAGTAAGCGTAGCACGATTTGCACTCGCTGGCGGCCGGCTGCGCGTTGCCGCTGCGCAGCGCCGCGTGATCCGCGCGAAGCTTGACGAGCAAGCGATACAGGCTTAACAGCGAATCGGGGGCGTTTTGCTGCTCTTCCACCGAGATGCCGTCGTCGGGCTTGTTGGTCCTGGCGAGGTCTTGGGTCACGCCCGCGCCCTTGCCGGATTTGGTCCAGTCCATCGGCGCGCGGCGGGGCGCATCGGCCAGCGCGCCGGCGCCCAGGCTGCCGGGCATCCCGATTTCGTTGCCATAGTAAATCAGCGGCGTGCCGGGCAACGTCAGCAAGAGGACGGCCGCCAAACGCTTGCGCGCCGCGTCCTGGCCGACCAGGCTGGCGACGCGGTTGGTGTTGTGCGCGCCGGTAAAGCGAACCAGCTGCGTCGTGGGAGAGAGCGCCGTGTCCAAAGCGCCGGGCGGGGTGCGTCCATTCAGCCACCCGCCGCCGTCACGGTCGGGGTTGCCGGCCAGCGTGTAATAGAGCGGGACATCAAACAGCGCGTCAAACTCGTCCTGCAAATAGGGTGGCAGTTTCTTGGGATCACTTTCCCAGACCTCACCCAACAGGATAGCCTCCGAGCTGGCTTGCTTGATCGCCAGACGTAACGCCTTCCAAAACTCGTGCGGCACGCTGGTCGCATCGCCCAAGCGAAAGCCATCTACCCCAATGCTCAGCCAATATCGGGCGACCTGGAGAAAGTGAGTCTGGACAGCCGGATTCTGGTGATTGAGCAGCGGCATGGCGCGAACGTTGGCATACGACTTGTACGTGGTGTGCGCATTGTTCGACCATTGATACCAATCGCTATAGCGCGAGTCCGGCTTGCCGAGCGATTCCTTGAATTGCGGAAACTCGTTGGAGGTGTACGCGACGACCAGGTCCATCACCACGCGCATCTTGCGATTGTGCGCTTGCTGCACCAATTCGATCAGGTCGTCCTTTGTGCCCAGGCTCGGCGCGACGGTGTAGAAATCCACTACGTCAAAGCCGTGTGGGCTGGTGGAGGAAAACACGGGCGTCAGCCAGAGTGTGTTCGCGCCGAGCGTCTGGATATAGTCGAGCCTGGACGTGACGCCTTTGAGATCGCCAATGCCATCGCCGTTGGAATCGTAAAAGCTGCGCGGGTAAACCTCATAAAGGATCGCGTCACGAATCCATGCAGGCGTTTCGGAGATGGACGCGCCCGGCGACAAGGGAGCCGCCATGGTCGGCGTGGGCGCAACCGCCGTCACGGCGGGCGCGGCGGTGGGAGCGGGCTTGCTGCACGCGACCAGCCATCCCATCACCGCCAGAAAGATCAAGATTGACCGCAGCCTCATACGCCACCTCCGTGCGCCTGGGATATCCATATAATAGCACAAAGAGGCCTCATTTGCCAAGACTGTATACTTGACATACCGTAATTTGAACCAGGATTATGTAAAAAGATTCGTAACATACTTGCCCCTTGACGAAAGGCAGTCCGGCGGCTATAATTTCTGTCGGGCGGCGAGATTTTATTGGAACAAGGTGAAGCAAATTGAGGATGTATAACGGCAACGAGCTATTATTCCCGGCTTACGTCATTCCCAAGCTCAAGGACTTGCGCGGCGCGGAATGGCGCAAGCTCATCGAGCGCGTCGCCAAGCTGCCGGAATCGCATCCAGACAGCCTGGCCTTTTCGCTGATGATGATTCGGCTGGATGGCTGCATCAACTGCCAGACCGATAGCTTTAAGGCGATGCGCGGCTGCGCGCTGTGCGCCATGCAAAACATTCGCCGGTTCAAAGGCAGCGATCGCGAGCTGCTCAAGCTTTACCAACGCGCGCGCGAGGACGTCGAAGAGTACCTGGGCGAGCAAAGAAAGCAGCGCAAAAAAGCTGCGTGACTTGTTTGACAAGCGCGGCGATGTATGGTATCTTTGGCTGCGATTCTTGGAACGGTATGAAGCACTGCAATGTTGACGAATGACCGCTATGCCTTGATTGACCCGGCTGGCGGTCTTTTGGTTGTCAAGGGCCAGGTTCTGGGCCGGCCCTATTTTCAGGTGCAAGGAGGAACTCTCACTTATGGCAGAGGAACAACGGATCCAAGGTACCGTGCGCTGGTTTAGCCGCGTCAAGGGCTACGGTTTCATCCAGCCTGATGGCCAGGAAAAGGACGTGTTTGTCCACTTTTCGGCCATCATCGGCGAGGGATACCGTAACCTGGACGAGGGACAGCGGGTCGAGTTTGTGGTGGAGGACTCGCCCAAAGGCCCACAGGCGGTCCAAGTTATGGGGTTGGCCGCTGCTCAACCTGCATAATCACTCTCGCACACGGGAGACCTCGATGGAACCCATCGAGGTCTTTTTATTCGCGGCATTCTGTAGTATCATACAGTCGCCTGCCTGGGCCAGTCTCCAGGATGCCGGACATCTCTTGTGGGCAGCGGGCTGGCGCTCCCACACCAAACTAGTGCAAGGAGGAAAAGATGAAACTGACCCATTTGATCGTTTCTCTCGTCGTCGTCGCCACGCTGGTGGCCGGCTGCGGTCCCAGCGCGACGCCCGTGCCGCCGTCGCCGCCCACGGCCGCCCCGGCGCAACCGACCGCCGTTCCGCCCAAGCCGACCGCGGTCCCGCCGACGGCCACGCCCGTCCCGCCGCCCACGCTCGTCATGGTGACGAACCTGGACGACGTGGTCACGCTCGATCCGCACCAGGCTTACGAAACGACCAACCTGATGATCCACGCTTCGACCTACGATACGCTGGTCGAGTTCAAGGCCACGGACTTGACCAAAGTCTCACCCCGCCTGGCCGATAAATGGGACGTTTCGGCGGACGGCTTGAACTACACCTTCTACCTGCATCCCGGCGTCAAGTTCACCTCCGGCAACCCGGTGACGGCCGAGGACGTGCGCTTCTCCTGGACGCGCCTCAAGAATCTCAAGGGCAACCCGTCCTTTTATGCCGACGTGATCACGACGGTGCAGGCGATCAACGACACCACCGTCAAGGTCACGCTGACCGATCCGTCGCCGGCGTTCCTGGGCATCGTCGCCGCGCCGGCGATGAGCGTCGTAGATAGCAAGCTGGTCAAGAGCAAGGGCGGCACGGACGCCGCCGACGCGGACAAGACCGACAAGGCCAAGGACTGGATGGATCAAAACTCGGCCGGCAGCGGCCCGTTCATCCAGACCAGTTGGAAGCCCAAGGCCGAGATCGTCCTGGAAGCCAATCCCAACTATTGGCGCGGCAAGCCCAAGCTGGGCAAGGTCATCATCAAGCACGTCGCCGACCCGACGACGGCGCTGCAGATGCTCGAGCGCGGCGACGCCGACTTGCTGCAGGGCCTCGACCCGGACCTGGTGGACAAGGCCAAGGCCAACGCGAATCTGAACGTCGTCATCGGCCAGACGCTCGACCAGAACTATTTGGCCATGACCTCCAGCGACAAGCTGTCCAAGCCGCTGGCCGACAAGCGCGTGCGGCAGGCCATCGCCCTGAGCGTTGACTATGACGGTCTGATCAAAGCGCTCTTGAAAGGCTATGGCAGCCGCGCGCCCAGCATCATCCCGCTGGGCATCCTGGGCGTGGACCCCAAGATGACGCAAGGCCGCGACGTGGCCAAAGCCAAGACGCTGCTCAAGGACGCCGGGTACGAAAAAGGCTTTACGGTTGATCTGTCTTACGGCTCGAACCCCACGCGCGAAACCATCGCCGCCAAGATCAAGAGCGACCTGGCCGAGGCCGGCATCACGGTCAACCTCAAGCCGATGGAGCAGAGCGTCTACCTGAGCGATATGCGCGCGCAAAAGCTGGCGTTTGCGTTTGGCGGGTGGACGCCGGACTATCTCGATCCGACGATGTGGACCGACTACTTTTCCTATTCCGACCGGGGCATCGCCAAGCGGATGCTGTATAACAACCCCGAAGCGGAAAAGTTGGCCAAGATCATTGGCACCGAGCTTGACCTCGCCAAGCGCGAGCAGGCCATCAAAGACCTGCAAAAGGTGCTGATGGACGACATGGCGTTCACGATGCTGTATCAGAACCAATCGCTGGTCGCCATGAACAAGGCGGTCAAGGGCTTTGCCTATCACCCGGTGCAGTTCGTCAACTTTACCGATCTGAGCAAGTAGAATCACCGCCAGACCTGACAGGTCCGCTTTGCGAGACCTGTCAGGTCTCTTCCCCTGGAGATCAGGATGGGCCTATCAACCCACA
>Ga0315288_10007989_pt1 | contig 13380 bp, 18 predicted proteins | sample YL17G11_20_MG_FD_203454 | JGI IMG/M metagenome (GOLD analysis project Ga0315288, IMG submission 203454) | Sediment microbial communities from Yellowstone Lake, YNP, Wyoming, USA - YL17G11_20 | ecosystem: Environmental > Aquatic > Freshwater > Lake > Sediment | place: USA: Wyoming | collected...
CAAGCGCTCTGTATCCGTTGCTTTCGCCCAAATCTCCCCGAAATTCTCGAGTAGCCTCGCCGCAGATCGTCAAGGACATTCGCAGGCGCCTGTTCCCCAACTACTATCGCGATCTCGACATTTGCCGAACGCGGCACACCGAGCACTTGGGACGCATGAAAGGTGTTGCGAATGCCGCACTCCACTTCGGCGCGATCCTGAAGGTCACCCCGCCCGAAGTAGACGACCAGGAACGCGCGCGCTTTCACCTGGGTTTTGTCGGCAGCGTGTGGGGACACATCGAGGTAGACACCCAGAGCGTCGACCTCAAGCTGGATGGCCTTCCGTTCGACATCGCCGCGACGATGCTTGTGCCGTTGGGTGAGTACATCGCGCAGCATCCGAAGGAGAAGGACGAATGAGCGAGATCGCCGTTGCGTGGTTTGCCGCTGAAATCGAACCGACGTACACCGTGCAGGATTGCGTACTTGACTTCATCGCACAGCGATTCCGCGATTACCCGTTTGATGAATCGCTCGAAAGCGCATTGACCTTGAATTACCGTCTCTACTGGGCCGATGTGCCGCGCCAGCAATACCGGTTTGCGGATTCTGATCGGGAATACACGTTCCGGTGGCTAGGTAAGCCATTCCGAGCCGTGAGGATCGCAAACCGTTGCTCGATTTGGCGCGACTATCCAAAGAAAGGACGTGCCTGATGCTGATTGACGAGATCCCGCCAACTGACTACTTGCCGTTTCTGCTGATCCGAGTGATCGGATTGAGCGAGACCACTGCGCAAGCGTTGATCGAGCAATACGGCGAGTTGAAGGTGCAGCAACACGCGTTGCGTTGTATTTGGCTAATGGAGCGCAAGCGAGTGCACACCCCGCCTGCGTGGTTGACTGCTTCGGTCAAAAACGATTGGCAGCCAGCGCGGGACATGCCGAGTGACTTGACCCCACAAGTGCTGACGTTTCGGGTTGACGCGGGCACGTTCGCGCAGATCGAACGTGAGATGCGCGAGGAAAAGAGCGCCGCGACGACAGACAAGTAACAAACCATAGCCCCGGGAGCAAGAGATTGCTCCTGGGGCTATTTTTTTGCTGGGATTACACCGGATTGAAGAAGGATTGGCAAAGGGGAGAATTGGGATTATAATGGATAGTGTAGAGATACGCGCGGATTCCCGCACTAGAGATGCGGGAAACCTACCAAATCTGTATGTTTCCCGCACTCATGCGGGAAACCACTAGTTTGCAGACATTCCGCTCAATCAAGAGTTGGGCTGCCCGGTCAGACATCTCGCCTGGCCGCAGTCTCACAGAGGAGATCCTACGATGAAGTCAAACAACGTTCTGATTGGTCTGTCGATCCTGTTCTTTGTTCTTGCGGCTGCCTTCGCGCTCGTGTTCTGGGCAGACGTCTCGTTGGTGGCCAAGATCGGCTTCTTCGTGCTAGGGTTTGGTTGCGGTGTGACGGCCGGTCAATGGTTTGCCAGGCGCAGCGCATAAGTCCCCACGCTCTCATCGCCTCGTTACTGAAGCAGTTGGCCGTTCGTTGGCAGCCCAACAACTCGCTGAAGCTGACCCGGCGGGCTGGGCCATAGGGCGGCGCGCCTGGCCCGCATGCATGCGCGAGAATACATGGCGAGTAGCCCGCTTCCGCCGGGCAGCTTAGCTCGACGCCGTTAGGCTATCAATATAGGGAGATCGGCTATGAACGAAAATGGTCAAAAGAAAGTCTCGGCCCCAGGCCCCTTTGCGGCGGCCGTCTACAACATCTTGCAGGTTCTTCTGTCTCCGCTGCTGGTGGTGGGCTATGTACTCTATATCATCAAGTTCCTCCAGGCTGGCAGCGAGTCGGGCGGGACGGCCCAAGCGCCGCTGTTGGGGCGCTGGACGCAGCACAACCAGAGCAGCCGGCCAGATGAGCCCTCGCACCGGCTGATGGAGGTGCTGCCCGGCGTGTCACATCTGGCTATGCAGCTCGTGTTTGTGCCAACGCTGCTCGCGCATCGCGCCAGCGGCTACCTGCCAAAGTCTCTCCGGTACCCCTTCGAGTGCGAGGTCTCTATGCAGGATGAAGGCTTCGCCCGCCAGACGTTCTTCGACACCGTGGCCGAGCGGTACCTAGCCGATGTGGCCCAGTTCGTCATCCTGGGGGCGGGCTTCGACACCCGCGCCTTGAGATTGACCCCCGACACGCGGGTCCGGTCCTTCGAGGTCGACATGCCCAAGACGCAGGCCGTCAAGCGCGAGGCGGTGAAGCAGGCCGGCATCGACGCGGCTGGGGTCACGTTCGTGGCCGCCGACTTCGGGAAGGATGACTGGCTGGCCCGGCTGGTTGAGGCGGGCTTCGACCCGGCTAAGCCGGCGCTGTTTGTGTGGGAGGGCGTGACAATGTACCTGGACAGGGAAGCTATCGAGGCCACCCTGCGCAAGATTGCCAGCACGGCCAAAGGCACCGTAATCGCCTTCGATTACTACACGTCCGAAGTCCTGGAGTCGCAGGCGTTCATGATGCGCTACGCCCGAATGGGGACCAAAGCCGCCGGCGAGCCGCTGAAGTTCGGGATTGACAGCACGCCAACCTCGCGTGAACGCCTGGCCGAGTTTCTCCAGGCTTGCGGACTCTCACTCACCGAGCAGCGCACGCTGGGAAATGAGACAGAGGGGAAGCGCGCCTGGGGGGGCTTTGCAACTGCGATCGTGAAGTAAAGGTAGTATGCATAATAGGCGGCGGCTATACAGTTGAAAACGTAATTGGTAATTCTCAGGCATGGCCTAACAACCGCTTGCACACCGACGCAGCGCTGCGCGCCTCAGCGGACGGGCGCACAGGGTTCGTGTGGTTTTCGTCTCAACATTGGTTTTGGGCCGACGACCGCGCCGCCATGAAATAACACGATCCACCTATCCAAATTTCCCATTTGGGCTCTCGATACTTATGTGGTATAATCTCCTTGAGTACGAGTACCCAAGCGGTCCACGTCCTGAAGTCGGTCCGGCAAGATGGCCGGCCATCGGGCCGCCATTCCAAATCCACCCCGCCTCGCCAAGACAGTTCGGCAAAGACCCGGTGGCTCGACCCCCAGTCATTCAGTCATTGTGCGCTGGGTCGACACCCCCACGCTTCCGGAAGCGAAATATGGGAGAAACACAAATGCAGAATACCAATTCGCCCGACAGGAGATCAAGCGTGTTGCTCACGACATGGCTCACAGAGTTGCTCGCCTACGCGCTTGCCGCATGGCAATTTGCTAGCGGCATCAATCTCATGTCGGGATACCAGGCTTCTGAGGGGATCCAGCAGGAGATCGTCGGCCTCCTTTTGATCTTCCTCGGCTTGGCCGATCGATCCTTTCGGAACTATCTGCGGGAGCAGTCTCCGTCCTAACTGAATGCGTTTGAGGCCCCAAACCTCCTGCTTGGGTACTCATGTCTTGAATCGCTTGCCTCGGTATTCTGTGCACCAACACCTCAGTCACGGTCGTAACCGATACCATCGTGAGCAGAAAGACCCACGGCGTTTCCTGAGTTATCGGCCCGATCATGGATTGAAAGACATCCGTCGCAGTGAACAACAGAAAGATTCCAATGCTGCTACCAGCCGCAATTCCCATCATCAGAGGATTGCACAACTCCTTCTTTCCATCCACAACAGTTAGCACACGAATGACTCCAACCATCATGATTGCCATCCCCGGGATTAGCACACGAGGTGTATCTTTCGGCAATGAAGGCAAAAAAATACTTGCTAGCCCCAGCGTCGTTACTACCGTTGCCGCAAAGTAGATCCAAAAAAAATCAGTTAGGATCGCGAGGATGTCCCTGTCTCTCAAAGGAATTGGATTGGACATCTTCTCTCTTAACCCCAACGCATGCCTTCCGACCATCGTGCCAAACACAAGTGAAATAGCCGCCGCAATCGGCGCTTGCCACCACAGAAACATCTATACCCTACCTCCCCCAAGAAACTCGCAGAAAAATCTGTTCAAGCTGCATTCCTAGAAACACGAGTACCGCAACCTGCAACCAAAAAGGAGAAGCACCGCCAACTACGACTCCAAACGATGCAACCCCCACCACCAAGAAAGAGGTGCTCCCCAGGTATGATTCCCACTCGGGGGCCAAAATTGCACCCGCAACAGTCACCGTCACCAGAAAACCAATCGTCACCAGGAACACGCTGGCTATCACGGCGAATCCACTCTGAACAGCAACCTGCGTCTCCGCCAGCGCCACAAACGCCAAGGATAACCCGCTCAATATTCCTACGACCAAAGCGATTGGCCTCAAGTGATCAAACGGATATCGAAGACCAGTTCTTGGTTCATTGCATACGAGGAGCAGACTCCAGGCCAGAATTGTCTGACCGGCGGCTACGACGACGCCCCCACTAATGCCAATCCCGAAAACCCAGATCAATATCGAAGAAAACAGGTCGCAGACCACCCCAACCGCTCCCGACAATGGAATGACCACCAGAAGACCAACAGCAGAAGGCGTCTGCGTCAAAACCAGCACTACGCAATAAAAGATCAATGCGATTGTCATCGGCGCAAGAATAGCCGCTCGATCACCCAGAATCCCTTTGGAAATTGCCTGACCGGAGGCAAAAACCGGAATTGGCCATCCCGTCGCCAGGACCAGCAAGAGAAAACCAGCCGCAAGAATGGTAGTTACGCACGGAAATAGAAAAAACGAACTCGGCCTCGGCCAGAACCTACTGACCTCGAACCTGCCGGACAATCGCCGCGCGCCCTGCCGCAACCACGACAAGCTATCAGAAATCTGGTCGTCGCCCTGCGGGTTCCAAACGTGATACTCCTCCCATTCCTCCAATGAGCGAGCCGCAACCGTCTTGCTTACTCTGAAAATGGCATCCTCGATGGGAACGCCGCCCCGCTCGCGTCTATAGCGCCACTTGAGTGTGCCTAGGTCGCATTCAGGTGTGTGCATTGCTTCGTTTTTCATTCTTCCCCTCGCAGAGATAAGCCAACTATCCTCGCAGCCGTCTTGCCCCATCTCTCTGCATCGCTTTGCCAAGCAGACTTGAGCAATTCGAAACTACATCTCACGCTTCGTCGAGAACGCAACCGAACAAACAAACTCCTCTTGCCACACAAGTCCGGTCCGATGTCAAGTGAATATGCCGCGTTATCCGCATCAAAAAATAACCTAGTACTCGCACCCGAAACCCGCGAGTCGATGATCCCGTCAAGCTCATTCCGCGGATAGCCTTTGAGCAGTCTCTCCATCAGTATTTTCTCAGGATCCTCACCACCGACCAAAGCTCTAGTCACCCCATAAAACTCAATCGTTATTCCGCAGTTCAATGGATAAGAAGTGCCCATGATCACTTGCGCCAGCGACCCAATGGACGCCCATGCATCGGGAATCGGCAAGTCCGCACAGCGTATCTCTATGAACCTCCCGGACAGCGAGATACTTGTCTTCTTGTCAACCGAGACCATAGTGATTAGCCCGTATCGGTCGTCCCGAGGAATCACTGATTCGGCAACTGCGCGAGTGTTCTGTTCCCCCAAAGCTCTTAGCCTGAGCGCCAGTTCTTCCTTGGCCGAGTTGTTCGCCGAAACGACTTCCTTGACTGCCTCCCGCTCGAACCAGATCATGCACGAGACAAGACCGAGTTCTACAGCTGGCTGAGCCAACTGGGGTCCCTGCACATGCCCAATACTGGGAATTCCGGTGCTTACCAACGGCTGCTCTCGCTGAACCATTTAAAATCTCCTTTCTCCATCCTTCTTCCCCATGCCATTTCCCAAGCCCTCTGTTCTAGATCCAATCGATCCTGTCCCAGTTCGATTGCTATGGAACATGCAGTGGCAAGTTGCTCCGGTGATCAAACTTCAGCCGTCGCGCCATTTGCTCGTCTCCCCAACGAAGCCACCAGTCGATCGTTTCGTCTTCGCTCGGAATCCGACCCGCTTGAATTCTTTTGCGCCTCGACAATATGCTAGGCATCATTCTGATGGCGTCAACAGCGCCATTTATGCGTTCACAATTCCCGATCTCGTTTCTGAGTCGATATGCCCTGCGCGCCACTCGCAGCTGCGACGTGACAATACGAGCAAGGTATCTTCGGATCAACAAATCTGGGAACCCAGACAAGACCAAGAACAAGGTATTGCGTGCCACAAAGTATTGCGTCAAATCTGGGCGAGATGTTTGGCGCCCCCGATGCCAGACTTGCGCCTTCGGCACATAGAGACATCGCCATCCTCGCATATTTGCCCTGAGGCCAAAATCCACATCCTCGAGATAGGATCCGAACTCCGGCTCGAGAACACCGATTTCTTCTATCAGCTCTTTCCGATAAAACGCCGCCGCGCCTGTCGTGGAGAAGACTTCCTCAAGCTTTTCAAACTGGCCAATGTCGGGTTCGCCTGTTCCGCGAGAATCCGCAAAGCCGTTTGTTTGAAGGTAGTCACCGGTGCTTTCTATCCACGCTTCACGGCTACCATAATTGAAACGCAAGACCTTGCTGGCGAAGATCCCGATCTTTCCCTTGTACGTCTCTGCAGCTTCGACGATTCTCTCGACCCACGTCGCCTCTGCCTCCGCGTCATTATTCAACAGTCCACGCAAATAACCCTTTGCCGCAGATAGTCCTGCGTTGGCATTCCCAACAAAGCCACCATTCTTGCGCTCCCGGACCAGGCTGACCCTCTCATCACGCTCGCGAATCTGCTCAACCAATTCCTGCGACCCATCGGTCGAAGCACCGTCAACCACAATAATCTCCATGTCATCGTGCGTCTGACACAAGAGTGACTTTATGCACTCACCAATCAGATGCGCGCCGTTGTAGTTCGGTATGATCACCGACACCAATCGTTTGCCCATAGCTGTCCTCGATACGGTCAAATAGTCAAATCGTTTTCAAATACCAACGGGCTTCACGACCACTAGCGCGAAAACCTCGTCCACCTCTAACCCCGAGACATCCAGGCGAAGTAGTGGAAATGCCTGAAGAATCCGAGACCTGTTCCTACAGACAATTCCCCAACCGCGACCCATCCATCGCAACAAATGCGCATCTCGTCGTCTGGAACTCTACCGCGCATCCCTCGAACCGCACCAGCACATCATCGGTACCTCAGCCGAGCTCGCGACTCGTTGCCACCCCACTCGGACAGCCCACACGCCCTACCGCAATCAAAGCAAGCATCACTCCTGAAAGTCACTACGCTCGAGCACGCTGGCGCTTGGCTGATTGTCAAAATAAAAACACCAACTGTCCGTCGCATGTTTGCAACGAACAGTTAGTGCCTGGGTCAATACTGTCGTGATCGATCACGCGGTCTGGGAACATCACTTCTCCTGCGCGAACAGACGTTGGCATTCCACCCAAATCATGGTAGCACGCCACATCAACTCTCGGAAGCAAACGACCATCGCCATTATACGCGCATAGCGTTTCATGTCAAATGGCTCAGTCCAGCTTTCCGGCATATTCCGAGTCTTGTACCCCGCTCACTTCTCGCTCCTTGTTCTGCGGCGCACCATCGTGACTCTTGGTTCGTACTGCTGGGAGCTGCTGCGAACCACATCACCCTCGCTACCAAATGGTCCCAAACCCCCTAGTCGTTCGGTGCGCGGTCCGATACTTGACCCCAAAAACCCAAACAGAAATCATGAAAGGCCGGATTCCTCAATTCGATCCCTCCTGCTCTTGCAAGCCCGTTCTTGACATCCTGTCCTCCTTTTCTCTGCCGAGAACTGGCCTGCCTACCGGATCTAGGAGGTCCGGCGCGCAATCGGGACAATCCTACCCCTGTTGCAGGGGCCGGATCAGAGAAAACCTGCCATCGGACCGCTGAATTGGGACAGGCCATAACCTTCCGAGCACACGCGATTGAACACAGTCCAGCGCAAGTTCGTATTGCTAGCTCCGCCCCTATCGGCATCTCATGTCCGATGCTCCCTACATCTTCGATGAATTCGACAAAGCATTGCATTTTGGCGTCCTTCTACCGTGATGTACCTCATGAATCGTATGCCGTCGATGGATCCACAAGAGTAGCTGAAGCCATTCATCACATTCTCTGAATCCTTAAGAATCCCAAGAGTCGACAATCTCAAGTTCCTCTTCACTGAATTTGTGAACGGAACAAGGTCGGAACTTAAAGCGAAGACATTCTCCTTGATGTCTCTCCGCTCATACTTGCCAAGCCGGAAGTCGCCAGTTCAAAACATCTCTGTTCCCACTCCCAGAATAGCGCCACTAACCACGCGTCAGAGAAACTGAAAAACGGGAGCCCTTGCCGCTGCCATTTTCTGTTTTGCCTCGCCAAATGTCGCATAACCAAGAACCGATCCCCAACCCCAATGGGCAGCGATCGCACCTCTATCCTCCGCTCGGCAACCAACTCCCGAATATCACCGGATTTTTCCGACACTATACTCGCCACCTGGACAAATAATCGTGATAATGGCTTCCACGTCCTGGTTCGATCCCCGTCGCTCCCGCAGAACCATTCAAAGCAAAAGCAGCCAGTTTTCAACAGAGAACTGACTGTTTTTTGCATTTTCGCGCCCGATTACGGAAGGCTGGGCAAGCGCATAGTACCACCTTCGACCCCGTATGACAAACTGCGTACCAATCATCTTCTCGCATTACTAATCGTCCAGTACACGAGAGGCAGTGCTATCGTCACGGTGTGTGCGAGGGGATTCTCCTCATTCCGTTTCTACAGAACAGGTAAATGGATGTATAATTCGAGCATGTGAAATGCGACCGGGTAATGTAAAAGCGCATCGAATGATCGTCCGCGACGCGGTAAGACGAGGCGAAGACCGACGGGAGGAAAAAACCATGCCCAACCCCAAACCAAACTACACGGATCTTGTCCATCAAATCGTACGCGAATCCACGGAGCCGCTATCCTTTGTCGAAATAATGCATCGCGTGAATGCAATCCAGACCATTGCGACGAAGAACCCCAAAGGTACAATCCGCAACGCGATCAATCAGAGCCGGCTGATTGTGATCACGGGCACCGGGCGCCATGGATGGAAATATCGCGTCATCACCAGCGTCGTCATGCGGCTCAATCTCTCCAAGTCTGACGTCAACGGTTCTGCGATTGAATTTACGGACGAGGTACGCGATCTGTTGTGGCCCGCATTCTTCGAGAGTGGGAAACGCGGCGAGCGCGAACCGGTGAACCTGCAACTGCCGAACGGTCAGATCGCTAATATCGTGCTGGACTTTCTGGGCAAGGGACGTTGGGGTACCAAGGGGACGACGGAATTCTGGGATTGGTTCAGATCGCTCAAGCCGCAAGCGGGCGATGCGCTGATTCTTCGCGCGCTCAATGGAGAGAAGCGTTTGTACGCGGTCGAGTTTCAACCACGTGCGGCGCGCGATGAGCCAGCGATTGCCGCGCGCAACCAGCAGATCGTGCAAGCGACCCTAGAATATTTTCGCCGTACCGCTTCGGGCGCGGCGCTTTGGGACATCAGTTCTCATTTGCTCGCGACGGGGCAATACAAACATCCCGTACCGCCGGATTCGCTGGAAAAACTATGGACCCGCGATCTGTGGGAACCCGAACTTGCCGAGAAACCTGTGCGTGGGGGTTGGGTGTACGTGGGACGCGATGATGCCGGACTGGTGATTTCGAGTTTGTTCCACCAAATCGAAGGCGATTCAGCGCGCCGCAAACCGCGCGCGAAAAAGGGAAAGCAAGCCAGGTTGATTGCCGAACCCGTTGACCCGAGTCGGAGCTATCAACTCAAGGTTACGCTCCAAGATAGCCACCCAGCGATTTGGCGGCGTGTGCAGGTACCCGGCGACCTGCGCTTATCGCGTCTGCACGGCGTGTTACAACTCGTCATGGGATGGACGAATTCGCATTTGCACCAGTTCAAAGCGGCTGGGCGTTATTATGGGACGCACGAGTTGGGACTCGACGAACCAAAAGTCGAGGACGAGCGCCAAGCGCGCTTGAACCAAATCGCGCCTCACGTCAAGGATCGTTTCACTTACGAGTACGATTTCGGCGACAGTTGGGAGCATGCGATCATCGTTGAGAAGATTATGCCGCCGGATAAAGACGTCGAGTACCCGCGCTCCATCGTCGGCGAGCGGGCGTGCCCACTCGAAGGTGTTGGCGGGCTGTGGGGCTATCGCGATTTTCTCCAGGCATTTCGCAATCCCAAGCATCCCGAGCATGAAGAGATGCTCGAGTGGGTGGGCAAGAAATTCGATCCCGAACGCTTTGATTTGGACGGCGTGAATGGTATGTTGAAACTGTATCCTGCATGGAGGGATGAGGAATGAACCTCTCGACTCAAGACGCGCAACTATTTTTCAAGCTCTTTCTTGCTATCCTCGCTTTCACCAATCGGCAGTTGAACGTCCTGCCGAATGTTTCCAAGCCGACTGACCTGCACGGATTGGGCACGGAACGCACCGCGAAGATTCGCGATGCTCTGTACGTGCGTCCCGAACTATTCGACCGCTTTATCGCCGAGAATCCCGAAGGTTTCACCACAGATGAATTGAAAATCATCGCGAGTTGGAAGCATCGCGTATCGGGCGAGTTCTATCTGATGCGCTATTTGAAAAAGTACGACGTCTTTATGCCTGCGAAAAAAGCGGCTCACCTGTACGGTGTCTTGGGGCTGTTCGATCCTATTGAGGTCGTTGTGCGCGATCAACCACCTCCCGTGTTGTTGAAAACAACGCTGCTGCCGTTCAAGGGTCAAATCATTTACGATGGGATTGTCGCATCGTACACAGTTCTGTTTGGCAAAGGTATCCGCACTGATCTTGATGCGACGTACAATCGGCAGAAACAAAAAGAGGGCATCGTCGAGCAGTTGGTCAACGAAGAGGGTGAACCAGAGCTACGCACCAGTCTGAAAGAGCGTGCCAGCCAGCCCACACCCGACTGGAAGCCTGCAATCGCCGAGATCGTCGCGCAAGTAAATAAGATGCGGCGTGCCGACACACCGGAGCAGATGGCGGCGTTAGGATTATTGCGCGCTGCCGCGCATCTCGCCCAAGCCACATTTGACCAGTCGAACGAGACTGGAATTGACCTCAAGCAAGTACGGCGTGCGCTGAGTCGCCTTGAGACCGTGCTTTATCAAGAAGCTTTCTAATGAGCGAGTATCAATACCATGAATTCCAAACTGTTGACCGACCGCTCATGTAAGAGGCAATGGATCGAGTGTTGACTCAATGGGAAGGTAATCAATGAAGTCCAAACGAAAATCACACAGGTCATCTATCCCAGCCGGATCAGGCGCGTACCGGCAGGGAATTCGTCAGGCAGACGAGATCATTGCCAAGGAAGGTGCGGAGATTCGCCTCGACAACTGGCAGCAACTTGCCCTCGACGGGTTCGCACCGCATGAGCCAGATCGCAGCGCGTTGGCGCATTACATCGCCACATACCGAGATCGGATCGGGGTAGCGTGGGCGCACGAAGTTTTGCGCTTGCAAGTCTTTTTTGACGCGCAAGATTATGAGCGCATCGTCGAGCACCATGACCGCGCCTTTCGTTCCTATCCGCGTTGCGCTCTGATAGAAATGTGGGTTGCCGGATACATCATGCGCACCAGCGGCGATTTCTGGAGGGCGCGGCAGATGTACTGGAATGCTGCCGCCGAGTTGCCATCCTTTGCCAAGCCGCACTACGAATTGGGATTTATGAACTATCTCCTGGGCGACTTTCCCGGTGCGCTGGGGCAGTTCGATCAAGCCGCGACGCTCGTTGCAGTGGATGATGTCGAGTTGGGTTCGCGCATCTTTTACAACTGTGGACTGGTACGCATGGCACTGCAACGCGATAGACAAGCCGCGATTGCCGATGTGGAAGAGGCATTGAGACGCAAACCTGATTATGCCCAGGCGAAAGAGGCGTTGCGCGCGATGAAAGGCAAACCGAGGTGGATACCATGGTGAATCATGCGTCCCGACTAGAAATGAGGATGCGTTCGTACCCGACGCACGCCTCGGCGGAGCGTTCGGCTCTGATGGAACTTGAATTTGCCATCAATGCGCCAGGGGACAAGGGCGAGCCAAGCATGGCAGAGATTGCTTGGTCAACCGGCAACATTCAAAAGGCATTAGCCGATTTGCCCCCCATCGTTCCTTCTCGCGTGCGGCGGGAATTTCAACGCCTACTGCAACCGTGGCCACAAGGACGATACGTGGATGCTTATCGCCGTTCCGGAGGTATTCTGAATCTGTTCACGCCGCCGTGGGGTGAGAGACAAGATGAGGTGTGGAACAACCGGGTCGCAGAATGGAAAGCCAAAACCTTTGCCGATGAAAAAACCAGGCGAGCCGCATTGGCAGAATTGGAGCACCAATGGATCATTACGCCGCATCCATTTTTCGCCGGTTTGACACCGGCACAAGTGATGATAGGAGGCGGACCCCAAGAAGCCAAACTCGCGGACGAGTTTCTCGCTCACCTGGAACGGACGATTGCCAAACGATCATTCGAAGGGGAAGGGGATGCATTGATCAAGACTCTGCTGTTGCTCCGAGGTTGGCAAGTGGAATCGCAACCTAACGGTCAACCGCCGATACAAATCATCTTGGCAGAACGCAGCGGGCTGTTAGTCCATCGCGCGGATTCGTTAGCCGGCACCAAGTCATGACCGACCTGCCGCTGTGCGGCTCAATGGCATTGGGAAGGGAAAAGATGCGCGAATTGGAGCGGAACGAAGAAGAGGATTTGGAAGAGTTCGTCCGAGATTGGTGCTATGACGAACCAACCCAGGGGTTCGCCCGAAGCATGGGCAGATTTCTCTTCCAGTTCCTTGACTACTTGGAGTCAACCGACATTTCACAGCAGACGCTCCGCAAGCATAGAAGTAACTGCTGGTTGATCGGAAAATTCGAGTGCGATTATGGTTACCACAAAACCTTTTCACCGACGATTTTCTTGGGCGGTCCACTGTTCCTTTACGAGTTCAAACGCAAGGTGAGCGATTCGAAGTATGCGGTGAACTCGTATACGGCGACGTGGCGCAAGCTTGAGCGGTATGTCCAATCGCGTTCGGATAACCGCTTTGCTTCATCTCCTGCCAGGTTTAGCCAACGGACAGGGCAAGTATAGTACCACTATCGTCCCCGCAACGCGGACTGCTTTCGCCATCGTACTCCCAGGTTCCCCAGTGCAAGTTGGGTCGCTGGGCTCTGGCTCTCTGACATAGCGATCTCATAGCCGATGCCTTTATAGGCAGTTCGTCGTCTGGCATACATCTTTGCCAACACAGGGATTTGGAAATCGACATAGTCGTAGATGATCACTTCTTTCTTGGTCGTGTTCAATCGGTGAAGTCGGCCAGCGTACTGAGTCAGTGTTCCCCGCCACGAGATCGGCAAAGCCAGGAACAAGGTGTCCAGT
>Ga0315288_10007990_pt1 | contig 13379 bp, 20 predicted proteins | sample YL17G11_20_MG_FD_203454 | JGI IMG/M metagenome (GOLD analysis project Ga0315288, IMG submission 203454) | Sediment microbial communities from Yellowstone Lake, YNP, Wyoming, USA - YL17G11_20 | ecosystem: Environmental > Aquatic > Freshwater > Lake > Sediment | place: USA: Wyoming | collected...
GGTTTATTTGAAGTGTGGTCAGTGAATCTTTTTAAATGTGGTTTGGCCAAAAGCTAGCGTGGTTTCAAGTGCCTGGTAAAACCCTTTCGCGTATTCCTTCCGATTTTCGCTTGCTTAGCCGGCTTACTAAGTCCCAGCAGGTGTGCCGTCATCGCTGGGAGTATTGGGCGGATAGGATGCGGTGTATGCATTGTCATGTGGTCGTGGTGAAGGTCGCGGCTGTGAAGCTGTCTCTTTGCGTGCAGTGCCATGAGATTGTGAAAAGCTGTGATGACATCGGCATCAAGGCCGGCCTCATGGTTGCGTTGCATCAGAACTGTTTTTGGGATTATACGGCTGATTGGGATGATGATAAGCGCCAGCAGGTGATTGACCGGTTCACTGATGTGACTATCAAGTATAGGGTGGATGACCGCGCTGCGCTTGATGCTGATTTGGCACAGCAACTGAACCTGGCTCGGTATGCTTTAAGGGAAGCTAAGCATCGCGCTTATGTTTCGCGGGAGCGTGCGCGTAAGCGCAGGCTTGTTGTGCCGGTGGATGCTATTTTCTTGCAGCAGCGTGCTGTTGTGCGGGCTGCGTTGCGGGTGCAGCGTCACGCGGCTTATAGGGAGCGTGAAAGGTTGCGTAAGTCCAGGGATTTGAGGCGTAATCATCATTGAGGCTTTGGTGTTATGAAGGCCCTTTCTGACGGAGTTAATTTGAATAGCGGTAAGGTAGCTATTGCTGCGCGGTTGCATCACCTTGCTAATCAGTTCGTGATGGATTGGCCGGATAGCAAGGGGCGTGCTGTTTTGGCTGTTGCTGTGGATGTCCACGATGCGTTGCGTGATTATTATAAAAGGGCTGGTAAGAATTGAAATCGCGTGAACTAAACGAATGTTCTCTTTGCGGAAAACCGCTTGATAATCATAAGATGGGTAATTTCAAAGAATCTTTATTTAGCACTTTAGCACGAAGGGGCGGGGCTTATTGTCCTCCTGACGGAAAAACCAGTTTCGTTCCTGTTGTTGTTTGGGAGTTGTCGGAAGCGGAAGTAAAGTTACTCAAAGAGGCGAAGAAATAGAATGAAAGTTCTTGTAGCTTGCGAGTTTTCAGGCATAGTCAGGGATGCCTTTATAGCGAGAGGACACGATGCGGTTTCGTGTGACATCTTGCCTACTGAAAGAGAGGGAAAACATATTCAGGACGATGTGCTTAAGCACTTGGATGAAGGTTGGGACTTGATGATAGCACACCCGCCCTGCACTTATCTTACATTGTGTGCAAACAAATATTACAAGCCGGAATACGCATTACGTTTTCCAAACAGACTGCAACAACGACTTGATGCCATTACTTTTTTTAAGTCTTTGGTAGATGCGCCGATAGCCCGCATAGCTATAGAGAATCCCATAGGAATAATGTCCACGAGATACAGAAAACCCGACCAAATCATCCAACCTTATCAATTCGGACATAAGGATAGAAAGCCGACTTGTTTTTGGTTAAAGAATCTTCCGAAATTACAGCCGACAAAAGTAGTAGAACCGGATATTGTTAGAAATCGGAATGGACAAACAGCATCAAGGCATCATGATTATGCTTTACGCCTTCCAGTAGAAGAACGCTGGAAGTTTCGTAGTAGAACATATGTAGGTATCGCTAATGCGATGGTTGAACAATGGGGTAAATTGGAATTGGAGGGGAAGTATGTATGAAGGTTTCGGATTGGAAGGGCGGGAAGGCTGTTATCAGTGACGCTGAAAGGGCTTTCAGGGATGGTTTTTTGCAGGGTTGGAGGATGACGGTTTTGACTATTGCTTTTGCTATGGTTTTCGGTGTGATTTTGCTTTCCGTCAGGTAGCCGATAGGCCGCACAGGGTGTTTTTGAATTGCCTGAAACCACAGTCCAAAACCCCAATTTCGCCCTGGGCAGTCCGGCATATAGTAAGCGGCGCTTAGCCGCTTATGCATGAGGTATGTAAGACTATGGCAACGCAAACTAAGTTCGCCGATGACGGCGCTAAGACAGTTCCTGCGGGGCGGGACGAAAGCAAGATGCCGGTGTTCACCGTCAAAGCCAGGGGCGTCCCTGGCTATGTGGGGAGCGCGTGGTTGAATGAGGGGAAGTTTGGCAAATACATTTCGGTGAAAATGAATGTTCATCTGGATGCGGGTGCGACTCTATACCTTTCGCCAACCAGGAAGGCAGGTAAGCTACTCGGTTAGGGTAGTAAAAATTCTAGTATTGCCGCAGTCTTTTTATCTGCGGTAGTCATTCTTTTATCCCGCTGGATATAGCGCTTCCATCCCTGGCCGGATTGGCGCACGAATCCAATCGCAGTTTGAGGCTGCGCAGCGGGTTTTCATTTACACTGGCTTGGGGAAAGGTTTTTTCTCATGTCCCGTAAGCGCGCACACAAATTCTTGCCGGAGGATGTAGTGCGTGCTGGGAAGGGGAAGTTCCGCGATAAGAAAACCGGCTGTTTCGTCCCGAAGAATTGGAAGGTGCGGGTGCGTGCGCGGTATTACGGTTCGCTGAACCCTAATAGCCGGAAGCGCCAGCACGCTATTGCCACGATGCAATACGCTTACGACCTGTCCGAAGCGCAGGCTTCCAAGGCTTACAACCAGGGTATTAAGAACTTGGCTTTGTTGGTGACTGGCGAGCTGGACGCTGACGAATTTGAGGGTGTGTCCGATATCGCGGAGGCTATGGGCGCTTTTGAGGGCGGGCAGCATTACTAGGGCGGTGATCGGCCAGGATGATGAAAGGGGTTTTCCATCGCATCAGGTTGCCCCGTCAGTGGGACTCTAAGCCGTCGGTGAAAGTGCCGCAGCGGGTGTGTATTGGTTATGACACCGAGACCACGCCGGATGGGGATGCTGATATCCTGGCGGATGGCAGCCGGTGGATAGCGCCTGCCAGCACCTTAGACACTTTGCAGTTCCTGGCGCATAAGGGGAATAGGAATACTATTGGCTTATTCTATAACATGGGGTTTGACTTCCCCGCGCTGTTCAAGCGGGAGGGCGATTTTTGCCGGCAGGTCGTGGCTGAAGGGGAGGCACAGCTGCATGGCTATGATATTACTTACATTGAAAAGAAGTGCCTGGCCATCCGCGAGCATGGCCGGCGTCACCAATTCTTTGACATCAGCCAGTTTTATGAGGGCACGAAGGCCAGCCTGCCTGGGTATAACGGCGGCGAACCGTTCTATGGCCTCGCTGCGGCGTCCTGGGTTTACCTGAAGCGCGAACCCCACGCTTTCAAGGCGCTGCGGGCAGGCTTGTATGCCACGCACTCGCAGGCGGAGCGCGGGGATTACTGCGTGGATGACGCTCGGAATACCGGAGACTTGGGCAACCTTTTGACGGCTTCCCTTAATGGCCAGGGGCTGAAGGCGAACCGGCTTTATTCGGCTGGCTACATCGCGCAACAATACGCCTTGGCTTACGCTGACGTGCCAACAGCGCGGGACGTGCCTTACATCGTGAACAGGTTATACCACGAGGCTTACAGGGGCGGTTGGTTTGACTGTTACAAGCACGGGAAGTTCACGGCCACGTCTTACGACTTGAAAAGCGCTTATCCCTGGGCGTTGCGCCAACTGCCGGACATCCGGTTGGGAAAGTGGGTGCGCGGGGACACCACGGGGGATGTGGGTGTGATGCAGTGCGTCATCAAGGGCGGGGCGCGGTTCGGCCAGCCCATCGCGGTTAAAGTCGCTGGCCGGAATATCTACCCAACGCTGGACACCCCTTACAGGACGTGCATCACGCTGGCGGAATACCGCGTGCTGGCCAGGGATTTTGAGATAAAGCCCGTTCTTTCGTATAGTTTCGTGCCCAGAGGCCGGCCTATCTACCCTTACACCGGCCTCTTGGAGCGCTTATTCAAGGAAAAAAGCAGCCACGCGCCGGATGACGCTAGGTATTTGCTGGCCAAGCGCATTATGAACAGCTTTTACGGCAAGTCGGCGGAGCTGCGCAAGGAGGGGTTGGGCTGGCGCGCCGGCCGCATGTTCAACCCCTGTTACGCTGCGGAAACCACGGCGCGGGTGCGCATGAAATTATACGAGGCCATCAAGGGTAGGGAACACCACGTTGTAAGCATCCTGACTGACGGCCTGGTTTTTGACAGCGCGGAACAACTGCCAACCGGCAAGGAGCTTGGCGACTGGGAGGCCAAGCACCAAGCGCATGAGTGCGTCACGCTGGCCAGCGGCATCTATGAATACCTGGGCAGCGACCGCGCAACCAGGGGTTTTTCGCGCAGGAACAGCTTATACAAGATATTGGACACCGAGGACGCGGCTGTGACGGTCACGCCAAGGCCAACCAAGCTGCGGGAAGCTATTGTGCAGAACCGGTTGGGTGACGCCTGCATATTCACTGACGCGGTGCGCGTGCTGAACCTGCACAGTGACGTGAAAAGGCTATGGCCGGCGCAACCTAGAGTCCCGCGTGACTTGCTGCAGCGGTCTTTTGACAGCGTGCCGCAGTCGCTAAGCTCGCTGAAGTCTTTTGCCAGGGTTGTCTAGCCAGTTTTCTTAGTGGTATACAGCTTGAACCCGTCCATCAGGAATATCAAGGATATGCCCATGCAGAGGACGGACAGTACATGGGATATGAAGCCGTCCACTGTTTCGGCGGCTGTTGCCTGTGTAGTTGGCAGTTTTTCCATGCGCGTGGCATACTGCGTGGTTGGCGTGCCGCTGCAGTTGCCAACGTAATAGTAAGGCAGCGCTCCGTTGTCAAAAGCGGCGTAATAGATCTGCCCCGTATCGTTGGCTGGGCCGCCGGATGCCGCGCTTTCCGCGACCACGCCGGCCTGGGTGTAGTTTTCCGCCCACGCGCCGAGGTTGTCTAGCGTGCCGTTGAAATACCCGCTTATGGCGGTGTAATAGCCGGTGTCGTTTTGCAGCGTCACGTTGGCGATGTTATAGATGTTGTCGTTGCCGGTCAGCACGTCATCATCGCCGTTGAATATGCCTGTGCGGTTCGCGTAAGTCCCAACAGCCGCCACCGGCTGGTTGGCTTTCCAGGCTGAAGTGTAAGAAGTGGTTATGCCTGCGAGGATATAGAACCGCTCGCCAGCGTTAAAGTGGTAGTTGAAAGTCGCGGTAGTCCCAACGAAAGTGGCGTTGGCCAGGAACACCGTGCGGTTGGCGTTCATCAGCGTGGCGGCTAATGCTGTGCAGTTATTGTATTTGGACACCGAGCGCACCGTCAGCCCTTCCTTTGCCTGCATGATGACGCCCCGCATTTTCGTGATGGACGACCCGCTATTACTCGCATAACCGTTGAATAGCGTGACGTTATCACCTGGCACAGTGGTATTCGTGATGCCCGTCACGCCGGCGTAAACTTCCCCGCCGGACACTGTGATTGGGTGATAACCGAGCGGTGACGCCACGCCGTTATAGTAGTAAGCGCCGCTGGCGTTAGCGTAATGCACCCACGAACTGCTGCTGAAATTCTTATACCAGGCTGTAGTAGTCAGGGTGTTGCCGGCGAAAGGGATTATTGTCGCGGTGTCAGCGTAAACGCCGCCAGCCAAGTAGTGGCCGGCCACCCAACCCTCAGGATATAGCAGGGTATTATTCCAAGTCCCGTTCACGCAGGACGTGGTATTCTCGGTGAACACCACATTCTCATACCCTATGGCAGTAGTAGTCCCTGGCACTGTCAGGCCACCGAGCAACAGCGCGGATAGTATGAAGGCCAATAAGCCGGCGGTGAAACTGCCAAAAGGGCTTCCGTCCTTATACCGGAAGAACAGGCAAACCAGCGCTGCGGCAACTATGATGCCGGCGTGGATTAAAGGAAGAACCATACTTAGGGATTACCCGCCGTTAAATAAAAAGCGCTGGGTTGGGGTGCAGGGTGAAACCTGCACCACTACCAGCGTCAGGAACATGCTTAAGCTATTCCCGAATCGCGCCTGAAATAGTTGTCAAACTATTTCTTGCCCTGCAAGAGACCCGCAGCCCCGACTAGGAGGCCGAGAATCATCAGAGTGCCGACCGCTCCGCCAATCAGGGCGTTCGTGCCCGTCAGGTTAAGGGAGGTTATCGCCCCTGTCACTGCAGTGTATCCGAATCCCGTAATCACGATGACCATGATGACGTATTCAACGACTTTGTCAACAGTTATGCGCATGAGTGTATTCACCCGTCCCGCAGTGCGTTGCCACAGCCATTACAGCCAAGGCCTGCGTAAGGGTTTTATGCTAGCTTGGGGTATAAGAAGGACTTTATGCGCGCTGCCTATAAGCGCCGTGCGGTACTGGTATCAGCTCCCCGCGTGCCACCAAGTCCTTTTCCAAGTCCCTGGCTTCCCTGCGCGTGATATTCAGCTTGGGGCACACCACGCGCCGGAGCTCCCTGCGGGTGACGTAAGAGCGGCCTATGACTTGGAAGGCGTAAGCTGCGGCCAGGTCGTGCGCTATAGACGGTTTTAGGATGTAATAATCCATTACTTATTTCCCCTGCGATGGCTTAAGGAAAACCAAGTAAGCCAGCGTGATCGCCGCTATGAGAACCATGAAAACGTAAGCGATGGCCGGCAATAGGGACATGCTGGCCAGTATGAAAGTCGTGACGAACAGCGCGCCTGCCGTCATCACGATGCCAGCGCCGCTGCGCAGGCACGCATAAGCTATGAATATTTCCAGCGCTATGCCGATGGAAAAGCTCGTGCCGAACACTGGAGACATGGAGGTTGCTATCCATGAAAACATCGCTGAAAAATCAATGCCAACCATTAGATGACACCCTTCCATAAGTATATCGCGCCAAACCCTATGAGTAGCGCGGCGATGCCTTCAATGAGGATGGCCAGCAGTGTTGGCAGCCCCAAGCCTTCCAGGAAAGTAGTGGGATTAAGCAGTGACGCGATGTTGCCAAGGAAAGCGCCCACGCCGGCCAGCGCTGCAGCGATATTCCCGATTACGGGGATGCCGTCAAAGATGCCGCCGGACTGTGACGTGGCCGCGTATTGGGCGGAAAAATTCGCGTAACCGGAATCAGGGACTGCTGGTGCTGTTGGCGTGCCCAGGGATAGCATGGACAGCAGGCTAAGCGCTATGAACACCGCGCCGGCCACGAACATTATCTGCGCCTCATGCCCCATGTTATTTTTTCCCCTTCCCGTCACCAATGACGGCGTAAATGCCGGCCATGAACAGCCCCGCAACTATCGGGACGTAAACGGGCAGCCAGCCCATGCCAGTGAATATGAACATCGCCAGCACGAACCCGATAGCGCCGCCCTCGGTTGAATACCGCGATAGCGCGATGCCCACGCCCATTGACAGTATGAACGCTATTATCCAAGCGTCAATGGGGCTGGAAAATTCGTTATCAGCCGGCGCTGGCACAGGCGATGCAATCACTACAGAGCCGGCCATGACCCTGTAAGAGTTTTCCTCCCAGTCAGTGGTATTCGTGGATATCTGATGCCACCAAGCGTGCGAGTGCCATGTTCCTGTTGGCTTTCCGGTCATGTTCACATAAACGCCCTGCGTGCTGTAATTCGTGAACGATGCGTTGGCGATATAGGGCGCGATTACGCTCCAGTTTACAGTCGGGAATCCTGACAGGAAAGTGTTTTGGAAGTTCAGCGCGTAAAAATGCACTAAGGACGCCTCAAAATACGGGCTGGGGTTATTCGCCCGCGTAATGTTGTATATGATGTTCGTGCCGTTGTCCAGCACGAACCCGAAGGCGTCATAATCGGTTACGTCAGCGTGCGTGAAATCACCCAGGACGCCGAAGAACCGCAGGCCGTCAGCTGGGATGACGGTGTTATTGGACGGCTGGAGCTGGAGGATGGGGCGGGAAGCGTAAACCCAGATGTTGCTGATAGTGTTGTCAGTCACCGCCAGCACCTGCGAACCGGAATAAACGCCCCATAAGCCGGCGCTGACTGAAGCTATCAGCGTATAATTCCCAGTTTGGACGGGGAAGTAATAGCTGTTCACGCCAGGCGTGGCATTGGCATACCCAACCAGCGACCTGCCGGTGTTATTCACTAGGTAGAAGGACGCCCACGCCTCCGTCCCATTCTCGTAATAGGCCAGGCCGCTGACGGAATAGTAAGGCACTACAGGTGCGAGGACTATTTCCCTGTAAGTGTCACTCTGCACGTCCAAATAAGCGTCATACCAGTATTCACGCGCACCCGAAGGCGTGGCCGCCCTCAATGACATATTTCCCCTGTCAGAGAATACGCCGTAATACCCGCTAGCGCCTGTGACCATCGCGTCAAAAATTGTGTTGGCGCTGGCGTTATAGATGGCTACTATAGCGCCGCTGAAATTAGAGCCGTTGGCATATTTCGCGTAACCGTAAACGATGGGGTAAGTCGGATACATCACCGGATAGTATAGGTTATTCCCTGGCGCTGTAGCTACATAATCGGTTGTAAGGAAAGTGCGCCCTGAAGTGGATGACATATACAGCGTGGTGTTGCCAACAGTAGCGTTTATGAAGAACTGGCCGTAAGCATCCGAATGGACTGTAGCAATCACAGTCCCGTTGGGATATAGCGAGGTGATGGACGCCGCCGCGTGCGGGACATTCGCGCCGTATGACTGCGCGTAAATGATGCCGTAAATATTCGCGTTAACATCATTACTCATGGCATTACCGAATGTGACGTTTGGCGCGGCGGTGTTATGTAGCGCGGCAACTTCAGTTAAAGATAAGCAGGTGTGCCAAATTCCAACATCGGCCATGAACCCGCGATAAAACCGCCCTCCAGCTGCGGAGTCCCTTCCAAGGGATAAGGTGGCAGTCCAATCAAGGCCGGCGCTGGTAGTTGTATTAACGACATAAACCCCATCCGCCAATATAAACAGCTCCCCTGAAGAACCATTCGCTATTGCCGTCATCATCACCCAGGTATTGGCAGTCGGCATCGCGTTCCACGTTGCAATACTGCCTACTCCCTTCATAAACTCGGTGAAATTGGCGACTATGCCGAACCACGCCGCGCTAGCCCCTCTGGATATTATCCAAGGGGCGTAAGTATTCTGGGTAGTATTACGGTTCACCCAGACATTTAGCGTCATGCACCCGTTGGTAAACATCGGGGCGTTGGCCATCGTGACATATCCGGTAGAACCGTCAAAATAGTATGAATAACCCAACCTGCCAGCCACATGCTGGCTTACGCCGCCGGTTATTGTGCCGCCATTATTACGGGCATAACTCAATGCAGTGCCTGTCACTTCGTCCAAAAACCAATAGTCAGTGGGCGCATAAAAAACCCGCGAAAAATTGGAAGTGGTGATAGCGGAGGCGTCGCCGTAATACATCCATATTCCGGTGGACTTATTGGTTTGCACGCGGACGAAAGCTGTTCCATTGGAGGTATAATTTTCTATGAAGTAAGACAATTCCGTTATTCCGGTAGCGTCACTAAAACGTACGTCGGAAAAATCGGCTTTCATGCCTGTGGCGTGCGGGACGCTGAAAAAGGTTATATCGCTGGTAATGGAAAAATTCAGGAGCTGCTTAAGGGTGTGTGACGGATATAGTGACGTTGCGCCAGCCAGCGGTAAGATAATAGCCGCGATTATGAGGATAAAAGATATTAAACTGCGGTTCATGCTGATGCCCTGGTAGCCATTGGGTGCAAGGACGCATAAAAACCCGCCAGTTCGCGGGCATACGTTGCAGTGGCTTTCAGCTAAAGCTGAAAGCGTAATAAGGTTTTTAACTACTGCTTGGTAAATACAACTAGATTCCCATGGATTTTAAGCCCGAAAGCCTCGTGGAAAAAGAGGTAGACCAATACACCCCGTCGCCAGTCCGAAAACGGCCGGCTGACGGGGAAATACCGGTAAGCAGCCTGCCATCACGTAAAGAGCAAACCCTGGGTAACACCACGCGGTTTGACACCACGCTGTATTCCCTGTGGGCTGCGCTAGCCGACTTTTACGATGACATGGGACTACACCCGATAGCGCATATGTTTGAAGAACAGTTATACTGGTATATGAACGCCAAGCGCAGCGAAGGCGGCTTCTTGATTAAGGAGCTAGGGAAGAATAAGCAGGAACTGTCAGGCGCAATAGATTACAAGGGGAAAGCCCCAACTGTGGTGAACATGCCGAATGGACAATGACGTAATAATTACAGCGCCAAAAAAGAAGCCCAAGGCCGCGCAAACCGCCCAGGATGACGTGACCATCGCGCCCAACCAGGCCATAGCGCCCATCGCCCTCATAATCGCCCTTGGCGTCCTGGCAGTGCTAATCCCCGTCCTGGAGGTTTACCTGTATTTCCTCGCAGGTGTAGTGGTTGCCCTCTTAGTAGTCGCTTACACCAACCGCGCAGCCCGCTATAGGCTCAAGCGCCTGATGGGATCGCATGAAGGCCAGGCAAAGATCATCCTGGCAGCCAATGAAACCGCGGTCTTGAACATTGATTTGTCCTTCCCGAACTTCCAGCACTGGGACTGCGTTTACATCATTGACAAAACAGCTGTGCGCGATGAAGGCGGAATCCCCTCCCTATACTATTACCAGAGCGTGCCCGAACCCATCAAGTTCCCGAACATTGACGTGATATACAGCGGCGAAAAAATCATGGCAGCGCAAAAGACACACTGGACTATAGCGCGCATGATAGCCGCCAACGAACTGTGGGACTTATTCAAACTCATACTGATATGCGTGATAGTCGCGGTGCTGGTCGGCCTGCTGTCAGCATACCTGTCATATGACACCGGACAAAAAGCTGTGACCGGCACGGCCTATTGCGAATACGTCATGAACAGGACGCTGGAGCTGGCGAACACCACTATCCAGAACGTGACCGCCAATGCCTATCCAATCATCAAGTAAGCCAGCTAAGAGGGTGCAGCACCTGACAATCAAAGACTGCCTGGACTATGCAAAAGCACACCATCATGGGAGGTTTGACACAGTATGCCGATGGACACGCCAACAGAAAACAATAGCCAAGGAGCAGGCACGATTGTTGCAACCACTATTTACGATGCCGTCAAAATCGCGATCTTCCAGCACTACTGCATCGCGCTGACCGCATACATGAAGTGCAGGGAGCGCCACGTCAAAGACGCTGACAGCCGCATAGAGCCCGCCTTCCTCGCGTCAGTGGCCGCGCTATACATTGACGCCGAACCCAAGCTGGAAAAATACCTGACAGCCGAAGAATCCAAGACCCTGAAAGCGCTATTGCGCAGCAGCGACAAAGAGCTGACATTCTCGGAGATAGAAAAACTATTCCTTACGCTCCGCAAGTTCCTGGAGTTGAACGGCATAACAAAATACGAGTGGAAGCACCCCAGCCCCGAAGAATACACCTTGGGCGGCATGGTGCGGAAGTGAATTACCATGATGGATAGGGGTATGGCACGAAACTTGGTGCGCCATCTGTCGGATGTGCAGGCTATGGACCTGTGCCTAGCCGTCCTAGAGGAAAAGAAAATAGACATGGCACACTTCCACTTGCATTGGAGGAAGGCGCAGGAAAAGCATGATGCAGCTACCGCCGGCCAGTGAATACGGGCTGGACGCCTTCATACCCAAGACGATAGCGCCAGCGTTAAACGCCGTGGCGACCGATAACATGGACTTAATCCTGCTGTTCGTGGGCAGGGAAGGGTTGGGGAAAACCACGCTGGCAACCGGTGTGCTGTCGTGGTGCGCTGACGCGCTGGACGCGATGCTGGGAACAATCCCTGGCGGGCGCTTCCCAGTGGATAACGTCAGCGTCACAGCCGAGCGCTACATATCCAAAAGCAACAGCAGCGAACCATACACATGCCACTTATACGACGAGGCCGGCATGGAGCTGAACGCCAGGCGCTCCGGTGCAGCCACCAATGTAGCCTTTAACAAGTTCCTGATGATAGCGCGCCACCTGAACCAAGTCCACGCCCTCTGCATCCCCGACCTGTTCAGCATTGACGTGAAAGTGCGCTTCCGTCGCGTCACCGCCATATTATCAGTGTATGGCTACACCAAATACGATGGGGAAGCGTGGGGAATCAAGCGCGGCCTGTTTGATTACTACAGCGGGGAGGACATCCTCCGCATCAAGCAGAACCCGCTGACCACTGTGACGGAGTGGCCGCACGTTGAATACGAGGGCTTAAGGTTCACCGAACACCAAGACAAAGAATACTGGCAACGCTACACCACAGTATCCAAAGCTATGAAACTGGAGGAAGGCCGTAAGCTGGCGCGGGAAGCCGGCGGAAAACAACCAAAAAAGAACAATAAGGTGGCATCTGATGAGCACGAAAGCCCATAAAATTAATAACTTTCGCTCCATGTTCGCAAGTTCGCGCTCATGGAGTAAAACATCAAAAGAGGTTTTACGAACATGGGAATAATGAGTGACTTAAAAGAAGTGAAAGCCGCCTGGCGCGCTTACATGACCGGCGTATGGGTATTCTTCCGCCGCTTCCAATTCAACCTGAACATCGGAGACATCCTGATAGTGCTGATGCTGGCAACCGCACTGCAAAAACTCTATGTCCTGGACACTGAATTCCCATACATCACCCGCAACCCCGCAGTCACAGCCGCACAACGATGCGAACAGCTACTAGGGGCGAAAATAGAAGGGATAGCGCAGCCAGGCTGCACAATCCAACTAGTATGCCCCACAGCCAACTACACAATGTCCATGCTAGCAAGAAATAACACCTGGCAGATGCCAGGGAAATAAAAAGATGGGCTCGCTATCGGCGAGTACGCCAAGCAGTAAACATCACAGCAAACCCACGCGGATTAAACCGCAAGTCCACAAGCGAACCCTGCACCACATCATGCAACGCGGCCTCCCGCGTGGGAATCGGCACATAAAGCATGTGCCCAACTTTCACAACCTTCTTAGTGTAATTCAACTTTCAAAACCTCCCTAATGAAAACGCCCCTCTAAATTACCAGCACTGTTTATGGTAATGAAAAAGCTAACCTGATGCTTGGCAGCAATAGCCACGCAATCCTTAATCACGGGCGTCCAAAAACAATCTGAAGCGTCCCTGACAAACACTCGGATGGAAGTAATTGCTGGATCATATTCCACCTCGTAAGTGTCATCATCCAGGATCGCTATGACTTCCCTCAAAGCGAACTGAAGGTTTGCTGCATGCTCTTTCAAAGTTGTTTTATTGGTTGGCATATCTAAATCACCGAACAACTAAGGAATCCCAACCTTTAAAGGGATATCCAAATAGTGGAAGTGCGGTATAAGCACACATCCACTAAAAGGATATCCATTAAAACCTATCTTTTACGAGTATAAAAGGATATCCCCAACCACCACACTTCCACTAATCCACGTCTAAAAAAAGAATACTGGAAGTCAGGTCACCCAGGGCGCGCAAAGACAAAACCGTAAATATTTTCT
>Ga0315288_10007991_pt1 | contig 13378 bp, 14 predicted proteins | sample YL17G11_20_MG_FD_203454 | JGI IMG/M metagenome (GOLD analysis project Ga0315288, IMG submission 203454) | Sediment microbial communities from Yellowstone Lake, YNP, Wyoming, USA - YL17G11_20 | ecosystem: Environmental > Aquatic > Freshwater > Lake > Sediment | place: USA: Wyoming | collected...
ACAAGCAGCGCTTCGCCAGCGAGAACCCTCCGTTTGAAAGCGTGCGGGAACGGGTCAACACGGAGTATCGCCAGATGGAAGCCACCCGGCTGGCCCAGGCGGCGGGGCGGACGTTTCACGCGGCCCTGACGAACGGGTTGGCGCAGCAGAAGACGTTTGAGGCCATCTGTGCGGAGGAGAAGCTGACGCCCATCAAGCTGTCGCCGTTCTCGCTCAGCACGCGGTCCGTGCCGGAACTGGGCGGCCGGGTGGACCTGAGCCTGATTAAAGACCACGCCCTGACGCTGTCTCCGGGGCAGGTGAGTGACTTCGTGACGACGCGCGATGGCGGACTGGTGGTCCAGTTGGTTTCCCGCCAGCCGATGGATGAGGCGCGGCTCAAGACCGAGCTGCCGGCCTTCCTGGAGCGGGCGCGTCAGAACCAGCAGCGCCAGGCGTTGGTGGAGTGGTCCCGTCGGGAGACGGAGCAGATGCGCCTCACGAAGTTGCCCAGTCTGGGCGAGTCCCGAAAAAGGAACCAGCCCTAGCCGACTCCGGTTTCCGCCGGTGAGCCCATCCCTCAAGCTCTCGTCGCCCTCCACGCACGAGTTCTGGGTCATTCCCGTAGTGTGGGAGGACGAGCACCTGCTCGCCCTGGATAAACCCAGCCGGCTGTTGACCTCGCCGGATCGCTGCGATCCCGAGCGTCCCAACCTGATGCGGCTGCTGCACCAGGACATCGCGCGAGGCGCGGCGTGGGCGCGGCACCGCCAGCTCAGCTATCTCGCCAACGCCCATCGGCTCGACTTCGACACCACGGGGGTCCTGCTGTTGGCGAAGAGCAAGCCGGTACTGGTGGCGTTGGCGAACGCGTTCGGGAGCGAGAAGCCGGAGCGGCTCTGCGTGGCGCTGACGCACGGCGCAGCCGCGAAGGACCGCTTCGAAGTTGAGGCCAAGCTGGGACCGCATCCGGCCAGGCCAGAGTTGGTGCGCGTGGACCGCAAGCACGGCAAGCGTGCCGTCAGCCGATTTGAAGTCGCCGAACGGTTTCGCGGCTTCACGCTGTTGCACTGCCGGCCGGTGACGGACCGGACACACCAGATCCGCGTCCATTTGGGTCACGTGGGTTTACCGCTGGTCGGCGATGTTCTCTATGGCGGCCAGCCACTCCTGCTCTCCCGCCTCAAGCGCGACTTCCGTCTCAAACGCCATGAACCCGAGCGTCCGCTCCTCGGGTGCGCGGCGCTGCACGCGGCGGAGTTGCGGCTCGCGCACCCGGTCACTGGGGCGGAGGTGGTGATGGTTTCTCCCTGGCCGAACGATCTGAGTGTGGCCGTCAAGTACCTGCGCCGGTTCGCTGCGGGCGGGGGCCGACCCGAGATCAAGGCGGTCGAGGACGCAGCCGCGAATTCGTCGGACTCCTCCCCGGTCGGACTCACGCCGTGACGACGTGTTCGGGGGACCTCGCGGACACGTCGGTGCGGGCGGTCAGAGTTTGTGACGCGCCATCTGCCAGATGATGGTGCCCCCATGGATGAGGGCGAGGATGAGGAGGACCACACCCGAGAGGTGCTCCAGCCGGATCAGGGTTCTCTCGCTCAGGCGCTTGTGGCCGAGCGACACCGCATAGCTGAGCCCGAGGAACCACAGCCCCGTGCTCAACGCCACGCCCGCCACACAGGCCAATCTCCCGGAGAAGTTCGGTTCCACCCATTCCCGGGAGATGAAATTGGCGGCGAGGATGATCCAGAACACCAGCACGCCCGGATTCCCCATCACGCGGACGAAGCCAATGAGGAAGGCCGAATGGGGGTGAAGCTTCTCTTCGAGGCGTTCCTCAATGCGTGACGTGGCGGGGATGTGCCGTGCGATCAGAAACCGGCATCCCAGGTACAGCATGAACACGAAGCTGCACAACTCCATGGCTGCCTTCACCACGCCGTTGCTGAACAACGTCGCAAAGCCGGTGAAGGCGATCGCGCAGTAGAGCACCTCCATCACCGTGGCGCCCAAGCCGATGAGGGCCGCCCGAAAGAAGCCGCGGCGGGCGCCTTCGTTGATGATGGTCAGGTTGACCGGGCCGACGGGAATGGACAGCACCAAGCCGCTGATGAAACCGGTCAACGCCGCGACGGCAATCGGTGGCAGGTTTCCCATGAATGTCGCTCACGTGTCCGGGGGTTCGTCCTCCGCGTCTTCAATCTCGTGCACGAGCCGGCGTGACAATCGCGGGCGGATGAAGCCATAAACCAGGTAAACCGTGAACAGGAGCGGGAGCAGCCAAGGCAACAACTGCTTGCGGGCGATGAGCACCAACCCCGCCAGCATCACCGTCACCAGCACTTTCGGAAAGGTCCCGCGCGCCCGCCAGTCCAGCCTCTTGAACGACGGATAGCGCACCTGACTGACCATCATGATCGAGAGAAACACCATCAGCACCGGCAACCCATACCGGAGCGGGCTTTCGCTGAAATCCGTGAACTTGTCGTTCCACCAGAGCAGGAAGAACGTGAGTGACGACACCAAGCCCGCGGCGGCTGGGATGGGGAAGCCCACGAATTCACGGCCGCCGCTGGGGTCCGGTTGCGCCGTGAGGCAGTTGAAGCGCGCGAGCCGGAACGCCCCGCAGATCAGGTAAATCGAGGCGATGAACCAGCCGATCTCCGGATACGATTTGAACACGTCATGCAACACCACGCGGTGGACCAGGAAGGCGGGAGCGGCGCCGAACGAGATGATGTCCGCCAACGAGTCGAACTCCCGGCCAAAAGGGCTTTCATAGCCGCCCAGCCGGGCCACCCGGCCATCGAGCAGATCGAACACACACGCCAAAATGATGTAGAAGATCGCCGTGTGGATGGCGTTCACGAACTGCTTGAAGTCCCCGGTGATGTCGGCCTCGACGATCTTCGTCATCGCCAGAAAACCGCAGAACAGGTTGGCGGCGGTGAGCAGGTTGGGGAGGAGATAGATTCGGAGCCGGTCTGCCTCGGTTCCATTCGGGGCGGTCGTGGCCATAGCGTCACTCACCCACGCCGAGCGATCACCGTCTCGCCACCGCGCACATGCTGGCCCAGTTGGACCTCGACCTTCGTGTTGACCGGCAGATAGATCGTTACGCGCGAGCCGAATTGAATCAGGCTGATCCGCTCGCCCCGGCTGACTTCCTCGCCGACCGTCACCCAGGGGAGAATCCGCCGGGCGATCGCGCCCGCAATGAGGCGGAGGGCGATCCGCTCACCGGACCGTTCACTCGACTCGAGCCCGATGAAGACATTCTCGTTCTGCATCCCGGACTCGGACCGCATGGCGTTCAGGAATTGACCGGGGGTGTGGCGCACGCAAGCGATCTTGCCCGCCGTCGGGGCCTTCTGCACGTGCACGTCGAAGATCGACAGAAAGATCGACACGCGCCGGCAGGGCCCCCCGAGAAACTCCGGCTCCGTGCCCTCGTCGATCAGGTCAACCTTGCCGTGCGCGGGGGACACGATCACATCGGCGTCCAGGGGCACGCGCGGGTTGGGGTCGCGAAAGAACCAGAGGCACAGCAGCGCGAAGATCGCCCAAGCGCCGAACAGGAAGCCGGCCGCGGCGGCCGCCAGCATGCCCACCACCGCGGCGACGATCCCGACGGCAGTGAGGACCAGCAAGGCGACCAAGGTCCAGAAGATCAACTTGAGGCCGGCCTGCCTGGCCTTGCCCTGGTGTTTCATGGCCCGCATTCTAGCCCGCAACCCTCCCTTGGGAAGCCGATAATGCGGGACGCGCGCCCGCACTTCGGCAACTCCCGGAAACGAAGCCGGCGACGAACAAGGTGTTGCATCCCCCGGGTGTTCCTCGCAAGCTGCCCGCGTGAAACGGGTTTGGATAATGAGCGGAGCGCTCATCGGTTCGCTGGTCCTGTCAGGATGTGATCGGCCGGATGGGCGCGCCTCTGCCAGCGCGTCGCCCGCAGCAAACGCGACCGGGCCTCAGGAAGCGCAACCGAAACTGCCCACCGTCAAGCTCTGGCTCGGGACCCAGGAAATCGCCGCGGAGATTGCCCTCACGCTCAGGCAGATTGAAACCGGGATGATGTTTCGCACGAACATCTCCGAAAGCGAGGCAATGCTGTTTGTCTTCGCGGCGCCTCACCAAGCGTCCTTCTGGATGAAGAATGTGCCCCTTGCGCTCTCCTGCGCGTATCTCGATCCGGAGGGGATCATCCTCGAGATCCGCGACATGCATCCCCAGGACACGAACCCGATCGTCGCCCGCAGCGAGCGCGTTCAGTTCGTGCTGGAGACGGCCCGGGGTTGGTTCGAGCGGCACCAGGTCAGCACGGGAGCGCTCGTCCGCACTGAGATGGGGTCGTTGCGCGAGACCTTCTTTGGCGCCGACCGGCGCCGCCGTTGAGCCGGCACGCTCGCTTCGGTAAAGCCGATGAAAGTCGCCCTGGCCCAGATCAACACGACCGTCGGAGACCTGGCCGGAAACGAGGCGCGGATTCTCACCGCCTATCAGCGCGGCGTGAAGGCGGGCGTGGACGCCGTCGTCCTGCCCGAGTTGGCGATCACCGGCTATCCGCCGCGCGACCTGTTGCTCCGCACCGCATTTCTCCAACGCAACCTGGAATGCCTCGACCACCTGGCGGCCGCCTCCGGCTCCGTGGGCCTGCTGGTCGGTTTCGTGGGCCGCAATGAGCCGCGACCAGGCCGCGAAGCCACCAACGCCGTCGCCTTGCTCCAGAACGGCCGCATCGTGGCCACGCGGACCAAGATGTTGCTGCCCACCTACGACGTTTTTGACGAGGATCGCTACTTCGAGCCTGCGACCCGCAACACGCCGGTCGAGTTCAACGGCCGGAAGATCGGCCTGACGATTTGCGAAGATGTCTGGAACGACGAGGATTTCTGGGAGGAACGGCGTTACCGCCTCAACCCGGCGGTGAAATTGGCGGAGGCGGGCGCGGAGATCATCTTCAACCTCTCCGCCTCACCGTGGCATCTTGGCAAGAACCGGACGCGGCACGCCATGCTCCGCAGCCTCGCGCAGAAAACCCGCGCGCCCCTCGTGTACTGCAATCTCGTTGGGGGAAATGACGAGCTCGTTTTTGACGGCGGCAGCCTGGTGTTCAACGGGGCAGGGGACCTCATCGCCCACGGCCAAGCCTTCGCGGAGGATTTCGTGGTGGTGGACATGGCCAACGCAGATCCTTTGGAAGTGGAAGCCCGCTCCGACGAGGAGAAAATCTTTCAAGCGCTCGTGCTCGGCTTGCGCGACTATCTGCAGAAGTGCGGTTTCAAATCGGCCGTGCTGGGCCTCAGCGGCGGCATCGACTCGGCGGTGACCGCCTGCCTCGCCGCCGCCGCGCTGGGGCCCGGGCACGTACACGGCGTTTCGCTTCCTTCCCAGTTCTCTTCGCCGGGCAGTCTGGAGGACGCCGGCGTGCTCGCGCGCAACCTCGGCATTCGCTACGACATGATCCCGATTCAACCGCCGTTTCTGAGCGTCACGCAGCAGTTGAAGGACGTGTTCAGCGGACGGCCGGAAGACGTCACAGAAGAAAACATCCAGGCCCGGTTGCGCGGCGTCATTCTGATGGCGCTGTCGAACAAGTTCGGCTCGCTCCTCCTCACCACCGGCAACAAGAGCGAGCTGGCGGTGGGTTATTGCACGCTCTATGGCGACATGTGCGGCGGGCTCGCGGTCATCGCCGACGTGCCCAAGACGATGATCTACCGGCTCGCGAAGTGGATCAACCGTGAGCGGGAGATCATCCCGGCCGCTTCGCTTACCAAACCGCCCTCCGCCGAGTTGCGCCCAAACCAGACCGACCAGGATTCCCTGCCGCCGTACGAGATCCTGGACGCGATCCTCGACGCCTATGTCGTGCAAGGACGGTCGCCCGCCGCGATCATCGGCAGCGGTTTTGGGGAGCCGACGGTCAGGAAGGTCATCCGCCTGATCGATCAAAGCGAATACAAGCGGCGTCAGGCGGCGCCGGGGCTCAAAGTCACCAGCAAGGCCTTCGGCGTGGGCCGGCGCATTCCCATCGCGCAGCGGTATCGGGAAGGTTGAAAGAAAGCGAGGCCCCGCTCGGTCAGGTTCGAGGGGATGTCTTGAAAACGGCAGCCAACTCCAGCTTCAGCCCGGCCAGAAGCGGTGTGGTCATCGAGTCCTCAGCGCCGTAAGTGGCGACGGGGGTTTCAGCATCCTTCGCCAAGTGAAAGACCTCGATCGTTCGTGTTTCCGCATCCACGAGCCAAAGTTCCTTGACTCCCGTCCGCGCGTAGGTTTTTCGCTTGGACCCCTTGTCGTAGCGTGCGGTGGTCGGAGAGAGGATCTCCACGACGAGGTCAGGCGCGCCTTCGATGCCATGCTCGGTAATCCGGGAACGGTTCGCCCGGGACACAAAGACCACGTCCGGCTGATAGACGTTGGTGTCGCTCAGAAACACGTCGAAGGGCGCGATGAACACTTCACCTAGCGGCTTTTTCTCCAGGAACTGCAGAATCAGGGAGTAGAGGCGACCCGCGACGTTTTGGTGAAACAGGTTGGGCGACGGCGACATGACGAGGTCTCCTTCAATCACTTGGAAGTAGGGCGGGCCGTCCGGCATCTGCTGGTAGTCGTAACGGGTCACCGGCGGTGCCGTGGTCTGCAACATGACGGCAGGCTACTGCCGCCCCGAAAGCGTGTCAATTGAGTGGAACCCGCTCTGAAATGCGGTCTCCCAATTCATGCCCAGCCCGCAGACCCGGTCAGATCCGCTGCGCGTTGAAGGAAAAACTCCGTGCGCCGTGGGGAGGTTCAGCGTTACTCTCCCGCCATGCTCGCGCGGTTCAAATCCGAAGCCCTCTTCGCCGAGGCGCTCCGCTACATTCCCGGCGGAGTCAATTCGCCGGTGCGCGCGTTCCGCGCCGTGGGCGGCCAACCGTTCTTCGTCAACCGCGCGGCGGGCGCCCACGTCTGGACGGTGGACGGCGACGAGTTGATCGACTACGTCGGCACCTGGGGCCCGGCGATCCTGGGTCACGCCCATCCGAAGATCCTCGCCGCGGTGAAAGCCGCCGCGGATCACGGCACCAGCTTCGGCATCCCGAACCCGTTCGAAGTCACCATGGCCAAGCTGATCTGCGCGGCGGTGCCGAGCGTGCAAAAGGTGCGGATGTGCAACTCCGGCACCGAGGCCTGCATGAGCGCCATCCGGCTTGCGCGCGGCTTCACGAAGCGGGACAAGATCATCAAGTTCGACGGCTGCTACCACGGCCACGCGGATTCGCTGCTCGTGAAGGCCGGCTCGGGCGCGCTGACGTTCGGCCATCCGGACAGCGCCGGTGTGCCGGCAGCGTTCACCCAGCACACGATTGTTCTCCCGTTCAACGACACGGAGGCCGTGAAGGCGGCGTTCGCGGCGAACGCGAACCAGATCGCTGGCATCATCGTTGAGCCGGTGCCGGGCAATGCGGGCCTCTACCTGCCAAGGCCGGACTACCTGGAGTTCCTGCAGGAAATCACCGCCGAGCACGGCGCGTTGCTGATCTTCGACGAGGTGATGACCGGTTTTCGGCTGGCGTTCGGCGGCGCTCAGGAACGGTTCGGCATCCGGCCCGACCTGAGCTGCTTCGGCAAGATCATCGGCGGCGGATTGCCGGTCGGGGCCTTCGGTGGGCGGGCCGACATCATGGATTGTCTGGCGCCGCTGGGGCCGGTCTATCAGGCGGGCACGTTGAGCGGCAATCCGCTGGCGATGGCGGCCGGGATCGCGGCGCTGGAAGAACTCTCCAACGGGGAACGCGGAACGCGGAACGCGGCAATGGCCAACGCGCCCCTCACCCGACCTTCGGCCACCCTCTCTCTATCGGATGGGGAGAGGGCCGGGGTGAGGGGGTCGGTTTACAGACGTCTCGAACAACTGGGTGCGCAACTCGAGTCTGGGATGCGCGACGCCGCGAAAACCGCCGGTCTGCCGGTGACCTTCAACCGCTGCGGCTCGATGTTCTGCGGTTACTTCACCGGCGAACCGGTCTGGAATCTCGCCGATGCGATGAAAAGCGATCGCGAGAGGTTCAAGCGATTCTTCCACGGAATGCTGGAAGCCGGTGTCTATATCGCCCCGTCCCAGTTCGAGGCTGGCTTCCTCTCCACCGCGCACAGCGAGGCGGACATCGAGAACACTGTGCAAGCGGCGACCAACGTTCTCAAACGACTTTAGGCAAACCATGCGCATCCTTGCCCTTGATCCCGGGAGCGTCCGGGTCGGCGTCGCGATCAGCGATGAGCTAGGCATGATCGCCCAACCGCTGGGGTTCATCCTGGCCGAGCCCTTCGCCGACTTCCTGGAGCGCCTCAAACGGATCCTCGCCGAGAAACAGGTCGAGCTCATTTTGGTCGGCATGCCACGCAACATGGATGGCAGCTACGGCCCGGCTGCGCTCAAGGTCCAGGGTTTTATCGCGCTGTTGAAGACGGCGCTCGCGGTGCCGATCCGGACCTGGGACGAGCGGCTGACCTCGGTACAGGCGAATCGGCTGCTGGTGGAGGCGAACGTCCGCCGCGACAAGCGCAAGGGCAAGGTGGACCAGATGGCGGCAGCGATCCTTCTGCAGAGTTATTTGGACGCACGGGACGGCGGAGTGATGGAGTGATGGAGTGATGGGCACCAAGCACTCCAATACTCCAGCACTCCAGGCCCGCCGACCCGCGGCGAGACCTGTGGCGCTTTCCATTGCCGGAGAACGCGCCGCGCCCGTCCTCAAGTTCCGGCTCACCATCGCTTACGACGGCACGGCGTACGCCGGTTGGCAGGTGCAGATGATCGGCCTGGGCGTGCAGCAGAAGGTCGAGGAGGCGCTGGCGAAGTTGTTCCCCAGCCAGCCGCGGGTCCACGGTTCCAGCCGCACCGATAGCGGCGTCCATGCGCTCGGTTTGGTGGCTCATGTCGAGATTCCGCGAAGCGAGTTCCGGATGACGGTCCGCAAACTGGCGCTGGCGCTGAACGCCCATTTGCCAGAGGACATCCGGGTCTTGGCTGCCGCACGCTGCCGGGCCGGATTTCACGCCCGGTTCGACGCGACGGGCAAGCAGTACCGCTATCGCGTATGGAACCTGGGCGCGATGAACCCGCTCCTGCGCACTCAGACCTGGCACGTGCCCGTGAAACTGGACCTGCGGGCGATGCGCGCGGCAGCGAAGCGCTTCGTCGGCCGGCACGACTTCCGCTCGTTCACGGCGAACCCGGGCTATGAACGTGAATCGACGGTCCGCCGGCTCACGCGTTGTGAGGTGCGAAGAAGCGGACCGCTCCTGACCTTCATCCTCGAGGGCGACGGCTTCCTCTACAAGATGTGTCGCGGCATCGTCGGCACGCTGGTCCAGGTGGGGCAGGGGAAGATTGCCCCCGCCGACATCCGGCGGATTCTCGCGCATCGGGATCGCCGGGTCGCCGGCATGACCGCTCCGGCGCACGGACTCGTGCTGTGGAAGGTATTCTATGCTGGAGGACCGAGATCGGAGGGCGGAAGGCGGCAACCCGTGCCCCGTGGACGAAAGCGGACTCCCAACCTCTGATCCCTGATTTCTGATTCCTGCCCCCTGACTCCTCTCTCCCATGCACGTCGTCCTCGTCGAACCCGAGATTCCGCCCAACACGGGCAACGTCGCCCGGCTCTGTGCCGCGACGAAGACCAAACTGCATTTGATTGAGCCGTTTGGGTTCAAGCTCGACGACGCCCAACTCAGGCGCGCCGGCATGGATTACTGGCAACATGTCGAGTGGGTTCGCTGGCCAAGCTGGGCATCCTTCGCAACCAGCCTTGCTCCCGACGCCCGACTCTGGTTCATCGAGTCCAACGGCCCGCGGCTCTACACCGAGGCGGCCTTTGGCCCGAACGACTACCTGGTGTTCGGTCGTGAGACGGCCGGCTTGCCGAAGGCGTTGCTGGAGGGGCATCGGGACTGCTGGCTGCGTCTTCCGATGTTCAACGAACGGGCGCGGTCGCTGAACCTCGCGAATTGCGTGGCGGTGGCTCTGTTCGAAGCGCTCCGTCAACAGGAGTTTCGCGGCGAGATTGCCCGGCCACGGGGACGCGGGACGGAGTGAGCCTCGTGAGCGCGTCCATCTGTGGTTTCGATTCAGCTCCTTCTGGGCCGCCCGATTCCGAAAGAGGTATCAGGCGTTCATGTCGCTCCACCGGCGGGCCATCCGGCCGAAGATCCAGAGACAGATCGCCGACAGGACGCCGATCACCGCAAAGGGAAACCAGACGTGCGTGTGGGGCGAGTAGGTGTCCCAGAGCAACTGGGTGGCGGCCACGGGATCGAGGCCCGTGATTTCCTGGAGCTTCGCCATCGCTTCGCTGCGCGTCACGCCCAGGGTTGACTCGAGCGTGCTGACGTCGCCGTTCCAGCCCTTGCCCTGGCCGAAGGGCGTCTGTGTGGCGAGATATTTCAGCGCGAGCACGGCTTTCTCGCCGTAGTGCTTGCAGAGGTAGCCGGCCAGCAGGCCGCCCGGATCGTCGGCCTGCATGAGGTAGATGGGCGCCATCACGCGCAGGTTGTAGAAGGCCAGGCGCTCCCACATCTCGATCGTGTTGAGCGTCCAAAAGGTGCGCCCCAGGCGGCGCGGCGGCGCCGGGGTCGGTTCTGGTGTGGCAGAGCTCATCGTGTGCTGCTCAAGGGCGATAACGCTTCCGTCTCAGGCCGTCCCAGACATCCAGAGTCGGCCCGGGCCCGAGCCGCCCGCTCCGGTCTTCGTCATCGCGGAACAGGAAGGCGTAGGTCATGCGATGCGCCGTCCAGAAGCCCCGACCGTCATGCGCGCGGTCAATGAACGGTAGGAAGGTGCCGGTGTTGACATACAGTTGCGCGCGGCCGTCCGGGAACCCTCGAAAGCAATCCTGCCGTCCCTCGTGCGTGTGTCCGTAAAGCACGTATTGCGTCGTCGCCGCGGCAGCGCCCACGGACTCGAATTCCTGCCGCGCCCCTTCCGCCAGCGCGTCCAGGCCGTCGCCCGGTCGCACGAGTTTGCTGGCCGATTGATAGAGGTTGAGCACGGGGCGCAGCCCTTCGAGCAGGCGCAAGCCGGACCGTTGCTTGACCAGCAGATACGCGCGCGAAAGGTGGTCGGTGATGTCGCCGCTCACGAGCCAATCGGCCTTCAGCTTGTCCCAGCGTTTCGCCAGGCTCGACTCCAGCGTGGCGGCGAGTGAATCGCGCAAGGCGAGTCGGAGGAGTTCGAGGTACTTCGCGTAGCGGTCCCCTTGATTGCGGACCAGCCAGGCGATCCACTCGAAGACCGCCGTGAACGGGCGCAGGTTGTTCACCTCCTGGAGGCTTTCGAGGAATGCGCGGTCGTCCGGCGACGACCGGTCCACCTTGCCCTGCACGCGGTGGATCAGGCCGGACATCAGCTCGGCGGTGATCACTTCGCCGATGCCCATCACCCGATAAGCCGGCTCATCGAACCGGCCTACAGCCGTCCCCCGCGCCAGCACTTTGCGCAGGAATTCCCAGCCGTGACACTCGACATCCCATTCATGACCGTGCCGGGCCAGGGCACCGTAGGCATCCGACTGGAAGCTCCGCGCGAAGGTCAGGTCCACCTTGGACAACCGGCGCCGCAACAGGTCCTGCAAAGAAGGGAAGTTGTTCAACACGCGGTCGTGGTTGCCCATCACGTAGGTGACCGCCGGTCGCCGGCCGGCCAGACTAGGAAGACCGTTCAGCATCGCGAGCAGGGCCTGGCAGCTCTCCGTGCGGAGAATGCCCTTGAACACCTGTTGAAACTGCGGCTCGACCTTCGCGACGTCGGTGTTCATGCCGGTGGCCGGATCGAGCGTGCCGTTCCACGGGCGGTCGGCTGCGCTCAACTTGCCGGCGTCCTCCTGTTGGTGCCACCAGCCCGTCCGCACGAGATCGAGGACGTCACCCAACAGGAGGACCTGCAACTCGCGGGCGGCCTTCTGTTCAGCGGCGGCCAGGATATCCTTGCCGAGCCGCTCAAACGCGGTGGCGTGGACATTGTGCGCCGTGGATTCATCCGTCAGATGGACATCGCTGAAGACAATCAGCATGGGAGCCTCCGGGGTGAACGGTCATGGCCGCGCATGTGGAGAGGATGGGCCAGTCGATGACTGACCGCAAGCCGGTTGGATCCCAGACCGGGTCTGAATTTGCCTTGCTTGAATTCGCTCTTGGGACGACAAGACAGCGGTAACGCCTCCACGAGCCGCTGACTCGCTTTTGTTCAGCCGACGACCCGCGTGCGGAAAACCGGTTGGGATAGGTCCGACCAGCATCAACTGAACTTGGCGATATGAAGACACGATCCTCGAACCCCATTCGATTCCTTCCTGTGCTCTGCCTGGCCGTTTGGGCCGTAGCGCCACGGGCCGTTGCCCAGACGCCGCCGGTGCTCGACCTTCAACTGTATGCGGGGCTGACCATCACGGGAGCGGTCGGCACCGTGTACTCGGTGGAGTACATCACCGACCTTGCACAGACGAACAACGCGAGCGCCTGGCGGTGTCTAGAGTGCCTGCAACTGCCCGCCAGCCCGTATCTGTGGGCCGACAAGTCCGCCCCTGCCACAGGCAAGCGGTTCTACCGTGCGGTTGCGATGGAAGCCCCGATGAACATGGTGTTCATCCCGCCGGGCACCTTTCGGATGGGCAGCCCGCCGGACGAAGTGGACCGGTATGACTGCGAGGGTCCACAGACGGCGGTGACCATCAGCCAGGGCTTTTGGATGGGCAAGTATGAGGTGACGCAGGGGGAGTACGAGGCGGTGATGGGGAACAACCCAAGTAACTTCACCGGCGACACCAACCGCCCGGTGGAGACGGTGAGTTGGCACGATGCCACGGCGTACTGTGCTGCGCTCACGGAGCGGGAGCGGGCGGCGGGGCGGATTGGGACCAACAGTGTGTATCGGCTGCCCACGGAAGCGGAGTGGGAGTATGCGTGCCGGGCGTGGACCTCGACCCGGTTCAGCTATGGAGACGACCTGGCATATACGAACCTGATGAACTACGCGTGGTACTCGGACAACAGCGGTCTTACGACGCATTCGGTGGGGCAGAAGTTGCCCAACCCTTGGGGATTGTATGACATGCATGGAAACGCGTGGAAGTGGTGTCAGGACTGGCTCGACACTTATCCCGGCGGGATTGCGTTGGACCCGCAGGGGCCTGGTGCGGGCTCGTCCCGCGTGTTTCGCGGCGGCGGCTGGTTCTGCTACGCCGGGCCCTGCCGGTCTGCGCTCCGCTCCAGCTTCGCCCCAGTCGCCAGGTCCGACGACCTCGGTTTCCGGGTTGTGCTCGCCCCAGGTCAGCCTTGAGCGGCGGGGTCGGCGGAGCTGCCCGGAGCAGGCTGGCGGAGGGAGGGACGACCGGAGACGTGCCTGCGGAGGTGCAGC
>Ga0315288_10007992_pt1 | contig 13376 bp, 18 predicted proteins | sample YL17G11_20_MG_FD_203454 | JGI IMG/M metagenome (GOLD analysis project Ga0315288, IMG submission 203454) | Sediment microbial communities from Yellowstone Lake, YNP, Wyoming, USA - YL17G11_20 | ecosystem: Environmental > Aquatic > Freshwater > Lake > Sediment | place: USA: Wyoming | collected...
TAAAGTGAGTTTTAGGTCCGTAGGTTAACGGTAGACCGGGGGTCTCCAAAACCCCTAGTAGAGGTTCGATTCCTCTCGGACCTGCAATTTCTACTTTTTTATTTGTAAAACAACTTCCCTGTTTTCTTTTACTGAATTTTTAATTTCTTTAATAAGTTTTTCCTTTTCTTCAGTCTTATCAAAAATCAACTTTAGTAGCTTTCCCATTCTCTTCCAGCCAAGATCACCTGTCCAAAGAGCGCAAGATTGAGCCTCAAAACCTACTCCATATTTTATCTCTCCATTTTTGGGTGGAATTTGTACAATCTTAACCAAACCGCCATCACGGAAACACTCACTTAGTTTTACTAAATCATTTTGTATCTTTTTACCAGAACAATTAGCATAAGACTTTAACTCAGCGAAAGAAAAAAGATGAGGGGTTAAATCAATTTTTAAAGGTGTTTTAAAAGTCTTTTCAAACTCAGCATTCATAATCCTCGTTATTGAGTATAAGATAAAAATCCTACTTGTCAACTATCTTTTTTAGCCACAAAAAAAGACACCGGTGGATTAATTAAAGTTGGAAAGAGGGTTGCGAATAACGCCTTGGTTAAATCACAACCACTCTTTTCTTTTTCTTTAATTATCATTATTTGGTGTCTTTTTTAACTCTAAAAAGCTCGATGATTTTTTGATCACCTTGATGCGGAGAAAGAGTCTTGTCAAGACCAATTTCCTCTACTTTATCCCATAACTGCCAAAATTCAAAGATTGTCTTTTTAGCTTCATCAAGAATTTTCTGGTCATCTTCATCCAAATTTCCACCCTTATCTTCTAAATAATACAAATGCCCCTTCAATTCTGAAACTGCACCTTGGTTGAAAAAAACCCAAGGCTTTCTGAGTGACTCTCTTACCAATGAACTTATACGTTCTCTTTTTCTTTCTAAATTATCCCTCAGCCAAGAATTATCAATTTTTTCCAGATCAAATTTATTAACACTCTCGATGATTTTTCTGACAGCCTCAGTATATTTTTCATTTTTTTCCTCTAAAACATTACCTATTCCTGTATTTATCAGAAGCTTTTCCACTCTTTCATTACTTATCACTCTTACCACCCCTTTTTAAATTAAAGTGCTAATTTAAACAAAAAACCTGCCATAGCAGATTAAAAGTGATTATAGTTGATTAAAAACAAACTTGTCAAATTTAATAATTTTGTTATAATCCTCACATGACTAATCGAAAAGAACTCCCCCTTGGCCATGGTAGTCTTTTCCTTAGGTTTGCCGAAGAAAATTTAAGAAATTCTAATCAAGAACAAAAAAGAATCAAGAAAAAATTATCTTCAGATAAAAATAATCATCATCAAGAAGAATGGCCAAAAGTTAATCCTCAAGCTTTTTACCTGGTTCGTTGTTATTACCCTAATGGCGAAGACAAAATTATCCAAGGAAATAAGTTTGCTGAAGAAGTGAAACCAACCAATGTTAAAAAATTAAACCGCTCACAATTTAGCAAAAGACTGGAAGAGTTAACTGTCTAATAATATATCAAAATAGATCTTAACAAAGGAAAAACTAATTGTTTTTAGCTTCTCCGCCATAAAGCCGACGAAAGTGGATTCCGGTAATTGAAGAGCCAATCACGTATGGGATGCCGGCTGGACGTTTAAACAGACTCCAGAAAAATAATTTCCAAAAGTAGCGTCTCCCCTTGTATTTAATCCCCAAAAGCCAAAAGGAAGCCGCTAAAGCTTTAAGATAATAAAAATGAAACTTGGGAGCTTTACGCGAGGGCGGCCGAAATTCTCTTAAGAAGTTTTTCACCCTTTGATAATACTCTTTCGGAGAATAAATCGTCTTCATGATCTTTTGATAACCTTCAAGTAAAATCTTTTTGTTCATCTTTGGCTTAAAATTAAGTTCGGAAACCGTGTTGCTCCCCGAAGTTTCATTAACTAAGCGTCCGGTTTCTTTTAAACGCTGATACAATCTTGTCTTCGGTAAAGCGTTTAGCAATCCAACCATGGCAGTGACAATACCGCTTTTTTGGATAAATTCAATCTGCCGCTGAAAAATTGCCGGCGTATCACTATCAAAACCCACAATAAAGCCGCCCTGAACCTCAAAACCGGCATTTTGTAATCTTTTAACGGCAGCCACCAAATCCCGGTCCTGATTTTGAAATTTATTGCACTCCTCCAAGCTTTTAATATTCGGGCTTTCGATACCCACAAAGATCGTCATAAAACCAGCTTTGGCCATTAGCTCCATTAATTGAGGTTCATCAGCCAGATTGATGGAAACCTGGGTATTAAACAAAAAAGGCTGGCGATATTTTTTTTGCCAAGCAATAATCGTGGGTAAAATTTCTTTTTCCAATTTGGTTTTATTACCAATAAAATTATCATCGACAAAAAACAAACCACCTCGCCAACCCCATAGGCGCAGGGTATCCAACTCATTAATGACCTGTCTTTTGGTTTTAATTCTTGGCACTCTTCCATTAAGTCTGACAATATCACAAAATTCACAGTTGAAAGGACAGCCTCTGGAAACCTGAAGGCACATGGAAGTATAACGTCTTTTATCAATCAAGCTCCATTGAGGAATAACCGCCTTTTTGATATCAGGAAAGTTGCCAACCTCATAAATTCTTTTGGCTTTACCGGCCCTTAAATCTTTTAAAAATTTAATCAGGGTATCCTCTGCCTCACCCAAAACCAAGTGGTCAACATCTTTCGTAAATTCTTCCCAGCCGGTGGTAAAAAGCGGTCCGCCGGCAACAATCTTTTTTCCTAAACTTTTAATGCGGTTGATAACCTCTTTGGCGGAATCCTTTTGAACAATCATGGCGCTCAGAAAAACCAAATCGGCATTTAAAATATCTTCATCATTAAGAATCTCCACGTTTAAATCAACCAATTTTTTCTCCCATTTTTGCGGTAGCATGGCGGCCACGGTTAAAAGACCCAATGGCGGAAAGGCCGCTTTCTTGCCAATAACTTTTAAGATATGTTTAAAACTCCAGAAGGTAGTGGGATATTGAGGATAAACAAGTAAAATCTTCATGTCAGGCGTAGAAAAAATTATAACAAAATATTGACTAATTAATCAATAAGGAAAATTAAGAAGATCAAAGATGAAGCTTCTTTAAATATTCTCTAAACTCACCACTAATATCCGGGTTTTTGAGGGCAAATTCAACCACGGTTTTTAAATATTCTAACTTATTACCGGTATCATAATATTTACCATTCTGAATTTCGCAAGCATAAAGCGGAACCCCTTGTTGATGCAAGACATTAATCCCGTCAACCAGCCAAACCTCTCCACCCTTGCCTGGTTTTAAAGATCTGATGGCTTCAAAAATTTCTGGGGGTAAAATATAAGCCCCGTGAGTCGCCAAATTGGACGGTGCTTCTTCCGGTTTTGGTTTCTCCACAATCTTTTTAATCTTAAAAAGGTTTTTTTCTTCGTCCATTGGTTCAATGTCAGCAATACCATAGCGAGAAACGTCATTCTTATTGGTAATTCTCACACCGGAAATAACCATTCCCCCATATTTATTGTAAACATCAATCATCTGTTTTAACCTTGGCGGTTCGGCATAAATAAACTCGTCACCCCAGATGACAACGAAGGGTTCATCTTCAATGGCAGGTTCGGCACACAAAACCGCCGTAGCATTACCAAGTGGACCTTTTTGCCGAACATAAATAAAATTCGCCAAATTACCAATCTTTCTGATTTCCTCCAATTCTTTTTCCTTCCCCCACTCTATTAATCTTTTTTCCAACTCATAAGGATAATCAAAGTGGTCTTCAATACTTCTTTTCTGCCAATTAGTCACCATAATAATGTCCTCAATGCCAGAAGCCACACACTCCTCTACCACATACTGAATAATTGGCTTGTCGACAATCGGCAACATTTCCTTAGGCATAGCTTTAGTCTGAGGCAAAAATCTGGTGCCAAAGCCAGCTGCTGGGATAACCGCTTTGCGAATTTTCTTCATTTTGTTAGAAACAAGGTTCTCCCGAAATATCGGGAGGTTCTTATTATTGATTCATTTTAAATCATATGATAAAATTTGTCTACATGGCTACGCCAATTACTTTCGGACGGATTCCGTCCTTTTTAAAAGAAGTTAAAAGTGAGCTAGGCAAAGTGAGCTGGCTTTCACGACAACAAACTATTCGTCTGACTTTAATTGTCATTGGCGTTTCCCTGACAGTGGCTCTTTTTATTGGGGCCTTGGATTTTATCTTCACCAAATTCATGGGATTGGTGGTTTAATCTCTAATTAAAAATGGATTTAAAGGAAATCAATCATATTATTATCAAAAAGTCCGATGATAAACGGGCACATTGGTATGTGGTCCATACTTATTCCGGCCATGAGCAAAGAGTGGCCCAGCAACTTCAACAAAGAATCGAATCCATGGGGCTACAAGATCAAATCTTGGAAATCTTAATCCCCACTCAGGAAAGAATTGAAATCCGTTCTGGCCAAAAACAACAGGTTAAAGAAAAAATCTTTCCCGGCTACCTTTTAATCAAAATGATTTTAAGCGAACAGGCCTGGTTAACAGTGCGGACGACCAACGGTGTGACTGGTTTTATTGGTGTGGGCAACAAACCCACTCCCCTTGATGAAGAAGAAGTGGAAGTTATTCAGAAATTTGTGAAGATGAAGGCCCCGAAATTCCGAGCCAAATTCTCGGTTGGTGAAGCCGTCAAAATTATTGATGGGGCTTTTGCCGAATTTTTAGGGACGGTTGAAAGCATTGATGAAGACAGAGGTAAAATCAAAATCTTAGTCAGTATTTTTGGTCGAGAAACCCCTGTGGAATTAGACCTTCTCCAGGTGGCGAAAATTTAATTTTCTTTTAAACATGGCAGCTAAAAAAGTCAAAACCATTATTAAATTGAATTTACCAGCCGGTGAAGCCACGCCAGCGCCGCCAGTTGGTCCGGCCTTAGGTCAGCATGGTTTGCCGATTATGGAATTTGTTAAAGCCTACAATGAACAAACCGCTGATAAAAAAGGGCAGATTATCCCCGCCGTCATCACCGTTTTTGAAGACCGAACTTTTTCTTTTATCACCAAACTCCCCCCCGTAGCAGAACTCATTAAAAAAGCATTAAAAATTGAAAAAGGCTCAGGTTTGGCCGGTCGAGAACAAGCCGGTCTTTTAACCAAAGAGCAGGTTGAAAAAATCGCCAAGGAAAAGTTGGCGGATTTGAATTGTGCTGAAGATTTAGCGGCCGCCAAAAATATTGTTGAGGGAACCGCCCGCTCCATGGGCATTAAGGTTGAAGAAAAAAATGGGTAAAAAAAGAATCGCTGTTTTAGGCGAAGAAGAAACCAAAGAAAATCTTCCTCAGGATAAAAAAGAAAGAAATTCAAAAAAAATTAACTCTGAGGAAGGTGAACATAAAATCGTCAAATCCGGCAAACAGCACGGTCATCTGGCTGATGTGGGGGCTGAAGCCTTAAAAGAAGCCGAAGTCATTGAAGAAAAAGAATTAGAATCAGAAATCACCAAAGAGGTTAAAAAGGAAGGTGAAGAAGTTAAAAAAGAGGCTAAACCAGCTAAAATCCGCAGTAAAAAATATCTTCAGATTAAAAAAGAAATTGATAAAAATAAGTTTTATCCTCTATCAGAGAGTATCAAATTATTAAAAAAGGTATCAATTTCCCATTTTAACGGTAGTGTTGATGTTCATCTCAACGTTAAGGAAACCGGGCTTAAAGGTGAGTTAGAATTTCCCCACTCAACTGGCAAAACCCAGGTGGTCAAAATCGCCGATGAACAATTAATCAAAGATTTAGAAAAAGGCAAGGTCAACTTTACCATCCTCATTGCCACTCCTCAAATGATGCCAAAATTAGTCAAGTTTGCCAAGCTTTTAGGCCCCAAGGGTTTAATGCCCAACCCTAAATCAGGCACCATCAGCGACCAGCCTGAGGAAACAGCCAAAAAAATCATTCAAAAAACTCAATTTAGAACCGAAACCAAAGCCCCGCTGATTCATCTTTCGATTGGGAAAGTCAATGATTCTGAAAAAAACCTAGAAGAGAACTTAAAGGCCTTGGTTGAAACCATTGGTAAAAGAAACATTCAGAAGGTTGTTTTGTCCCCGACCATGGGACCCAGTCTTAAAGTTGATTTGGGCAGTTTTTAAAGATTGACAACCAACCCTTAAAAATTTATAATAACAAAGTCCTAAGAAGTAGGCATTAAAAGTAAGACCTGCGGAGGAAACTAAGATCAGCTATTTCCCAAATAGTTTTCCTTTCCCTCGCAGACGCGAGGTTTTTTAATGAAAAAGTCACAGAAAATTTTTACGGTCGATAATTTAAGCGAAAAGCTGAAACAAGCTAAATCGCTGATTTTTGCTGACTATAGTGGTCTTAAGGTCGGTGAAATCAACAAACTCCGCCAGGAAATCAAAAAAGCCGGTGGTGAGTTTGAAGTTATCAAAAACACTCTTTTAACCAAGGCTTCACAAGGCAATGAATGGCAAATTGAAGGAGAACAGCTCAAAGGGCCAACGGTGGCTTTATGGATTTACAATGATGACATTTCTCCTTTGAAGATTTTAGATAAATTCATTAAGAAAAATGAATTGCCCAAAATTAAATTTGGCTTCTGGAATAAGGAAATGATTAATGAGGAAAGAATCATCCAATTAGCCAACCTGCCTGGGATAGAAGAAATGAGAGCCAGGCTTACTGGCTTTCTTAAATCCCCTCTTTATCGACTGACAACCAATTTAAACAGCAATGTGCTGAAATTATTATATCTTTTAAAAGCGAAGGGGGGTGAAAATTAATGTCTGAAGAAAAAAAAGTCAATAAATTAATCGAAGAAATTGAAAAGCTTTCCGTTTTGGAATTAAACGACTTGGTTAAGGCTTTAGAGGAAAAATTTGGTGTTACCGCCATGGCTCCCATGGCTGCCGCTCCAATTACTGGAGCCACACCTACCGTTCAAACCGGTGAAGGTGATGAAACTGCTCCGCAAGGACAAACCACTTTTAATGTCGTTTTAGCCAATACTGGCGCCAACAAAATCGGTGTCATTAAGATGGTTCGGGAAATCAACCAAACTCTGGGCTTGAAAGAAGCCAAGGATTTAGTGGAAAGTGCTCCCAAGGAAGTCATCACCGGCGTCAATAAAGCCACGGCTGAGGAAGCCAAGAAAAAATTAGAAGAAGCTGGCGCGACGGTAGAGTTAAAATAATTCTTTTTTGACCGGTCCTAGAGATAATTTTAAAATTTGTTCAAAGTTGTCATTGGCTTGGGCGTTGTTGACTTTTTGAGTCCCACATTTTTGGCAACGATAGACAATCCGGTATTGTCCTCTCTCTTGAAGAACTCCAATCGGCTCCATCAAGCCCTGGCATCTTTCTTGTCGATCACCGGGATTAATATCAATATGCTTGCCCCATAAACAAGAAGGGCAATGATCAGTGTAGCCACTCCCCTGAACTTTAGTTCCACAAACTTCACAAGTAAAATCTTCAATTTTTTTGATAAATTTTTTAGTGAAAGCCATGATCTTTATTATAAACTCATAAAACCTCTTGACAAGCTCTGTTATACTATGATACTTTAAATTGTAAAGAGTTACCTAAAGTTACAAAAATGCCAACCTTTAATAAATCACTAAAACTAGAAGATCTTCCGGATTTGTTAACTGTTCGTGAAGTTGCCGAAATCTTAAGAGTTTCTCCCCTAACTATCAAACGCTGGGGTAAAAGGGGCAAACTCCCAGCCATTCGTATTAACTCTCGTGGTGACCGTCGCTACCGTAAGGAAGCCGTTCTATGGCTTTTGGGTATGCAAAGCAAGGAAAGATAAAATCAAATCATCTGCTTAGAAGTTAAGACTAACCAGATAAACTTTCCCAAAGATAATTGTCTTTTCCAGCGCCAGGGTTCTTTCATTAAGCGATAAAACCATTCAAAACCTATATTTCCGATCCATTGAGGAGGTCTTTTAACTTCTCCGCTTAAATAATTAAAGGCTCCGCCAATTCCCATTGCTAGTTTGACTTTTAAATTTGCCCAATTATCAAAAATAAATTTTTCTTGTTTTCCCATACCAAAAGCCACAAAAAGCAAATCAGGATTTTTTTGATTAATTTTTTGTACATATTCTTCGGTTAAGTTCGTATCCCAGTTTTTCAAAATTAAATTGGGTCCGTTTTCCGCCCAACCATGTAAATTGTGATATTTTTGTGCCAAAATTGCCAAAGTTTTTTTGGCAACCCCGGGTTTTTCTCCCCCCAATAAATAAATACTCCACCCCTTTTTGGCTGCCAACTGACAAAGTTTATCCATTAAATCTGTTCCGGTAACTCTCCTTTTCCCCCAACCAGTAAAAATGACTTTTAAACCAGTCAAAAAACCCTTTAGCAAACGCTTTAAAAAGCCTTTTTCTTTAATAACCTCTCTTGCCCATAACAAAGCTACGCCATCAGGAATAGCTATATCAGAATAGGTCAAAACTTCCTCAAACCAAGGGTTTTGTTCCCCATAGATTAAGAACTCCGGATTGGGGGTAACAATGAAAGTCTTCTTGTTTTGGCTTATTCTACCCTCAATCAACCCCAGCACTTCATCCATAGGACTGCTATTGAGGTTTGTTTGGATAATTTTAACGATATTTCCGTCCTTTTTTGGGGTCATTTTTTTTAATTTTAGTCATTTTTTGACTAAAATCGAGTCATTTTGACAAAATTTTTTATTTCCTCTTGAAAAAATTGGCAAAATTTTCAAAAATCTGATTAAAATCTAAATCCTATAACAATAAATATCAAGTTACTAATCACATTCTCTTCTTTTTTAACTTTAAAAATTTATCCGATTTATTATAAGACTATATGACAATTTAATATCTATTCTAAATCAATTTTTCTGGGTATTTTTATTACTCTTGATATTTTCCTAATATATGGCCTTTTTAAAAAAATAACCCTTGATTTAAGCTAAATTATTACTCTTTAGACTACAAGCTCTCCCCCACTTAAAATTAATTAACCAAAGATTAATTATATTAATCCTATATTTTAAAAATACAAGTTTTCAATGTTTTCTATTTCAAGTCTTCGAGAAACAAGCTATACTTATTTTTGGGTAACCGTTCTTTTATATAAATCGATATTTTCCAACGCTAAACCAATGCCTTTAACAACGCAAAACATCGGGTCTTCGGCAACATGTGATGGGACCCCAATCTCTTGTGTCAGATATTTATCAAAACCCCGAAGCATACTTGTTCCCCCGCTCATGACAATCCCCTTGTCAATGATATCAGAGGCCAATTCAGGCGGAGTTTCTTCCAAAACGCTTTTAACGGCTCCGACAATTTGATTTAGGATTGGTCTGATGGCTTCGGTGATTTCAGTTGAAGTCAGCTCGACAATCTCTGGCAAACCAGTCACTGAATCCCGGCCTTTAACCTCTATTTTTTCTTCTTTAGCTACTGGCATGGCTGAACCAATTTTAATTTTGACCATCTCAGACGTTTGATCACCAATAATGAGGTTATGTCTCTTTCTCGTCCAGGAAGCAATGGCTTCATCAATTTTATTGCCAGCCACACGAACACTTTTATGAACAACCACCGCCCCTAAAGAGATGATGGCCGCTTCGGCTGCGCCTCCGCCAATATCAATAATCATACTGCCTGAAGGGGCGGCAATGGGAATTTCAGCCCCAATGGCCGCCGCCAAGGGTTCATCAATCAAGTAGGCAGTTCTTGCCCCGGCTGACAACGTAGCGTCTAAAACGGCCCTTCTTTCAACCTGAGTACAGCCAGCCGGCACACAAATCATGACCTCCGGCTTGAAAAAAAAGTTTTTGCTACTGGCTTTTTGAATGAAGTAGCGCAAAATTGCCTCAGTCACCACGTAATCAGCAATCACGCCATCTCTCATCGGCCTTGAAGCCCAAATATTACCGGGCGTCCGACCCAACATCTGTTTGGCTTCATTTCCCACCGCAATCACCCGATTGTCATCAATGGTGATGGCTACCACGGTTGGCTCATTCAAAACCACGCCCTGGCCTTCAATCCAAACCAGGGAATTAGCTGTGCCTAAATCAATACCGATACGTTTTGCTAACATATGATACAGAAATTTTGTTCTTTAGATTATTATAGCCGACCTTGTCAGCAACTGCAATTTTATGATAAACTAAATTCATGATTAGAAAAAGACTCATTATTTTCCTGGTTGTCTTTCTGGGTATTGGCCTGGTGGCCTATTTTTTAATTAAATTAGCTTCCGGCTATCGGCCTGACTTTATCAATAAAACCATGCGCCCCACGGGGCTCTTGGTGGCCACTTCCATTCCCAACCAAGGCTCAATCCTTATCAATGGCAAAACATTAAAAACCAAAACAGCCACCACCATCAGTCTTGCTCCAGGTGAATATGAAATTGAAATTAAAAAAGATGGTTTTTCTTCTTGGAAGAAAAAAATCTTAATTGAAAAAGAATTGGTGGTTAAAACTGAGGCTTATCTTTTCCCCACTTATCCTGATCTTAAAGCCTTAACTTCAACAAGTGCCTCCAATCCAGTTATTTCTTCTGATGGCAAAAAGGTTGTTTTTGCTGTAGCTAATCAAGATGAAAAAAATGGTCTTTGGATTTTGGATCTAACCGAAAGACCATTGGGTTTGGCCAGAGAATCATACCAAATTCTTCAAAGCGCCCCTAAAGGCAGGGATTTTGCCAAAGCCACTTATCAATGGGCGCCTGATTCAAAACAAATTCTGGTGACTCTGACTAAAAGTATTACCAAAACTAAATCAGTTGAAGAAAATTTCCTGATAGATACCAATAATCTCAATGACAACACTAAGCTTATTGATGTCACTGACCAGCTTTTAACCATCCAAAAAGGATGGAAAAATGAAGAAAAAATACTTCAAGAAGCCAAACTGGGAAAACTTCCAGAGGAGCTACTGCAAATTCTTGATAAAGGAGCCAAAGATATTACTTTTTCTTTAGACGAAACCAAAGTTTTGTATACGGCCACCGCTTCGGCTTCCATTCCTAAAAATTTGATTTCTCCATTACCTGGAGCTAACAATCAACCAGAAACACGTGATTTAACTTCAGGAAAAACCTATGTCTATGACCTTAAAGAAGACCGTAATTTTGCCCTTGATTTGCCTCAAGAAGCCAAAGTCAACTGGTCCCCCACCTCCAGACACCTCTTCTTGGTTCAAAAAGACAAAGTCAGCATCATTGAATATGATAATACCAACCGGGTTGATGTTTACTCCGGACCTTTTGAGAATTCCTTTGCTTTTCCTTTTCCCTCGGGAAACAAAGTCTTGGTTTTGACCTCACTTAGTAAAGAAACTCCATCCAACCTCTATTCAATCTCCCTTAAGTAGTTCTTTTATGATAAAATTAGTTTACTCTGTCCCCGTAGCTCAACGGATAGAGTACAGGTTTCCTAAACCTGCAATGCAGGTTCGACTCCTGCCGGGGACACAATCTTCAGAACAAATTTATTTGAGGAACGGGGTGTAGCGCAGCTGGTAGCGCGCACGGTTCGGGACCGTGAGGTCGTGAGTTCGAATCTCGCCACCCCGACTTTATTTATTGGACAAAAACGGAAAAGCTATTTAAGAAGTTTTAGGAATCTTTCTTCATCGTTGTAGGGGCCAATGATAGACATATTCAAATTCTCCGGCTTAAAGATGTCCTTGGCCACTCTTTGAAGATCTTCAGGGGTGACTTTTTCAATTCCCTTGATGATTTCCTCCGGATCACGAATTTTATCCGACAAAAGAGCCTCGACGACATAATCCTCGGCCACTGATTCTGAATCCTCTAAAGATAAAATCAAATTGCCTTTTAAAAATTCTTTGGCTTTTTGAAGCTCTTTTTGACTAACTTTTTCTTCAATTACTTTCTGATATTCATCCAAAATAACCTTGGCTGCCTCATCAATCTTATTCACATCAACCCCAGCCCTGGTCATTAAATAACCATTGTCTTGATAATTTTCATCTACTGTTCTAACATAATAAGCCAAGCCTCTTCTTTCGCGGATTTGAATGAACATTCTTGAGCTCATACTTCCACCTAAAACCGTCGCCAAAACTTCAAGAACATAACGATCAGGATGGTTTTGGCCATAAGCTCGGACACCTAAGCAAAAGTGTGATTGTGAGGTTCTTTTTTGTCTTAATCTTACCCTTGGCTCTCTTTGATTAAAGAGTGCCGGTTCAAATTTTTCTTTTTCCTGAGCCTTAAGACCACCAAAATACTTTTCTGTTAGGTCCAAACATTCTTTTTCTTCAACTTTGCCAGCCTTAACCACAACCATATTGCCAGGATAGTAAAGCCGTTTTTGATAATTAATAAAGTCTTCTCTTTTTATGGCTTTGATATTTTCTTTTTTACCGGCGGTATACCAACCTAAAGATGTCGGACTATATAATAATGACTCAAAAACCTCAATAGACTTTTCGACGGGCATATCTTCATACATATTAATTTCCTCAATAATCACCCCTTTTTCTCTTTCGATTTCTTCTGGTTCTAATTTAGAATTCAAAACCATATCGGTTAAAACCTCAAAGGCTAAGGGCTGGTGAATGGCGTTGGCCTTAACATAATAAAAGGTAAATTCCTTGCTGGTCGCCGCATTAAATCTAGCCCCAATGCTATCCAAAGCAACAGAGATATCAAAAGTTGTCGGTCTTTTCTTGGTCCCTTTAAAAACCATATGTTCCAAAAAATGGGAAAGACCATTAGTTTCTTTGGTTTCATAGCGAGAGCCGGCCCCAACCCCAATCAAAACCGTCATTGATTCCACCCCCTTCATAGGAACAGTAATGACTCTCAAACCATTTTTTAAGGTGGTTAATTTATGTTGGTACATGACTACATTTTCTCCGGAGATTCAATACCCAGTAAATTCAGTCCATTTTTGATAACCTGACTGACGGCCATGGTCAAAAACAGGCGGAAGGAAACCAATTCAGCCTCGTCAGCCTTCAAAATTGATAGACGATTATAAAAAACATTATACTTTTGGGCCAAATCAAAAAGAAAACTACAAATTAAATTAGGGCTAAATTTCTCCCCTGCTTGCTGAATAACCTCTGGAAATTTATAAATCGTCCTTAAAAGATTTTGCTCCTCGGTTTTAAGATGAAGATGGGAAAAATTAAATTCTTCTTTCTTTAAATCCCTCTCTGACTTAGTTAAAACTGATTGGCAGCGAGCATATGTATATTGTAAATAAGGGCCAGAATCACCTTCAAGATTAAGAGACTCATCAATATCAAAGACAAATTCGGTTTGGGGGCCAAATTTAAGCATTGAATATTTAACCGCCCCTACAG
>Ga0315288_10007993_pt1 | contig 13376 bp, 3 predicted proteins | sample YL17G11_20_MG_FD_203454 | JGI IMG/M metagenome (GOLD analysis project Ga0315288, IMG submission 203454) | Sediment microbial communities from Yellowstone Lake, YNP, Wyoming, USA - YL17G11_20 | ecosystem: Environmental > Aquatic > Freshwater > Lake > Sediment | place: USA: Wyoming | collected...
ATCGCAAGGACGTTCTTACCCGCCCGCAAATCGCCGATGTGGTCGGAAATATCCACTATAACGTCGAAGTTGGCGCCGTCGGCCTCGTGACCGCTGTCAGAGCCGGAGTTCCACGCGGGAGTCCCGGCAAAACCACGCCTATCGACTATGACGCCGTTTATATACGCCACGTAACCATCGTCATAGCGGGTCTTCAGCGTCAGACCCGTAACGTCGGCAAGGTCAGCGGCATTGACGGTGAACGGTATGCGGACATAACAGGTGTTGCGAAGATTGTACATCTGAGCCTCAACATCCAGCGTTATCAGGCTGTCATAATCCGTGCTGGTCCTGTCGTAGCCGACGCCGCCGGGACCGCCTGTACACAGCGTCCAGCCTGAGTCGGCAAAATAAGGATCGGAATTCCACGTGGCGCCAACGTCGCCGGCTGAAACAGGAACTCGCACCCTCTTGCCCGAATTCTCCGGAACAAGCGTACTCGTCGTCACTATCGTGCTGCCGAACGTGTTCGCAACGCCCGGCGTGGGCAGCTCGAAGAACTCATAGCTGGCCGAGCCGTTCGGGGCGCGGCCCTGAGATACATCCGTCGTCTGAGGACCATACAGAACCTGGTCTATCATGTTCAGCTCGCCGTCGAACAGGCCTATCATCTCCCCGTCCGCAGAGAGCTTGAAATCAACCTCCGAAGGCTCATTGCCGTCGTTGGCCCGGAATACCGTATAACCTTGCGGCGGTACGAAGCTCAAGGGAACGATCCTGTGCTTGCCGGGCTGCGTTATTGGATTGTCCGTAAGGTACATTCCGTCCAGGGCCACAGGAAGAGAATGTGGATTGTAAAGCTCAATGAAATCATCATCGAACAGCACCTGCCCGTTCGCAAGCCACTCGTTTATCTTCAAAGTGTCACGATTGCCCAACGGCTGGACGATATTGGCCATACCGAAAGTCGGGGTATTGAGCTTCCAGGCCCGGTCCCAACCAACACGGCCAATCGAAAACTCATTTATTTGAGGCCCAAACTCAACCGAATCGATCAAGTCTCGGCTGCCGTCGGGCTTGGTTTTATCGTACAGATACAACGCCTCCCCATCCGCCAACAGCCCAAATCCGGTGTGGTTCCTCACGCCGGTATTCAAATCGCCGTAGAGAACCATATAATCGCCCGGATTCATAATAGTAGTAAAGACATTCGCAGAGCTGAATACAAACTTGCCCGGATCGGTCGAATTGTCGCTCAGGCTCATACCGGCCAGGTTAATCGGACCGGGGCCGTCGTAATACAGCTCGATTATGTCCGGATCGGACCCGTGAGTATGCGCCAGTATCTCGTTTATGAGCAAATCTCCATGAGTAACGTCGATCGTCCAGGCGTGTGAAGCGGTCGGACTATCCCCGCCCTGCCAGACGCCCGCCGAGTTCTTGCCGATTGCATAGACCGTATAAGATGCGCCGTTGGCAAGGCCGCTCAGCACGATTGGCACATCCACCGACAATTCCGCGCTCCAGGGCCCGGTCGGGCTGTTCACGGAATACTTGTAGCCGATGATGCCCGGCCCGCCTACCGTCAGCGTAGCGTTCGTCCGGCGCGTCACAGCATAAGGCTCGCCCGAAATCGCGGCCCCGGCAGGAACCATCGCGCCCATATCCAGACCCCACGCCCCGCTGCCGATAGCCCCAGACCCGGCCTTCAAATGGAAGTCGTCGTTAGGATCAACAAACACCGGATCACAGTAGATGTTGCCGACACCGAAGCCGTGCCACTCAATCGGCAGAATGGAATGGTTCACGGTCAGGTCGGTAGTGCCGACGACTCCAGCAAATATCTCCGGGGTATTCCAGAAGATAGCACCGTCAACATAAGCGCCTCTGCCGGGGGCCCGGCCCGGCAGGTCGAGATCGAAGTATATCGCCGGTTCACAGGCGTCAACAACGCTGTTGTTTACAAACGTCAGGAACGCATCGTCCTTGACCTGGACAGCATGCTGCATGTTATAGAAGGTGTTGCGGACCATAACATAATGCCTGCCGGCGCCGGCGGAAATTACATTTGACTCGCCCGATGCGTGGTTATATCCATCCTTGACATAGTTGACGAATAAGTTGCCCTCAACATGAGCATCGGTCTCGAGGTCAAGGGCATCATCGCCTCCGCCGAGAAAGACGTTATTCAGGATTTGGGGAATGGGGTTCGGGCGCTGCGCCCCATCAAAATCGATCGCGTCGTTGTGTCCGGGCGTCCTGCCGAAAACGTTGTTTTCGATAATGAATTCGCCGTCAAGGGGAACGCCGCTGCCCCAAATGTGCTCAGTGAGGTTGTCCAATGGCGGCTGTCCGGGAGCCACGGTGTCCGTGAAGACCGAATTGCGCACCACCAGCGATGAATTTTCGGTGCGGATGCGCCGGCGAATGGTGTTATCCATCGTAAGGTGATCCAGCAGCACCTTGGAATTGTCCATGCCTATCATACCGTCATCGGTTTGGCCATATTCGAATACCGCGTACCTGACGCGATTGTCACGAACGGTATCGGCGAACTGCAGGCCGTTCCACGTGCCGGAGACGCCCGGCTTGCGCGTGAAGCGAAGCAGCTCGTAGGGCAAACCTTGCGCCACAAGGCGACCGCTGATGACCATTCTCGTGTTCGCCTCGAAGAAGACCGTGGTGCCGGGCATTATGGTAAGCGTGGCGCCGGATGGTATGGTCATTTGACCCGTAATACGGTATGGGCCCTCCTGCGGCGTCCAGATCATATCAGGCGGGTCCTGGTTAAACCAGAAGTATCCCTGGTCGGTCACCGTCAGGTCAGGGTCGGCCTGAGCCGCCGGGTCGCCTGCATCGATGCACGGAGAGCTTGACTGGAGCCGGTAATCGTGATTGGCTGAATCAACGAACAGTGGGTCGCTGTTGATATTGCCGACGCCGGGCCATACCTCGCCAAATACATTGGAGTATGCCACATGGACATCCGACGCAAGGTATGGGACCTGGACGTCAATGGGATTGGTGGCGTCGATAATGGAATTGGTGACATTCCAGATGATTGTGCCGCTCGTATAGCCGTACTTGTTGTGGGACTGGATGCCATAATCCACATAACCCGTGATCCTGGATGCGACAATTGTCGTGTGGTCGATATTGACGACAGCGGTCGAGCCTTGTTGAGCCTTGGCGGCAATGCTGGCGACTGTCGGGTCCTCAGGCGCCTTGTTGTTTTCAACCACGAGACATCGCGTAATGGTGGTCTGCCCGCCATAGGCGCTGATGCCCTTGTCTTTGCAGTCGCGGACGATGAAGTCCTCGATGGTGACATTCCCGCCATTCAAATCAATGCCGTCGTCGTCCATATTTGCCGCCACGCCTCGCCGGAGAATACAGCTCCGCCCAGCCCCCTGCGGGTTAATATAGATGCCATCGGCATCGTTGCCGGCGTGCATATCCGTAATCCAGCCGTCTTCAAAGAGAATCGCCGTGCCGGATATCTCCGGCCCCATAATCGACCTTGCGAACAGACAGTTGCGGAAAGTAAGGTTGCAGCCGGAGGTGGCGTGCATGAGCTTGCCGGCATTGTCGGTCAACGATGCATGGTCGAATACCAGGGTCGTATTCGACGCGCGGATGGTCGGTCCGGTGTCGGAGTGGCCGATCCGCGGCGAGCGGTTTGCCTGTGAAATGTTCGTATAGCGGAACGTCGAGGACGCGGCATTGGTGAAATCGATTTCACCCCAGTTCTGGCCGGCGGTATGGGCGGTAATGGTAACCGGTGAATTCGCAGTGCCGAGCGATTGGATGGCCCCGCCAACATCGATGTCCGTCCCATTCTCACCCGAAGAAACGCCGTCGATCAGGACAAGCGTGCCAGGCTGTAGCGTCAGAGTCACCCCGGCGGGAATCGTGTAGTCGCCGCCGGTGATGTGATAAATGCCGCTCCAGCTTGCCGAGCCGCCAAGGGTCCCCGATACGGTATTGACCGGTCGGCCGCTCCAGTCCGTCAGGGCTTTGTTCACCTGAACACCTGTTACATCTACAGTCAGGGTGAAGTCGCCGCTGCCGGTAAACGTCACGAAGGCGCTTCCCAGACCGTTGTACAAGGTGACTTGGTTTGCGGACATATTAACAGCCGGATTGTTGTCGGAGAGCGTCGCCACCGCGTTCCAAGTATCGCGCCGGACAGTGCCGTCATCAGCCAGAAGCTCAACACGGACCAAAACCGGAACACCCGGCAGATAACTGTCACGCACGATTACGTTGAGGTTAAGACCCGGGTCCGCATCGAGCGGCCCGGCGGCGGGTAATCCTCCACCGGCCTCCTTGGGGTAGTCGTTGGTCAAGCCGGTATCATACCATATATCGATATATCCGCTTTCAAGCTCATTGCCGGTTCCGTTGGGACCGTCAAAGGTCTGAACGATAATACGATTGATGCCTGGGTTCAAGTCCATGCCGCTGATCGACCACTGGCCATCGACTGGCAGCCAGCCAGCCAGCTCGCCGTTCACCAGAACAGAGCGAGTCTTGATGGCTTCGGCAGTGCCGGACAGTGTGCATGTGTTAATGGTTGTACGATGATAGCCGCTAACCAGCGGCAGGGCGCTATTGATGGTAAATGCAGACGGTATGTGCAAAAGAACATACGCATTGCGCTGCACGACGAAGTCTTTCATTTGCTGAATCCTGCTGGGGGGCACAAAACCGCCGAGAAGCTCATCGAGGAACGGCCCCATTTCTTCCGGCGAGAACGTCGTCTCAATCAGGTCCTTCAAATGATAGTAATATCGCGGCACAAAATTCGGATGCTTGATGAACCGATTTATCGTTGGGATATTGGCGGCCAGGAAAATATCACGCGTTACGGGGGACGCCGGTACCGTCTGACCCATACCGAAGATCGAGTCCAAATCGTGCTGCACAAGCACAAACCGTGTGTCATTGAAGCCTCGATAGAGATAGTAGTCGTCGCCGTTGCCGTTGGCCAGAGTGGTCTCGGCGTTGCTCAGCAGGGTGTTGACGGCAATCAGCCGCAGCCACTGCTCCGCGTCCAGAACACGATTGACTTCTTCGACGTAGTTGGCCTCCGGCGTGGTGTCGAGAACATAACACAGCTCGATCAGGTCGGACCAATCATCGGCGCTTGCGTTTGTCTCCTTGAAGTAGTTTTGGCGATAGGGACCGGGGACAGCGCCTTCATACTGCAAGTCCGCCTGGTGTGTCACGCGCATCGCCTTGTAGGCATTGCCTTCGCCGTCATCGGGGAAATGGTTGGCCGCAAAATCGTTGTCCACAACCTCGACGTGAACGTACGAGCTATACATCTGCTGGCCGGGCACAGCCATGTTCTGTCCGTTGGTCCTTACCTGTACAGCGCCGGCCTCACACTGCGCCAATCCCGACAAGCGAAAGACGGCACTGCCGGCCGATTGGAGATATGTATATGCAGTGTTCAAATTGATCGCCGTAACATCCTTCCACGGGCGGCCATGCACGAAGTTCACGTGGTAGTTATTGGGCCAATCGTTGCGAGTGCCGTGTCCACGATTTCGCACGCCCACAATGTAGCGCACCTTCATATCAACGCCGTCCACGCTGATGAAAGTGCCGTTCATCTCCGAGTTGGGTCCTTCGAGATCGCTGTGATTCTTCACGATGTCTTCCAGCCTGGCTCGCTCCATCTCGGTCATAATGATGTAGTAAATCGGCTGGTCGTCCGCCACCCACGCTTCGGGGTCAAACGACCCGTCCACCTGATAGAGCAAATTGGTAACCTGCTGCGGCGTGCCGTCGATAATGCTGGGTGCAGGCCAAGTGCGCGTATTCGCAGCGGCGTCTCTGGCCTCAACGAAGAACTCGACAATTGCGCCGTGTGCGTAGGCAGGTATCTGCGCGCCGTACAGACTGTCGCCTGCAGCACCGTCGCCGTGCGCTCCATCGTCGAACATCGGAACATCGTTGTAATCGCTCGCGTTATAATGTGGATAAATGTTCTCGTTGCCTGTATATACCGAGCGGTCAACGCGATAGTGCAGTCGAACCGCAGCAACTGTGGTCTGCTCGTCAATGATACGAGCCGTCACAGTTACGGTGTCACTCGGACCGGGAATAATCGGAAAGTGCTCCACGTCCAGAATCAAAGGCGCAATATTGTTATTAACAACAGAGTTAACTCTACCGGGTGTGCCATTGTTAACACTACTTGCCGACCAGTTCTGCCCATACTCGTTGGACACAGCAGGATTGATCAATTCGAGGGACTTGCCGCCCCCGTCGTGGTCGTCCGACCATTCCCAGCCGCGATGAGCACGATCCACCGGACCCAGAAATCGCACAGCCCATTCCCCCTGGTCGGCGTACTCGACCCTGTCAATTATCACGCCGGCGCTGTCAACTAACTCCACCGCCTCGCCCGAATTGCTCAGCCGGCCCGTCCAGCCCCCCACAACATTCGTAACGCCGGGATACTTGGCCGTGAACACATTCACGTCCGCAGCAACAACAAGATACCCCCCCGAACCTAATTGAACACCTCCCGGAATAAGAAAATCCACCCCGTTCGTGAATCGCCACCCTCCAAGATTGACCGCGTCAGCGCCCTTGTTATACAGCTCGATATACTCCTGCCCAATGTTCTCAGGGGTGTTAATGGCATGGCCGGAATGGTACATAATCTCGCTGATCAGCACATCGACCGGCCTGGCCCTGTTCGACTGGCCGGGCGTCGTCCGACCTATCCCGAAAACCTCCCAGTGATCGTTGGCGTCCGGCAACCGACCATAGGATTTGTCCGCCCACCCCTCCGCCAGAGGACCAAAGGTAATACTATCTATAGGATTCCTGTAGGCATCATAAAGGCCAACCATATCGCCGGTCTTGCCGAGTGCAAAGCTCAGATGCAGAGGGCCCTGCTCCTGCTCGCTGTCGGCCCAGAGCAACAGGTAGCCGCCCGCCAATATCGTCGTCTGCGCAGAGTAACCAACCGGTATCTGCCACCAGTGGGAATCATCCGTCACATACATCCCCGCAATATCAATGGCATCCTCGCCATAGTTGTAAAGCTCGATCCAGTCCTCATAATCATTATCAGCAGGATCCCTTTTCGTCCCGTTGTTCTCCGCCATAAACTCGTTGATCACCAGCGTCCACGTCCCCCGGCTCAGCCAGTTCTCCGCCAACAGGGCAAAGTCCTCCATATCCACGCCAGGAATACCATCCAGGTTGGCCCTGCAACCGGGGACCAGACACTCACCATCAAGCCATTTCACGGCAAAATCCCGCAGGTCCAGCAGGTTCACCGTGCAGTCGGGATACACATCCCCCACCGGGCAGGCCGCATCAATGGAACAGACTAATGACAGGATCAGCGCAAACGCCGACAGCAAGACTCTCTTCGAACTAAGCATCTTCCTATATCCTTCCTCGTGGCCTTCCTAAAGCCACATAAAACCGGTCCCGTCCCCAACTTGCAGGCCCAAACGGAACAGAATCCGGGCAAACAACCTATCCTATTCTAACATATAGGCGGCAGTTCGGTCAATATCTTTTTTTTGCAGTGAGATTGGGTATCTAAGGAACATTGTACCCCCCCCTCAGACAGATATGGCATATAACCGCAGGTTTTTATGGGAACTCAAGAAGAGTACGCCGGAGGCCGGAAAAACGACTTTTGTCACGGCTTTGGCCGGCTCTTTCAGGTCGGGCCGGGCACTAACCGCCATCGTGAAAACTATGCAAAGTGGTTGCGAATGGTTCTTGCACACCAGGGGTCATCAATACAGAGCAGGTTTGGTTTCAGTCCCGGAACAAGATGCGTTAGCCGACATATTGGCGCCGCGCCTCGGCAATAAGGCTGAGCATCTGGTCCGCCTGGGCCTGAATTTGAGGATCGGAATTTGTTACCCTTGCATTCCATTTGCTGTATTCTTTGTTCAGGTGCCGCCGGGTCTTCTCTTTGCTCATATTTGATGTGACGCCGAGGACAGCTTCCGTGTTCTTGACCTGATGCATACTCACCGGCAGAATTCTCTCGGCCATACCGCGAAAGACATCCGGGTCAACCTCAAGCCACGTAGCCAGGTCGTCGAGCAGGGCCAACTCCTCCGGGGCAGCCGAGCCTTTCGCCTGCGCTACGCGAAGGCAGAGGTCCAGAATATCATGCCGATCCGCCAGGGGCGCTATTTCGACTATTTCTTTGCAGATTTCATAAGTATTGAGCTGATTGCCGTCGCGGAAAAAAGCGAGAGTCTTGTTGAGGGCCTTTTCGAGCATTCGCCGGGCCTTGTCGGAGCCTTGAGACGAACAGACGTTGTCTCTTGCCCAGTTCTTTATGACATCAACCTCACAGTTGAACAGTCTGCCGTCTGAGGCGCTTACGGTAAACGCCAACGCAACTGCGAGCGTTTTTGTGCGCCGGCTATTCTCCTCAATATCGATGTAACCCAAGTCGCTGTTGTCATAGCTTAACGTGTACTCAGCGTGAGCAAGCTCCTGAGTGTCCCGGCGAGATGATACCGACGCCAGAAACTGCAAATCACGCCTGCCTTTTCGCGGGAACAGAAGCCACTCAGGTCGCAACTGGGCGACAGCGGTCCAGTCCGATAGAACAGTGTGCCGGCTCGTAAGCTTTCCAAGCTCGGCGCTGTAGCAGAACGCCGGCGAGTCCCTCATCCGCCACTGTCTGGCCTTTGCATGGACGGGGCTGGGGTCGCGTGCCGAATGCGTGACATCGAGAATAGCAGCCCTCAATATCGCCTCGCAGTCATCGCCGGGAGCATTGACGGAGCCACATATTTCCACGGCAAAGACGTCTGAAGCCAATCCGTTTTTTGGGTCCCGTACAAGGCGGACACGACAATTAAGGCTTGCCGGGTCGGGCGTCAAAAAGGTTTCAACGCGTGCGTCGCAATCCACCTTGCCGAAAACGACTTGCTGGATCGCGCCGGCCAAAGCCGACAATCCCGGGCGCTCGCTCAGACCGGACACGGTCGAGCGTATGCGCAGGGCTGGAAATCTCATGCGACGAATCACCGCCGAGAGCTTTGGGCCAACAGATGTCTTCTTGAAATTGAGGCTGCCGGTGGACAGATGAGAATTGTGGCCGGCAAGAACAGGCGAAAGCCACGCCCAACCTGCCGCGCACGCGAACTTGCATTTGCCCGCCAACTCTGCGAATCCACGACCGCTAAACCTGTATAAGGGCCTTAGATACTTGGTCAGGTCTTTAGGGTTCAGGCAGCGCGCCAACTGGAGCAGTCTGGACGAGCCGCCTGAATCCGCGAATCTGGCGCAGCCAATCAGGCCAAGCCAGATTAGCACTGCAAACGCCGGCGCCACAATGAGGACTGTAATGAGGAGTCCGCCCATTTACACACCGCACAAATCACTATTCAACTTTGAATGCCTCCAGACAGTCGCTTGTCTGTTCTGTCTGGCTCTTCATAACGTTGCCGTTCTTGTCCAGGCAGAGTTCAACTTCAAGGACCCTGTCCGATTCAAGGTCTTCAAACTTGCATTGCATCCTCTGGTTTACGTCGTAGCTGTAAGTAACCTTGATCGGACAGTTTGCAGGCCTTTCCGGAGGCAGCTCGAGCCTGTGGGTCGCGATTCTGTTCACGTACTCGGGCGCCGTGTCCTCGCCCTGCGTTATTGTCACCTCCACAGCCGATTGACCCTCCGAAACCGTATAGAAGGTCTGCGATGCCTCACACGGCAACGGCGTATTCTTCTTGAGAATAATCCGGTTTTCAACAACTCGTCTGCCCGTCTTCTTGTCGATAGGCGCACAAATAGTGCCGTAACTGTGATTGCATACATCCGTCAGGTTGATGTCCCGCAGGCCCGTGGCGATTCCCGCGGGTACAGCACCGGGGTCCTTTCTCAGCATCGTCAATCCCGCATGCAGGGCGGCGCCCAACGCTACGCACTCATCGACGTTTACCGCATTCTCAGGCGGACGTCCGAACATCTTCTCCAGGCGCTCCTGGACCGCCGGTATGCGAGTGCTGCCGCCCACCAGCAACACCTTGTCTATCTCGGACGGCTTGAGGCCCGCCTCTTCAAGGGCGACTTCCACCAGAATATCCGTGCGGGACAGGAATGAGGAAATGGCCTCCTCGAACATCTCTCGCGTTACTTCGGCCCTCATACTTCCCGCGGACCCATAGAGCATCTTCTTCGCAACAGGCCGTCGTGACAACGTCTTTTTGATGTCTTCGGCCTCGTCCTCGTATTTTGCCCTGTCCTCGTCGGAGCCGATCAGGTCGGCGTTCAGTTTCTCCTTGTACCTCCGCTCCAGAATCTCCAGCACCTTGCGGTCAAAATCGATGCCGCCGAGCGCGTGGTCCCCCTGCGAACAGATAATGTCCATCTGGTGTCCCTTAACGTTCATTATGGTGACGTCAAACGTCCCGCCGCCGAGGTCATACACGAGGACTTTTCCCGAGACTTCGCGGGTGGTTGCGTAATACAGCGCCGCGGCCACAGGCTCGTTGACAATCCCAATTACGTTCAGCCCGATTGATGTGGCCGCGTCCATGGTCGCCTTCCTGCGAACCTCGTCAAAATGCGCCGGAACTGAAATAACCGCATCGCGAATTTCGCCGTGCTCAGCCGAGCAATCCTGCTTGAGCTTTTTCAGAATCAGCGCGGACAGCTCCACCGCCGTCCAGTCCTTGCCGTCTATGGTTTTGCGGTAATTGGCATCGCCCATGTGCCGCTTTATCCACCGCACAGACCGCTGAGCATTCAAATGTCTCGAATTAATCGCCTCGATTCCGACCCGGATAAGCCCCGGGTTCTCTTCGTCGAAGAAAATCGCCGAGGGCGTGAGCCTTTCGCCGTCGGCATTCGGAATAATCTCGGGCTTGCCGATAGTATTCAAAATAGCTAATTCCGAGAAGGTCGTTCCAAGGTCTATGCCCACTATATTTGCCATTTTGTGCTCCTCGCTATTACTTGGGTCCTCACTTTCAAAACGTTGAGAACCGCAACAATCTCACGCAAACAGCTTAACCTGGGCAGCGCGCACCACTTTGAAATTGTCTTCGTCGATAAAGTACTGGTATCCCGGCCTGACAATCCCGGCTATCCTGCCCGACTGTTCGGGATCGTCGCACGGCTCTCGTTCCTTGACCGCCTCCGTGGATTTCTCCTGTCCCCGGTAGAGACTGTTCAATTCGGGCTTGAACTGCTCAATCCCGCTGGACTCCAGGGCGAACACCAGCTCATCCCTTACCTCCCTCAGATGCTCTGCCGCGACATCTTCTTCGGAAAACTGCTCAATACGACCCTCAATGTTGTCAATACAACGTATCACCCGCAGGCAAAAGGTCCTTATTATGCTCCAGTCATAACCGTCCTGGAGCTTTTCCACACGCTCCTGCTGGTGAGACGCATAATCACGAATAGCTGAGACCTGTTCCGTAAGCTCTTTGAGGGCATTATTGAGCGGCTTTGAGTGGTCGAGAGTCGTCTGCCGGACATTCTGAGCCATCCGCTTGAACTCCTCCATCTGCTGCTCCAAGCTTTCAGTCTTGGCCTTCAAAGACTCCTCGAGCATCACAGAACCCTCCTGACGGGTCAGCAAGGCGCTGTCACCGGCTTTCAGACCTGAACCGCTGCACGCTGCCGTCTCAGTCTCGCCGGAATCCCAATCTCCTGCCGAAGCCGCCGCGCCCTCTTGTGATTTCTTAGACTCCTCGGCGGCGAAACGCACGGGAATCTTCTTGCGCTTCTTTGCCGAGCCGGAGTTCTTTTCCCCGGAAATGCCGGTTTGCACAGCCCGGTCGTGTTCGGCGCCAGTGTTCGCCTCTGAATTGTCCCGGTCCGAATCTTCGCCGACTGGTCCGCCGAAGGCGGATTTCCCAGCCGGACGCCGGCTCGACTCCGCAACGGCTCGCACAAAGTCCCGCTGGGGACGGCCAGTGCCGGGAATCTCAGACGGCCGATCGTCAGCCTCTCCGTGCTGTTGAGGGTTCAGCGGGCCTGTATGAGAGAAACCTTCACCTTCAGCAGCTTCTCGCCGCTCTTGAGCGTCGCTGGAGGACCTCCTCAGACGAGATGCGCCTCCAATGAGCAGCCGAACCATCCACAGCAAAACACACGAGCCAAAAACGGTCCCTCCGATAGATGTGCATACAACAGAGCCGGTCAGGACAAACTCGTTAAACTCTTTTTGTTTTCTGTACTTGTCCACTTCATCCTGCCAGCCGCTGCCGTAGAGAACGTCGGCAAAAGGATATGCGTCAAGCTCGCCTGTGGCCAACCTGTCCAAATCAGCCGCCAGTCGTTCCTGCTGCTCGCGCATAAGCTCGGCCTTCGTCTTGCCCTGACCGAAACCATCGAGTTTCAGAGGTGAAGCCAGCCGCTCTTCGGGGGAAAACTCCAACCATTCATTGTAGTGTCTCAGATACTCGTCCGGCGCTGAACCGTACTTGAGCTTGCAGGTAGCGGCTCGCTGCCGTTCCTTCCGCCTCTCCGTCAGAACCCAGCCAAGCACTGTGCCGCCGACGAGCAGCAACACCAATCCAAGAATCGCACTCTTCTTGAGCACTTCTACGATACCCTCGTTTCAAGACAGTCCTATGCTCTTAGTTTCGGCCTACACCGCAAGAGACCTGAATTGACGACCCGGCCGGCAGGACCGAGGAGCCGGACCACGAGCAAAAAACCTCTGTGAAAACCCTTTTCCAGACGAATAAACTATAAGAATTGTTCCGCGGTAATCAAATCGGACGAAATGAAGAAATCCGCGACTTTCTGCCGGTCCGATAAGCACGTAGGCTGGGCTTGAGCCCACCAGCACGTAGGGTGGGCAAAATTGAAACATTTTGCCCACGCTGCGACCCCTTATGGTGGGCAAAATCAAGACATTTTGCCCACCCTACTATCGGAATTGCTCCAGGTGGATTACGAATCACGTAGTGAAAATCTCGTTCGCCAAATCCTGGCCGACCTGGCTGGCATAGTAGTTTTTGACCACTTCCCGCCCCTCGGTCTGGAACTTGCCCATAGAGGAAAAAACGCCAACCTTCATAAGAAACAGGATAACAACGCAAGCCGCCAGATTTGCCACTGAGTGCCCGTACACACCGCACTTCTCAAGGAGCCCGGGCCGCGGCAGCATCGTTCTGAGCTTCCCGGCCTCAGGCGCCAGGCGAAGGCTGTGTTTGAGCACGTCGATGGCCTGAGCATTGGCGCGCATCAACAGATCGCTGCGATGAGGCTCGGCCTTCATTGCCGATAACGCAAGGCTCACCTTGCCAACAGAGGCGAGACGTCGGCGGCACCTCGGACAGTTGGCAATATGGTTCTGCACCCAGCTCGCTTCAAGGCCGATTCGCATGTTGACCGCCTCATACAGCCATGTCCTGATTCGTCTGCACTTGTTC